>ENA-OURV01001676-OURV01001676.1-human-gut-metagenome-genome-assembly--contig:-NODE-1676-length-16905-cov-3.956439_pt1 | contig 16905 bp, 11 predicted proteins | sample MGYA00242141_ERZ509072 | MGnify/ENA primary metagenome ERZ509072 (study PRJEB26280, sample SAMEA2338763) | human gut metagenome | biome: human gut; feature: human-associated habitat; material: faeces... | reverse complement strand
TTATCTAAAAAGATAAAATTATCAGAGTTAGAAGAATATTTGAAAAAAATATAAATTTGTAAATATTTGACATTTCTTGAAATCGTGATATAATATAGCCAATTAATTGCATATAGCTGTTCGTCAAAAGCTATATATCTACGAGCACTTTGAAAAATTTATATTATATTACAATTATATTGTATTTTGTTAAACGGATTTAAGAGATGTCAAAAGTACTCGTATTGTACTTTGATGTCTCTTTTTTGTTAAGATTGGAGGTTTGAAAATTGAAAGAAGAAAAGAAAAAGTGTGGCTTATATATGAGAGTATCAACAGAAGATCAAGCAAGAGAAGGTTTTAGTCTTCCAGAACAAAAAGAAAGATTAGAATCTTTTTGTAAATTTAAAGGTTATGAAATAATAGATTATTATCAAGATGCTGGAATTAGTGCTAAGACTGGTAATCATAGACCAGAATTTGAGAGATTGAAAGATGATATAAAAGCTAAAAGAATAAATACTATTGTTGCTTTAAAGTTGGATAGAATAACAAGAAGTATTTATGATTGGGAAAATTTAATGACATTTCTAGATGAAAACGATGCTTATTTGGATTGTGTAAATGATGAAATAAATACAACTAGTGCAAATGGTAAAATGATTTCAAGGTTATTAATGAGTGTTAGTCAAAATGAAATCGAAAGAACAAGTGAAAGAACTAAAGTAGGACTAGCTGGTGCAATTAAATGTGGTCATATTCCACATATTGCCCCATTAGGATATAAACATGAAGATAAAAAACTAGTAATAGACTATGCTACAAAAGATGTTATAGTTAGAATATCTGATTTATATTATAATGGTTATTCTTATCAAAAAATAAGTAATCTATTCAATGAAGAAAAAGTATTAGGAAAAGATAATTGGAGAGATTCTACAATACAAACCATTCTTGAAAATGAAATATACAAAGGTGATTTTATTCACGGAAAAAGGACAAAAAATCCAACATATTATGAAGATGTTGTTGAACCTATTATTTCAAAAGAAATGTGGGCTGATTGCCAAGTACAGAAAAAGAAAAACTCGAGAAGTTATCAAAGAACACTCACTTATTTGTATTTGCAAAAACTAAAGTGTCCCAAATGCAATCGTATTTTAGGTGGTAAGGCTACTACAAAGAAAAATGGTAAGACATACTTTTACTATTATTGTAATGATTGTAAAGTTCAGTTTAAAGAAAATGTAATAAATGAGTATTTTGAACAATTTATAGATGAATTAACTGAGTATGATTCTGTTGTAAATCAATTCTTTTTGCCTATGATAAAACAAAAATTTGATGAACCTAAAGAACAATTAGAAAAAGAAATAAATAATCAGAAATCTAAACTTGAAAGGATAAAAAAAGCATATATCAATGGAGCTTTTGAATTAAAGGAGTATAACGAAGAAAAGCATATTGTTGAAAAAACAATTGTAGAACTTGAAGAAAAACTAAATATTACAGATTGCACAGAAGAACTAAAATTTACTCCAAAAGATATTTTGTTAAAAAGAAATATTGATTTTATTAATAAAATAAAACTAGATAAAGAATATCAAGAGAAAACTAAAACTTGGAAAGATTATACAAGAGAAGAAAAAGCTGATTTAATAATGAGGTATGTTGAAGATATTGAACTTACTTTAGTTGGAAATGAATTAATTTTAAAACAAATAAACTTTAGAGATTCAATTTGTAAACCTTGCCAAGAATTATATGATAAAGGCTATATTGATATTACAAAGCCTATGATATTAGGAAATGTATTAGGTAGTGTTAGATTTAGTAACTATTTACCAGATGAGGAAGTCTGTGAAATAATAATGAGGTTACAACAATATTATGATGTTCATTTTACAGAGGCAACATATTATTTACAAAAGCAAATGTTCTATTTTAACTTTGCTGAAGATAATAGTGCTATTGTTAGAGTGTTCCCATTAGAAGATTATTATAAATTAGATCCTAATAATAAAATGGAAGAATATAGATTCGGAATTTTATATATTAACGAAGAAGATAAGTTTGAAATGCAAGACATTGATACAGCATTTGATTATATTCCAGATGAAAGTAATGATAGTGTGATTTATATGAAAGAACCTATTCCTATATCAGTAGGTGTTAAGCCAGTAAAGTTCTGCGAAGATTATCTTGATAAAACAAATTAACAGAGTAACGGGGCTCCCAAAAAGTAGTGCTTTTGGGGAAAGAGGAAAAGCAATAAAACGAACTAAAAGGTCAGATGATAATATGACCTTTGGTGAAGTGAAATTTGCTTTGACGAGGTGATAGTTAATTTGAATAAAATTTGTCTATGTAAGATAAATTTTATTGCCTCGCAGAGCCACCAAGTTTTGATAGAATGTCAAAACTCATAGGGGGTTAGGACTTATGGCAAAGCCAAAGTCCATAGCTACGAGGAAATTTCAAAGGAGGGATTTTATGGAGCAAGAATTAGCTTATTCTTTTCACTTAGGTAGTGATAAAAACAAAAGTAAATTAGCAAAAAAAGTAGCAAAAGATAATTTATCTGGTACTACTTCTCTATCTAATAATGCAATTCAAAATGCAAAAGACTTATCAGATGTTAATAAACACAATTTAAGAGATTATGATAATCAAAGAGAACTAATTAGAACAGTATATGGGACTAATGATATTGTAAATGATGTAAAACAAGTATATTTAGATGAGTTTGAGCAAGCTAGAATTGAATATAATGCCAAACAAAATCGTGATGACAGAAAAATTAAAAATTATTTTAAAAAAGTATGTGAGTCTCAAAATGATATAGCTTGTGAAATTATAATAGAACTTGGAGATATGGATTTTTGGAATAATAAAGATAATGAATACAGGCCAAAAGTGGTTGATGTATATAATGAACAAGTAAAAGCTTTAATAAAAATTGTACCAACTTTTAAAGTAGCAAATGCCACAATACATTTTGATGAAACTTCTCCCCATATGCATATTGTAGGTGTTCCAATAATAGAAAATTGTACTAGGGGAATGAAAAAGCAAGTTGGAAAAACTAAGCTATTTACAAAAACATCTTTAACAGAAATACAAGATAAAATGAGAAATGCTTGTATTAAGTCATATAACAAGTTTTATGAAGTTAATACTAAGTTAAAAGAAAAGCAAAAAGGCAGAAACCAAGACATTAATGTTAATGAAATGGGTAATTACAGAGAAATAAAGAAACAGCTAAAACAGAAAGAACAAAAACTTGAAAAAGCAAATAATCAAACGAAAATACTTGATAATTCTAGTAATGAAATAAAAGAAAATTTAAATAACCTAAAATCTACTAAACTTAACAAAAATAATATGGTTATTTCAAACGAGGATGTTCAAAAAATCAAAAATTATACAGAAGATGTAAAAGATATAACCCAGACAGTAAGAAATGTAAATGACTTAAATATGGCAATTAAAGATTTTGAACACTCTAGCTTTGAAATAGAAAAAGAAAATCGCTCACTAAAATATGAAATAGAGCTAAAAGATAATGAAATTGACAATTTAAAAAAGGAACTATCTACTAAAGAAAAGATTATAGGCAAGTTACAAACCGAAAAAGAAAAACTAAAACAAGAATTACAGAAATTCAAAAGCTTTTGGCATAGTATTATGAGCCATTTTCACAAAAGAATTTGCTATGACAAAGATAATAACTATAAAATTGTTAGTGATGACTTATATAAAAATGGTATATTTGACGACAATGATAATGAAATCGCTAATAATATTTATAGAAAGGTAATAATACCAGATGCAAGCAAAGCAAATAAGAACAAAAGGAGAGATATTAACTAATAAATTGAAAATATTGACAATACAATAAAATTATGTTAATATAGTAATCGATGATAATAGTTAAAGCAACAAAAGACAAGTGGATATGTCCCCTTGTCTTTTATTGTAAAAAATAATATTATGGAGAAGAAAATGAAAATTGATGTAAGTATAGGTGAAAATTTTTTTGCTCCTAAGTGCATAGACAGAAGTGAAAAATTCGATACTAGAAATTCACATGCAATGGCATATAGCAAGTGTAATTTTTCTTGTGCATTTTGTAAATATGCGGTAAAGACAGAGCATAAAGCTAATTATATGGAAATTGAAGATTTTAGATTAAGAGTATTAGAATTAATAAAAAAAGGAAATATGTTTAAATTTACTGGTGGAGAACCTTGTCTAAATATTTATTTAGAAGAGGAATTACAGATTGTTAAACAAAATAATGGAATTGTGTTTTTAGATACAAATGGTTCGTTACCAGCTATTGTAGAAAAATTATTAAAAAAAAATTTAGTTGATGTTTTAGGAGTTTCTTTAAAGGGATTAACAAAAGAAGAAGCTATCGCTACGGCAGGAATAAAAAATTCAAATTTATGTTGGGATAATGTATTAAAAACCATTGCTTTATCATCTAAATATAAAAATGTAAGAACAATTGTTACTTTTGTGGCGTATAATAATTTTAATTATGGAGATATGCAAAAATTTGCTGATATCTTAGATAAATTAGGAGATAGAATTTATTTAAAAATAAACAATTTATGTGGTGAAAAACGAAGAGATAAAAGTTTAAAACCATTAAGTAAAGAAAACTTACAAAAAATAATTAAACAATTTTTGAATAAAAATAAAAAATGGAAAGGTAGAATAATTTTAATTAACGATTCAAGAGCTATTACAGAATATAATGCAATAGAGTTTTATTAAAATATATAAGTAAAATGTGTTATGGTAAAATATGATTATTTGATGTTAAAACCAGAAAGTCAAAAAAAATTTCCAGAGATATATGATAAAATACAAAGAAGTAAATTAGGAAGTATAAAATTATATGGAGTAATTGATTGGACGAACTTAAGCAAGGAACTTTATGAAAATCAGCTAAAAACGAATAGTGAGTTTGAAACAAGTTTTGCGTCTTTAGCATATATGATAAACTATTTATTTGGAAATGAAGCAATCGTAGTTTTAATAAAAAACATTTATGGCAATGAAAATTTTGAAAAAGATATTCTAAAGTTTAAAAAAGAAATTAGAGAGAAATATAGTGAAAGTGATAAATTATATTTGTTAATAAATCTAGCAAAAGTAAAAGAAATAAACACTGATAAAACAAAAACTAGTGAAATTATTTTAAAGGATAAGTCACGGTAATCTTAGAAAAAATTCTAGAATAAGTGGAGAAGGAATATTTAAATTTCATACATTAAGTTATATACATTCGCCAGATGACAATGAAGAAAAAATTTTAAGAGAGTTAAATATATTGCAAAAATTAAGGATCTTATCTAAAAATAATGAAATATCAAAAGAAGAATTAGATATGATAAAAAAATATAAAACTTATGAGATTCTCACACATAGAGAAATTGAAAAAGAAAGGTAATTATAATGAATCAAATATATAAATATGGAAATGTTGATACAAGGAAAAAAATAAATTTAAAGACCTTAAAAAATCCAATATCTGTATATATGAAAATAACTAGTAAATGTATGTTAAGCTGTAAATTTTGTTCTCAATCAGAAAATAATAGTTATGTAGACATGGATTTTGAACTTGCAAAAAAAATATTGAAAGAATTAAAATTAATAGGTGTATGTAATATATATTATACTGGTGGCGAACCATTATTATATAAATACTTAGAAGAATTGCTAGAGTATGGATATGAACTAGGATTTAATCAGATACTAATTACAAATGGAGTATTATTAGAACAAGAAAATATAAGAAAAGTATTAAAGTATATTAATTCATTAGGTGTATCTATACATGGAAACGAAAAAACACATAATAAACTTTCTCAAAAGGATTGCTACAAACAAATTATTAATGGGTTAAAATATGTAGAAGAAGATTTTAAAAACATATCAATAAATATAAATTGTACTACTGTTCCAGAAAACACAGAATATAATAATATAAAGTTTTTAGCAACATTGTGTGAAAAATACAATTGGAAACTAACAGTTGCACGACTAAATTATATCGGAAATGGAAAAAACTACACAAAGGATAATTTGAAAAATATGATTGAAATAGTAAATCAGCTAAATAATGAAGGCTTTGATATTAAAATAAGTAATTGTATTGCTTTTTGCCAATTAGAAGATAAGTACAGGTATTTATGCCATGGTTGTGGAGCAGGCTATAAGTTCTGTGCGATAGAGGCTAATGGAGATGTTAAGATTTGTGCAAGTTCAAATTTTGTTTTGGGAAATATGAAGGATGATAGATTTAAAAAAATCTGGAAATGTAGAGAAAATAAAAAATTTCAAAAAATGAGCTGGTTACCATTAAGATGCAAAAACTGTAATGAATTATTAAAATGTAGAGGAGGGTGCAAAGCAGAATTAAGTGGCGAATTTTGGAAAGAATCCTGCGATGAGTTATTAGAAAAAAATGAAATACAAATATGGAATGAAATAAAAAACAAAAAAATAAAATTAAAAATAAAAAATGTGAGAAAAGAAAAATATAATCGTTATATTTTAATAGCACATCCTTTAAGACAATGTAATAAAGCAACTTTAAACATATTAAAAATTATTGATGGAAATTATACTGGAGAATATATTGCAAAAATGAAACCTAAACTTTATAATGAAACAAAGGAATTATTAATTACATTAAAAAGAGATAAAATAATTGATATATAATTAGGAGGAAAGTATGCAAGAAGTTAGTGTAGAGGATTTTAAACTTTTTAAAGAAAAAGTGGACAACTTTATAACAAAAGATGCTGAAACATTTTATTTCAGAAATTTAATGGAAGCTATACATGATAGTGATTATATGAATGAAGTAAATTCTATAATTGAGTATGTTAGCAAAGAAAGAACTGCAAAAGAAATAGATGAATTATTTCAAATGCTGAGAGCAAAGGCAGAAGGACAATTTAAATTGAGAGATAAGGCAGAAGAATATGAAAAGAAGGTAAATTATTCATTAAGAGGTTTGGCATATTTTTGCTTAGTAGAAGCACTAAATGAAAATAGTTCATTTAGTGAAAAGATAATAGAAGATATAAAAAAGAAATATGGAAAAAATTATCTAGATATTGTTAAAAATATAGATAGAGCATATTTATCAGTTGATGGAAAAACGATATTAAAAGAACAGAAATTACAATTACCTAATGATGAAGAAATGAAAAAGTATTTGGTAATGAAAAAATGGCAAGATAATCAAAGACTTTATTCCATGAAACGAATTAGACCTCTTTATCCATTAGAATTAGAATATATAAATGAACCAGATCAAAACTTAATGCTAATACATAAAAAAACACTAGTAAAAAGAGCCAAAGAAGATTTGAAAAAAATGAAAATTGTACCAATAGAATATTTGGCAAAGCTCTATGAAGCAGGTTTAGAAGACGAATTGAAAGATATGATAGGTGGAAAAGCATTGGGATTGGCGAAATTAAGGGCAAGTGAAATTAGGATACCTAAAACTTATGTTATACCTTATTATGTTGAAATAGAAGACAATGAAATTAAAGATTTACTTGATGAAAATAAAAGATATGCTGTTAGAAGCTCTGCTAATGCAGAAGATGGTGGAATACACTCTTTTGCTGGAATGTTTGATTCATATTTGAATGTTGAAAAGAAAAATATTATAGATAGAGTAAGGAACGTAAAGCAATCAGTAAAGAATGATAGAGTAAAAAAATATATTGAAATAAATAACTTACAACAACCAAATATGAATGTTATAATACAAGAATTTATTGAGCCAGAAATATCAGGAGTTTGGATAGGACAAAGTGAAGATAACGGCATTTTAGAATGGATAGAAGGAAATGGCGAAAAATTAGTTTCTGGAAAAGAGACTCCAATAAGAGAAGAATGGAATAGAACTAATGGTACGCAAGAAGGAATAAAAACTAACGATTATATAGGAAAGCAATTATTAGATATTCAAAACACACTAGCCAAGTTTAATGGAGACACGGCTGATATGGAGTGGTGTGTTATAGATGGAGAATTGATATTATTGCAATACAGACCTGTTACAAGAGAAGTTTCTATGGAGAAAAATAAAACTTTAACAAATTCTGATGAAGAAATCTTTGTAGGTTCTCCAGCATCAGCAGGAGAAGTAATAGGAAAATCAGCTTATTATAGAAATTTAAAAGAAATAGAAAAATGGAATGATGGAGATATATTAATATCAATGTTTACAGATCCTGATTGGCTAGATATTATGTCTAGATCATCTGGTTTAGTTACAGCTGTGGGAGGAATGTTATGTCATTCAGCTATTATTGCCAGAGAATTAGGAATTCCTTGTGTAACTGGAGTTGGAAGGAAGGCTTTAAAAGCTTTACGAGACGAAAATGAAATCTATGTAAATGGTACGACAGGTGAAGTATGTTCAAGTAGAATATATGAAAAAACAAAAAAAAAAGAAAAGGAGGTGATTAAGGATGATAAAAGCTATAAAGAAGATTTTGAAAAGTAAAAAGTCTCCATTAATGGTCATTAATGAAAAGTCAAATGACAAAACAATGATTAGAGAATTAGGCGGAAACTATTGTCAAGACTAAGTAAAACATGAGAAGTCTAATTGAATAGGCTTCTCTTATTTTTATAAAGGGAAGAGTTAAAAGATGTATAATAGAAAAGAATGTAAACCAGAAGAAACAGTAAAAAAAATAAAAAAAATATTAAAAAAGTTTGAAATTAACGTAGTAGAAAAAGAAATTATTAATATTAATAATTCATTTTATTCAACTAGGGTGGAATTAAAAGAAATAAAAGGAATTGGAACAAATGGTAAAGGCATAACCAAAGAATATGCGTTAGCAAGTGCATATGCAGAATTTATGGAAAGATTGCAAGCAAATTTCTTGTTAAAATCATCATTTTTAAATAAAGAGGATATGTTAATTTATAAAGATGAAAAATATCTTGAACATAATGAATTTTACAATAAGTTTTCTGAATTTATTGAGGTAAATTCATTAAATGACTTAATAAAATATAATGATAATTATAGATATTATACATCGTTTGAAAATATAATAAATAATGAAAAAGAAGATTTACCAATAAGATTAATTAATTTTTTAACGCATTCTAATGGTCTTTGCTCAGGAAACTCAAAGGAGGAAGCATTAGTACAAGGAATTTGCGAAATATTTGAAAGATATTGTTATAAAAAAATAATGTTTGAAGAAATAAAAGTAAAAAATATTGTGATAAAAAACTTAGAACAATATTCGATAAGTGAGCAATTAAGAGAGTTGAAAAACATGGGATTTGAATACAAAATAAAAGATTGCTCATTAGGTGGTAAATTCCCTGTTGTTGGTTTTATGCTACTTAAAGGAAACACAAAATATTTATTTACGGTTGGTTCGGATCCAAATTTTAATATTGCCTTACAAAGATGTATTACAGAAGCATTTCAAGGGTTAAAAAAAGAAAACATTGAAGCAAAGATGAAAAATATAAATAATTGTTATGAAAAATATAAAGAAGAATATGGTGAAGAATTTTTACAAAATAATTGGTTGAAATGTTATTCATCAAATTCAGGTATTCATCCCAATAGTGTGTTTTTAGATAATGAAATAGACATAGAAAAGCTCCCTTTTAATAATGTAAAAGATAATAAGGAAGCATTAAAAACTATCCTCGAGATTGCAAAGAAAAATAAAATGAATATATATATTAAAGATTATTCAATGATGGGATTTAATACATTTAAGGTTTATATTCCAAATTTTTCAGAAATAGAAACTATTAAATCAATTAATCTAGAAATTTCTGCTAATATGAAGAAAATTAAAAATATATATTTCAATTTATTTGAAAAACAAGAAAATATAGAGTTTGAGAAAATATTCTACGAATGTTCAAAAAATATAAAATATACGGAATTAATTAAACCTAGTAATTTGATGGGAATAAATTGCTTGATAAAAGGTGAGTATTTTGCTTTGGATTATTTTTACGTTTTTACTATTTATTTAATAAACTTAAAAAGATATGAAGAAACTATTGAATACATAGAAGAAAGATTAAAAAGTGATATAGACCAATTTGAAAAAAATTATTTAAATGAGCTAAAAGATGTAATTAGTAAAAAATCTAAAAGTAAGAAAATAAACGAAGTAAATTCTATTATATTTAATACAGAAATGTTTTTGAAGAAAATAAAAGCACCACAATGTCCAAATTGCAAGAAATGCCCTGCAAGGAAAAAGTGTAAATATAACCTTTGGAAAAAAATAAATAACATACTTGTACAAAAATATAGTGATTATATAAAAAACAAAAAGGAGTTCTAGTAGATAAAAAAGAAATATCAGAGGTAAAGTGTCTTTGTATCTTTCCTTTGTCTTTAACACTTTAACAGTTCTTTTATGTTTTCCAAATAATTACTTGAAAATTTATAACTTTTATGCTAAATTAATTACAGAAGTTGATTGATATTTGTATCAATCGTCAAGAGAGCCAAAGAAGTTGTAGATAACTACTTCGATGGCACCAAAAGATTATATCGTCGCCCTAGACGAAAACCTAGAAATCAACTGTAGAAGGTTGATTTTTTTGATGTTTTTATATTGAAAAAATAAATCTATAAAAAAGTCACAAATTATTTGACAAATTGATAACGTTAATAGATAATATATAAAGAAAATACTAATGAGAAACTTATAAAGAGAAACGAAGGAGGAAAAAATGTACGTTTTTAATAGAATTACAGTAATTCCACAATTACCAAAAAGAATTGAAAAATTAAATAAAATTGCAAATAATCTATGGTGGTCATGGAATACAGATTTTTTAAAATTATTTAAAATGATTGATATTGATTTATGGGAAAGAATAGGAAAGAATCCTATAAATTTTTTAAAACAAGTATCTCAAGAAAAATTGGAAGATGCAATAAACAATCCAGTATTTATAAAGCAATACGACAAAATTGAAGCTGATTTTGAAGGATATATGAATAGTAGAAATACTTGGTTTTCAAAAAAATATCCAAATAACAAAGAAAATCTAATTGCATATTTTTCAGCAGAATATGGGCTAGATGAAATACTTCCTATTTATTCAGGAGGTCTTGGAATATTATCTGGTGACCATCTAAAATCTGCAAGTGATTTAGGAATTCCATTAGTTGCAGTTGGACTATTTTACAAAAATGGATATTTTCATCAAAAAATCAATAAAGATGGAAATCAAGAAACAGAATATAGAAAAATTGACCCTTCTGTACTTCCAATGGAAGCTGTAAAAGATCATGAGGGTAAAGACTTATTGATTTATGTGAAATTCCCAAATGATAAACTATACTTAAAAGTATGGAAAGTAAATGTTGGTAGAGTAAAATTATATTTATTAGATTCTGATATTGATGAAAACTCAGAAGAATATCGAGATGTTACTTTAACACTTTATGGCGGAGACCAAGAAATGAGAATTAAACAAGAAATTGTTTTAGGAATGGCAGGAACAAATTTACTAAAAGTGCTTGGACTAAACCCAACTGTTTACCATATGAATGAAGGACACTCATCTTTCTTAATATTAGAACTTATTAAAACAATAATGAACGAAAAGAAGGTTTCATTTTCAATTGCAAAAGATATAGTATCTAGTCAAACTCTTTTTACGACACATACACCAGTTCCAGCTGGAAATGATATCTTCCCACTAGATTTAGTTGAAAAATACTTTAAAAATTACTGGACAAGATTTGGAATAACAAAGGAAGAATTTTTTAAACTTGGAATGCAACCTAATGCGGACGTTAATAAAAGTGGATTTAACATGGGAATATTAGCATTAAAAATTGCAGGAAAGAAAAATGGTGTTAGCAAGTTACATGGAGCTGTTTCAAGAGAACTTTTTGGAGAAATATGGCCTAATATTGCATCAGATGAATCTCCAATTGAGTATGTTACAAATGGAGTTCATACATGTTCATGGCTTGCATCAAATTTAAAAGAATTATATAATGAGTACTTAATACCATTTTGGCAAGATCGCATTTTTGATGAAAATGTATGGGAAAACATTAACAATATTCCAAATGATGTATTATGGGAAGAACATATAAAAAGAAAGAAAAAATTATTAAATTTAGTTAAAGAAAATACTACAAATAGATTAAAAAGAAGTGGATATTCATATGATGAAATAAATAGTATTGTATCAAGCCTTAACCCTGATGCTTTAACTATTGGCTTTGCTAGAAGATTTGCAACATATAAAAGAGCCATACTAATTTTTAGAGATTTGGAAAGAATCACACAGATATTAAACAACCAAGACAAACCAGTGCAATTAATATTTGCAGGAAAAGCACATCCAGCAGATAAAGCAGGACAAGATTTAATAAAATATATTCATGAAATATCTATGAAGCCACAATTTAAGGGAAAAATTTTCTTACTTGAAGATTATGATATAGCAATGTCAAGATATTTAATTAGTGGTGTTGATGTATGGCTTAATAATCCAAGACGTCCAATGGAAGCATCTGGAACAAGTGGTCAAAAAGCATCTATAAATGGAGTAATTAATTTTAGTGTATTAGATGGATGGTGGGCAGAAGGCTACAACATGCAAAATGGATGGACAATAGGAAAAAACGAAGAATATGAAAATTATGATGTTCAAGATAATTTTGATAGTGAAAGCATATATTATACACTTGAAAATAAAATTATTGAAACTTATTATAATAGAAACAAAAACAAAATATCAGATAAATGGGTTCAAATAATGAAAAATTCTATTATTTCTACCGGAGCTAGATTTAGTACAGCAAGAATGCTTGTTGACTATACAAATCAATTCTATATACCTTTATGCGATATTAATAACAAATATTATAAAGATTTATCAAACGTGACACGTTTTAATGAATGGAAATCTGATATTTATAAAAATTGGAATCATATAAAAATTATTCAACTAAATGATACTTCAGATAATATAACAATAGACGCAGGAAGTTTGCTTGATGTAAAATGCAAAATAGTTCTTCCAAATATTGATATAAATAGTGTAGAAGTACAAGTTTATTGTGGAAGAATCTCACAACAAGGAATAATCGAAAGAATTTGTGTAAAACCAATGAAACTAATTAGTTCAGATGAAGAAAATAGAGAATTTATTTATCAAGCAAAAATAGAATTAAAAACAGGCGGAGATTATGGATATACATTTAGAGTAATGCCAAAAAATAAAATGATATTAAATTCAGAAAATTTAAATTTAGTTAAGTGGACCGAAAATTAAAAACTTAAATTGAAAGATAAAATAGTATGTGGTAGAAATATTAAAGCATTTTCTACCACATGTTTATTTTAAAAAAATTACTTATGAACAATAATAATGAAACTACGTTTTACATAAAAACAATATAATTAAGCTTAAGATATAGTAAAAAAGTGCAAGTGTACACTTGAATACATATCCTTTTAGTGTTATAATACCAGATGTTAGATTAATTTATATTTTGCCATTTTTAAGTAAAGTATAAAAAATTTGGAGGTAATTTATATGAAAAAAACAAAAATTGTATGTACAATAGGACCAGCAACAGAAAATGTTGAGACACTAAAGAAAATGATACTTGCAGGAATGAATGTAGCAAGATTAAACTTTTCTCATGGTGGATATGAAGATCAAGAAAAATATGTTAAAGCAATAAGACAAGCAGCAAAAGAAGTAGATATGCCAGTAGCACTATTATTAGATACTCAAGGTCCAGAAATAAGAACAGGAAAATTAAATGAGGCACCAGTAGTATTAAAGGCAGAAGATGAATTTACTTTAGTAAATGACGAAATTGTTGGAGATAATACTAAAGTTTCAGTAACATATAAAGATTTATATAAAGATGTAAAACCAGGTGTTACTATTTTAATTGATGATGGTAAAATAGAAATAGAAGTAGATCGTATTGAAGGAAAAGATGTTGTATGTAAAGTAATGAATGGTGGAGAATTAGGAAATAGAAAAAGTATTAATATTCCAGGAACACACATTAACTTACCAGCATTAAAAGAAAAAGATATTAAAGATTTAATAGATGGATGTAAAGCAGACTTTGATTATATTGCAGCTTCGTTTATTAGAAGTGCAGATGATGTTAGAGCAATTAGAAAAGTTTTAGATGAAAATGGTGGAAAAGATATCAAAATAATTTCTAAAATTGAAAGCCAAGAGGGAATAGACAATTTTGATGAAATATTAAAAATAACAGATGGAATAATGGTAGCTCGTGGAGACATGGGAGTTGAAATTCCAATGGAAGAAGTTCCAATTGTTCAAAAAAGATTTATCAAAGAATGCAACAGAGCCGGAAAAATGGTAATTACAGCAACACAAATGTTAGAATCAATGACACAAAATCCAAGACCAACAAGAGCAGAAGTTTCTGACGTTGCAAACGCAGTATTTGATGGTACAGGTGCTATAATGCTTTCTGGGGAGAGCGCTATGGGAAAATATCCAGTAATATGTGTTGAAACAATGAACAAAATTGCGTCAGCAGTAGAAGCATCTATTAACTATGGAAAAAGATTTAAGAGAAGAGAGTACGACTTAGAAACAAAAAATTATGAATTCTATTTAAGTCATTCAATATGTTCAACAGCATTACAAATGAATGCATCAGCTATATTTGCATATACAGAATGTGGAGATACTCCAAAACTAATTTCAAGTTTCTTGCCATGTTGCCCAATTTATGCTGTAACAACTTCTGAAAAAACATATAGACAATTAGGACTTGTTTGGGGTGTAACACCAATTCTTGTAAAAGAAGAAGGAATTCAGAAAACAGAGAACAATCTGATCTATATTGGAAAACCACTTGAGTTTAATGAAGTACATTTCTTGAGCGGATTACGCGAACTTGAAGAAGCAGCTATGAATGAGAGTCTGAATGTAAAGCAGATCGTTTCAGAAATTGTCCCGACTTATCATATCAGACAGGAAGATTTGAAACGTGACGAAGCAGTTAATAAGGAATTGCGTGAACTTGGAAAGATCAGTCATGAGAAACCTGTAATGGAGGATTAAAATAATGGAAAACAGACATATTGCATTTTCCCCACCAGATATTACTGAGGAAGAAATAACAGAAGTAGTTGATACACTGAAAAGCGGATGGATCACAACAGGACCAAAAACAAAGAAATTTGAAAAGAAACTGGCAGAGTATATTGGCACAAGCAAGGTTGTATGCCTGAATTCTGCTACTGCCTGCGCAGAAATGATTTTGAGAGTGCTTGGCATTGGTGAAGGTGATGAAGTTATTACAACGGCTTATACGTATACAGCAACGGCGAGTGTGATCGCACATGTTGGTGCGAAAATTGTCATGGTTGATGTGAACCAAGACTCCTATCAGATGAATATGAATCAGGTAGAAGCGGCTGTGACAGAGAAGACAAAGGCAATTATCATGGTTGATCTTGGCGGCAGAATCTGTGATTATACAAGAGCATTTGAGATCGCAGAAGAGAAGAAATCAATGTTCCATCCGAAATCAGAGATTCAGAAGAAGATGGGACGAATTGCAATTATGGCAGATGGTGCTCATGCAATGGGTGCAGTACAGAATGGAAAAAGATGTGGAGCAATTGCAGATTTTACAAGTTTTTCTTTTCATGCTGTGAAAAATCTGACAACTGCAGAAGGCGGAGCTGCTACCTGGAGGGATATCGAAGGAGTAGACAACGAGGCATTTTATAAGCAGTTTATGCTATTATCCTTACATGGACAGTCTAAAGATGCCCTTGCCAAGACACAGCTTGGAGCATGGGAATATGATATTGTCGCTCCATACTTTAAGTGTAACATGACGGATATCATGGCTGCTCTTGGACTGGCACAGTTGAGACGTTATCCGGAGCTTCTTAAGAGAAGAAGGACTATTATTGAGAGATACAATGAAGCATTTAAGAATGAAAATGTCACGGTTCTGGAGCACTATACTGAAACAGAGCAGTCCAGTGGTCACCTGTATCTTGTCAGGGTGAATGGAAAGACTAGAGAAGAGTGCAACCAGATTATTGAAAAGATGGCAGAAAAAGGGATTGCTACAAATGTACACTACAAGCCTTTGCCACTTCTGACAGCGTATAAAGATCTTGGATTTGATATCCAAAATTATCCGAATGCTTATCATATGTTTGAGAATGAGATTACATTACCACTTCATACTAAATTGTCAGATGAAGATGTGGAGTATATTATTACTTCATTTAAGGAATGTTTATAATAGTTTTGTGTAATAGATTAACGAGTGAATAAGAAAGCTTGAAAAGGATGAATTTATGAAAAAATGGGATGAATTGCCAATAGCAATGCAGAATGAAAAAGTGAGATATTATTATGATGTCTTGCAGAAACATGAAACAGAACTGAAAATCAAGAGACTCTTTGATGTTGTTTGTTCTTTCGTGATGATTGTAATTTTATCACCAATCCTTGTCCTTCTGAGTATTATGATCAAGCTGGATTCGAACGGACCTGTTTTGTTTAAACAGGTCCGTGTAACTACTTACGGAAGAAAATTTAAAATTTGGAAATTTAGAACGATGGTCAATCATGCAGATAAACTGGGAACGCAGGTTACAACTAAAGGAGATGCGCGTATTACAAGAATGGGACATCTGCTTAGAAAGGTTCGCCTGGATGAGTTGCCGCAGTTGTTTAATGTCTTAAAGGGAGATATGACTTTTGTTGGAACAAGACCAGAGGTACCAAAATATGTGACGCATTATACAGAAGAGATGATGGCTACTTTTCTGCTCCCAGCAGGTGTTACTTCGCGAACAAGTATTGAATATAAGGATGAAG
>ENA-OURV01001675-OURV01001675.1-human-gut-metagenome-genome-assembly--contig:-NODE-1675-length-16909-cov-3.299632_pt1 | contig 16909 bp, 15 predicted proteins | sample MGYA00242141_ERZ509072 | MGnify/ENA primary metagenome ERZ509072 (study PRJEB26280, sample SAMEA2338763) | human gut metagenome | biome: human gut; feature: human-associated habitat; material: faeces... | reverse complement strand
TGCTTGCGCTCAGCATAAGTGGCCCGCTCACTCCATAATGTGTAAACAGGACTTCACCGAAACCGTCATAGAGCGATTTCTGCTTGCCGGACTCTCTCTGAATCGATACCCGACAATTTTTCAGCGTCAGCCCCTGCAATTGTTTCCCAATGTTATCTGCCGTAACAATTCCGGTTAATCCCGGACGAATTGCCGTTACGGTATGCCCTGCCTCTTTTGCAAATTCATAGCCATCTCCCGTTGAACCGGTACTTACATATGAACAGCCGCCGGTTGCAACAATCACTTTGTCCGCCGGCAGAGTATGCTGATTTTTCAGAACAACTCCCGTCACTTCACTTTCTTTGATTTGAAGTTTTTTTACCTCTGTATGAAGAAGTATAGCTACACCAAGTCTTTTACACTCCTTCTCCAATGTTCGGATGACATCAGAAGATTTATCCGATGCCGGAAAAACGCGCTTTCCACGCTCCACTTTTGTAGGCAGACCATGCTTATTAAAAAAATCAACGACCTGTTCATTGGTAAAGGAATAAAACGCACTGTAGAGAAACTTAGGATTTGAAATTACGTTAGAAAACAAATCAGAAATATCACAGGCGTTGGTCAGGTTGCACCTGCCTTTTCCTGTGATAAAAAGTTTTTTTCCTAATTTTTCATTTTTTTCAACAATAGTGACGTCACATCCGCATGAGGCACTTTGAATCGCCGCCATCATGCCGGCAGGACCGCCACCGATTATGATTACTTTTTTCATTTTCTTCTCCGATGTATTTATGCCGATGCATAAACTTCATTAAATCCAAAAGACCGATGAGAACTTTTGTATCGTTTGTTTTTGCATCGGTAAATAATTTTTTTACAATCTTTTACATTATCCAACAGACTGCTGGCAAAACAGTTTAATATTAATGTTTCCATCTGCTTAGAACAACGCTTTACCGGTTTTGCTTTCGAATCAAATGAAACCACAACGGTATTTTTCTGCTGCTCTACATGGTCAACACGCACATCTTCATCTTCTAAATTCTGTGTTACCAGATAAGTGATATACTCTGCTGTCAATGTTTTTTCCTCTTTTTTAACAACAACCGGAATCAGACTCATTGTATCGGAATCAATGGAGTAAATCGTAAGTGTCTTCATCGTGCTTTTTGGCGTCGAAAGGGCTGTTTTTGCCGGTATCTCAGACGCTTCCCCACAACCATTTAATAATAACAAACCCACCATAAGTATTGCCATTATTTTAAATTTCAATTTTATTACTCCTTGTCTAAACATCGTATTGCCAAATCAAGAGCTGCATCCACTGCCTGCTTTCTTACCTGTTCTCTGTCACCGGAAAACACATGACGTTCTACTGTAACCTGCTCATGCAGTGAACAGCCCAGATACACAAGCCCAACAGGCTTTTCTTTTGTACCACCGCCCGGTCCCGCAATGCCGGTCGTAGAAAGTCCCATGTCTGCTTTCGCTGCCTTTGCACAGCCAACACACATTTCGGCTGCTGTCTCTTTGCTGACAGCACCTTTTGTTTCCAGTGTTTCATGACTTACGGAAACCAGATTTTCTTTTGCTTCGTTTGCATAAGTCACATAAGCACAGTTGATAACATCCGACGCACCGGAAACGTTAATAATTGTTGCCGATAGTAAACCGCCGGTACATGATTCAGCTGTTGTTATCGTATAGTGTTTGTTTGTCAGTTTCTTGACAAGCTCATTTTCTTTTGCATTTTCTTTCATTATCGCACATCCTTCATAACCCCTCGGTTTTTATAAATATAATCGACAAGAGAAATTATCGTTAGTATCACCGAAGCATAAATTAATATACTCTCAATGATACGGAATACTTCTGCCTGAAAATGAAATACTAAAAAAATTGACATTGCCATCTGGACAAAAGTTTTGACTTTGCCCCAGTAACTTGCTGCAATGGTAACTCCTTTTTCAGCAGCCACCAGACGAAAACCGCTGATAATGAACTCTCTGCTGATAATGATAATAACTACCCATGCCGGCATATTTGCCTGCGGGTCAGCCAAAAAACAGATGAGTGCTGCACAGACTAATAACTTATCCGCCAATGGGTCCATAAATTTACCAAAGGTTGTAACCTGATTGTATTTTCTTGCCAGATATCCGTCAAAAAAATCGGTAATACAGGCGGCAATAAATAGACCGCCGGCAATATAATCCGAATACGGCAATTGCTGCCATAGCATCGCAATTACAAAAAGAGGAATCATGGCAACACGCAGAATTGTCAATCGATTTGGTACATTCATTTAATCATCCTCCTCCGGTAAAATTTCTCCAATCAAATCATAGCCGTTTGCATCCGTTACCAAAACAGGTAATATGGTGCCTGATATGATTTCGTACGGTGCTTCAAAAAACAGACACCCATCAATCTCCGGCGCATCACGGTAAGTACGCCCGACATAAACGCCATCTTCCGGCAGATATCCATCCACAATCACGGAAAGTTTTCTGCCAATCATTTCTTCATTTTGGGCAAAAATCACATTCTGCTCTGTCTGCATAATTTCATCTGCCCATTCCTGTTTAATCTCGTCCGGAAGCTGTCTGTCATATTCTGCCGCCGGTGTTCCTTCTTCCGGCGAATAAGGAAATACTCCTAATCGTTCAAATTTCATGTTGGCAACAAAATCCACACATTCCTTATGGTTTTCGTTTGTCTCTCCCGGAAATCCGCTGATTAATGTTGTACGGAGTGCAATATCCGGAATCTCTTTACGAAGCATGGAAATCTTCTCCCGCAGATCCGCCTGTGTGGTCTTTCGTCCCATTCTTTTTAATATATCGTCATTACAGTGCTGAATCGGCAAATCGAGATAATGACAGATTTTTTTCTCTGTCTTAATCGTCTGCACCAGTTCCTCGGTAATTTCTTCCGGATAACAGTACAGCAGCCGAACCCACTCAATTCCATCAATTTTACAGAGTTCATGTAAAAGTTTAGGCAGTCGTTTTTCACCATATAAATCAACACCGTAAACCGTTGTTTCCTGTGCAATCACAATCAGCTCTTTAGTTCCTTCCTTTGCCAATTGTTCCGCTTCTACTAACAACTCTTCCATCGGAACGCTGCGGTAATTACCGCGCAGTTTCGGAATAATGCAGTATGTGCAGTGTTTGCTGCATCCCTCTGCAATTTTAAGATATGAGGAATAGCCGGAGGACGTATGAACTCTGTTTGTTAAATTCTTCGGAAGATAGTCCAAATCATTTAACGCACATTCTTTTTTTCCCTGTAACGTATCTTTTACTACTTCAAATATTCTATCATATGCCGTTGTTCCGACAACCGCATCTACTTCGGGAATTTCTTTTTGGATGTCGTCGGCGTAGCGCTGCGCTAAACATCCTGTCATAATGAGCGAGACACACTTGCCGGTCTTTTTGTATTCTGCCATTTCAAGAATTGTCTCAATACTTTCCTCTTTTGCATCATGAATAAAGCCACAAGTATTCACAATAATGATTTCTGCATCCTCCGGTGTACTTGTCACCGAAATATTCTGCGAAACTAACAGCGCAATCATTTTTTCACTGTCAACTAAATTTTTATCACATCCTAATGATACAAAGAACAAATTCATGCTTTCTGAATTCCTTTCGCTTCCACACAATTATTCATCAACATCGCAATTGTCATCGGTCCGACACCGCCCGGTACCGGCGTAATTGCCGACGCTGTTTTTTCCACGGAATCAAAGTCCACATCACCGCAAAGTTTACCGCCTTCCGGTCTGTGAATTCCGACATCAATGACAACAGCACCTTCTTTCACATAATCTGCCGTAATCATTTTCGGCTTTCCAATTGCTACAATCAGAATATCTGCTCTTTTTGTTACTTCTTTTAAATCTTTGACTGTGGCAAACAGTAACCGTAGCATTCTCACGAAGCATAAGCATTGCCATTGGCTTTCCGACAATATTACTTCTGCCTACAATAACGCACTCTTTTCCGTCAATTACTACACCACTTCTCTTTAAGAGCTGAATGATGCCCGCCGGCGTACAGGACACAAAGCCCGGCTGACCAATACTTAACGCACCAACGCTCTGCGGATGAAATCCATCCACATCTTTTTTCGGGGAAATGGTCTGAATCACTTTATCCTCATTAATATGGGAAGGCAGCGGTAATTGTACCAAAATACCGTTTACGGTATCATCTGCATTGAGTTTTTCAACAAGTGCCAGTAATTCTTCTTCTGTTGTCTCTTCCGACAATTCATAAGAAAGGGAATGAATTCCCACATATTCGCAGGCCTTCTTTTTGTTTCCTACATATACGGTAGATGCCGGATCATTTCCAACCTGGATTACCGCAAGTGTAACATTCATATTTTCCTTTGCCACGCGTTCTTTGCACTCGTCCTTTACCTGTGCTGAGATTTTTTTGCCATCAATTAAAACTGCCATACTGTTATCTCCTTTTTAATCTATTTCTACTATATTGTCGCGGATTGCCTGCATATGAAAATCCGTCCGATTTATTACATCCGCACAAGCACGCAATTCGTAAACAATATTTTCAGCATCTTTAATATCTTTTTTGTATTTTACCTGATGCTCTAAGCTCGCCCAAAAGTCCATCGCAATCGTACGAATCTGGATTTCGACACGCATATTTTCTTTATGGTCTGAAAAGAATACCGGGACTTCCACAATTAAATGCAGACTCCGGTAGCCATTCATTTTCGGCTTTTTGATATAATCTTTTGTTTTTATTAAAACAACATCATCCTGTGCCGAAAGCATATCCGCCACTTTGTAAATGTCGTCAATAAAAGAACAGATTACACGCACGCCCGCCACATCGTTCAAATGCTGTCTGACCGATTCAACCGTAATCGGATAGCCTTTCTTTTTCAATTTGGTTGCGATGCTGTCCGGCTGTTTGATTCTTGTTTTAACAAATTCAATCGGATTTCGATTTTTTGTCATCGAAAATTCATCATTTAATACTTGTAATTTTGTTTTTACTTCTTTGATTGCACAACTGTACATCATCATCACTTTCTGAAATTCTTTGGCATCGGACTCAAAAAGATTGTCCATATCTTTTGGCAGATGCAGTTGTTTCAGATACGATGTATGTAATTCTTCATCAAGCATTGTTCTTCTCCAATCTTTAACCCCTGTACTTGCTACATACTCATTATACATATGCATACATTATCTATTATAAGCAAAAAATGAATAAAGTCAAACGAAACGGGAACGCTACTAAAAAAACGAAGGGAGAATTTTTTGTAATGAAAAGTTTTGTTGACCAGGACGCCTGCATTGCCTGCGGTTTATGCGTGTCCACCTGTGAGGATGTTTACCATTTTAATGAAGAAGGAAAAGCAGAGGCTGTTGAGGGAATAATTTCTGCGGAATATGAAGATGACTGCCGGACTGCAGCAGAAAACTGCCCGACTATGGCGATTGAAGTTGATGAAGGGTGAATTGTTTTCACAATTATTGCTATAAATAAAAAAGCATCAAAGTTTCCCATTCGAAACCGCTTCGCTTGATGAACACCTTCGGTGTTCAAAGTTTCTCATGGTGAAAGTTTGATGCTTTTTTATTTAAAATTAATGTGAAAACATTTTACCTCTTTGGAATTTTGTTTTGCTGTTTTTTTGCTATTCTTCGATTACTTCGATTTCGAGGTAGTCGAAGTCGATTTGCTCGATGAAATTATCTTGTTCAAAGCGGGTTTTGTCAACCCGCTTGAATTCATTAATGTTTTTGTCAAGCCAAATTGGCTGTTGCAAATCAAAGGCTTCAGCAAATGCGTGAATACCGGCAAATACTTTTTTAGTCCGGTTGATATCCGTGTCACCATTTTCATAAACCATATCACGAACTAAATGATTGTCTTTGAATATTTTTCCCCATATGCGGAACATAAAAGTCCTCCCCAAAGAACTAATTCTTTTTGTTGTAGTTAATCAGGCAGCCTTTCAAAATAATTTCTCTTTCATCGTCTGTCAGATTACCAAGATGAAGTTCAATCTCTTTCATTCCCTGGTTTACTACATAAGCATGAATCGTATCTTCTTTTGTTTCAATGGCTTTCTTGATATCTTTTACAAAAATATAATCATCTTTATCAAAAACAAGGTCACCATCGAAAACAAATGGAAGCATACCCCAGTTAATCAGGTTGGAACGGTATCTCTTTGTTGCATACTCACGGGCAATGTTAGCCATACCGCCAAGCACACGCTGACAGCTTGCTGCCTGCTCACGGGCAGAACCGTCACCCGGTTTTACGGCAAAAATCACGCTTCCGACTTCTGTCTCTTCCGGTTTTACATCAAACTGTTTAGAAATCGCCTCATAGACATCTTTTAAATTTGCATCTTCGGCATAAATATCTTCGCCTGCGATACGAGCCTTCTCTACCTTCTGTACTTCTTTTGCTTTTCCTACATAAGCAGGGTCTTTTCTTGAAAGAGTAAATTCAGCAAGACCAAGCGGATTTGAGCGGTAAGAACTTGTCTCACCAGATGGAATCAATTCATCCGTTGTTGTAACCGGATCATGAATCATCGATACCACTTTCAAAAGTACATTATCCGTAAGTGCATGCATTTTCGGCCAGTCTACAATGTTTGGTCCAAATTTAATTTCAACCGAAGGATCTGCCTTGCCGACACCATTAAAGACACGGTTATCATAAATGGTATGATCAAAATAGTATTTCGGTTTTGTAAAGTCTGCATCAATATCTGTTGCTGCCGTCAAATATCCCTTATTCGCAGCCGTTGCCGCAATCGAACGAGCATCCATAAGTGCAACAGAAGCAATCTGTCCATTCGTAACTTTCGATCCCTCGCGGTTCGGGAAGTTTCTTGTCGAATGACGGATACTAAGTCCCTTGTTGCTTGGCACATCGCCGGCACCAAAACATGGACCGCAGAAAGCGGTACGAACGGTAGCTCCTGCTTCCATCAAATCAGCAATGCGTCCATTTTTCACAAGTTCCATGAAAATCGGCTGGGATGCCGGATAAACGCTTAACGAGAATTCATCGGCACCAATGTTTTTACCGCGTAGAATGTCAGCGGCATCACATAAGTTCTCAAAGCCACCACCGGCACATCCGGCAATAACACCCTGCTCTACATACAATCTGCCATCATGAATCTTATCCGTTAACTTAAAGTCAATGTTATTGTTATCAAGGCTTACAAGCGCCTTCTTCTCTACATCACGAAGGATATCCTCAAGGTTATTGTTCAACTCTTCGATTGTGTACACATTACTTGGGTGGAATGGCATCGCAATCATCGGTTTGATTGTTGACAAGTCAACTTCAACCACACCGTCATAGTAAGCAACTTTTTCCGGTGCCATTTCTTTATAATCATCTTTTCTTCCGTGAATTTCATAAAATTCTTTTACGGCATCATCTGTGCGCCAGATAGAAGAAAGACAAGTGGTCTCTGTCGTCATAACATCAATACCAATACGGAAATCAACACTTAAGTTATCAATGCCCTCACCGACAAATTCCATTACTTTATTATTTACATAACCATTTTTAAATACAGCACCGATAATCGCAAGTGCAATATCCTGTGGACCAACACCTTTCTGCGGTTTGCCGGTCAGATGAATTGCCACAACACCAGGCATCGGAATATCATAAGTCTGCTCCAAAAGCTGTTTTACGATTTCCGGACCACCCTCGCCGACTGCCATCGTACCAAGTGCACCATATCTTGTATGGCTGTCTGAACCAAGAATCATAGCACCGCCTGCCGCTAACATCTCGCGGGCAAACTGATGAATAACTGCCTGATGAGGAGGTACATAGATACCACCATATTTTTTTGCACAGGAAAGACCAAACACATGATCATCTTCGTTAATTGTTCCGCCTACCGCACATAAACTGTTATGGCAGTTAGTAAGTACATAAGGAACCGGGAACTTCTCAAGTCCGGATGCTCTTGCGGTCTGTAAAATTCCAACAAATGTGATATCATGGGAAGTCAATTTATCAAACTTGATTTTCAAGTTTTCCATATTGCCGGAAGTGTTATGGGATGACAAAATATGGTATGCCATCGTTCCCTTAACCGCCTCTTCTTTTGTTGTCTTAATTCCTGCTTTGCTTTCCAGTGCCGCGACAGCCTCTGCATTGTCCGGAATCAATTCCGTACCGTTCAAAAGATACGCGCCACCATCATATAATGTTACCATTTGCAGCCTCCTTCATATTTTTTAACACCGAAGTGAAAATTTTTCCTATAATAGTATACTTGCTTTTTCTTTATAATGCAAATTATTTTTTGCATTTTTGCTTGATTTTTCTATTGTCATCCGTACTAAAATGAGGTAGAATAAGTTGAAATACGGCAAGCCATGGGAACATGGCAGATAGGAGGCATTATGCGTCATTTAATGAATGCACTTGACCTAACCGTGGATGAGATTCATGATTTGATTGTATTAGCTGAAAAAATCATTCAGGATCCGGCACGATTTTCAGAAGTGTGTAAAGGAAAAAAACTTGCAACTTGTTTTTATGAACCGAGCACAAGAACCCGTTTAAGTTTTGAATCTGCTATGATGAATTTAGGTGGACAAGTTCTTGGTTTTTCATCCGCTGATTCCAGCTCAGCAGCAAAAGGTGAAAGCGTAGCTGATACCATTCGTGTCATTTCCAGTTATGCAGATATCTGTGCGATGCGTCACCCAAAAGAAGGTGCACCATACGTCGCCTCTCTTCATTCTAAAATTCCAGTGATCAATGCCGGTGATGGCGGACATAATCATCCGACCCAGACATTAACCGATTTATTGACAATTAAAAATTTAAAGGGACGCCTTGACAATCTGACAATTGGATTGTGTGGTGACTTGAAATTCGGACGTACCGTTCACTCTTTAATTGGTGCTATGGTTCGTTATCCGAACGTTAAATTTGTTATGATTTCACCGGAAGAATTGAAGATTCCGGATTATATTAGAAAAGACACATTAGATGCCAATGGTATTGAATACAAAGAGGTTAATGTATTAGAAGACGTCTTACCGGAACTTGATTTGTTGTATATGACACGTGTACAGCGTGAACGCTTCTTTAACGAGGAAGATTACATCCGCTTGAAGGACAGCTTCATCCTTGACAGTAAAAAAATGAAACTGGCACCAAAGGATATGTTGGTTCTCCACCCTCTTCCACGTGTAAATGAAATTGCAACCGATGTCGACGATGACCCACGTGCTGTTTACTTTAAGCAGGCACAATATGGTGTTTACATACGAATGGCGTTAATTATGACTTTATTGGAGGTGATTCCGGAATGTTAAATATTGGTGGATTACAAGAAGGAGTTGTCATTGACCACATTAAGGCTGGCGGCTCCATGGAAATTTATCACTATCTTGAATTAGAAAAATTAGACTGCTCCGTTGCTATTATTAAAAACGCAAAAAGCAGTAAAATGGGAAAAAAAGATATTATCAAAATCGAGGGACCGATTACGGTAAACTTGGACATTCTCGGTGTTCTCGATGAAAATATCACCATTAATGTTATAAAAAATAACGAAATTGTAGAAAAACGTGTTCTCACACTGCCGGAAACGGTAACAAATGTCATCAAGTGCAAAAACCCTCGATGCATTACTTCCGTTGAGCAGGAATTACCACACCGTTTTAAACTGACAGACCGCGAAAACCGGATTTACCGCTGCATGTACTGTGAGCAGAAGTTTTCGAGAAGACGATAAAAGACGATAACTTAATTTGATTGTGATATAAAAATTGATATTGTTTTTCCTATTCAGGACCACTCCCGCTTAATGAACACTCGTAACGGTGTTCAACGTCCTTCATAGTGAAAAACAATATCAATTTTCATTTAAAATAAAATAAGTTAAAAAGTTTTACCGCCTACTTTTCACAAACTTACAGTTCTTCTGTCTTGAACGTTGTGTAACCTTCATAATAATAACTGTGGTCTATGCCTTTCATATATACTTCTCGGCTGTCAACCTCATCGGTCAATGCATTCTTTAAAAGATATTTTATTTCGATATCCTTAACCGGACTTCGTTCCATCGCAAGTAAATAATCTTCTTTATCGACTTTACTCCAATCAATTACTTTGCCAATTTCCTGTTTTAACATATGGTCAAGCCAAATGCGTGCACTCCGTCCGTTTCCTTCCCGGAATGGATGCGCAATATTCATTTCTACATATTTTTCTATAATTTCGTCAAAATCAGACTGTGGCATTTTATCAATATTTTCAAGTGCTGCACCTAAATACATCAGCGGTGCAAAACGAAAATTTCCTTTTGCCATATTTACCTTGCGAATCTCTCCGGCAAAATCATAAATATCTTCAAACAAATACCGGTGGATTGCCTGCAAAGTAAAAAACTTACCTGCCGGGAGGGAATCTAAAATGCCTTTTTCAAATAATAAGACTGCTTTTTTCTTGCTTAACTGCTCTTCCATACGAGCAAGTTCAGCAGAACTTGTAAGACCTAATTTATTTTCAAGCATATCATCCCTCCTCATGCAAAATTATATAACACTATTGTAACATAAAACCGTTATAAATACAATTTTAAAAGTTCCGATTACATTCTTACTTTACCGCAGAAAACTGATGTGTTTCCACAGCTTCTAATTCATTAATTCGAATCCAGTGGCTTGTATAAATCTCCACTTTGATTTTGGATGCTTTTACTTTTCGTTTCAATGAAACTTCCGTTGTTACTTTCGGATTTGTTCCTGCATCCGGTCTCACAGTAGCTCCCATCTCGGTCCATTTTCCGTTCTCATAATAGGAAATACGGTATGAATACTGCGCTTTTTCAGATGTCATTGTCAAATCCGGTATCACACCGGTTCCTGCACTCGCAAACTCACTTTCCTGCAAAGTAAAGAGACGAACCACATTGATACTTTTTGGCTCACTAAACGTCATCGTAACTTCATGACGGTCTGTATCACTGCTTCCTCCAACACCAGTTTCCAAACCTTTCGTAATTCGATCTCCATCCACGACAGAGTTTGGAACAGTGAAAGAATCACCACCACTTTTCTTCTGTCCGGCAAGTTTTACTGCATCTTTCATTGCCCAGTTGACATACGGCGTCAAAGTTATTTCTGAAACTTCTACGTTCGTATCTGCAAAAACAAACCGTACCTGTGTGCTTTCAATTGCTTCTTTACCCTGAACAAAAATGGTCTTTCCGTCATCGCCTGCTTTTCCGGTATATATTGTCTTCCATGTATCATCTGACTGTTTTACCTGAACCTCATAACTGCCAAGCGATGAATCCTTTGTCTGAATCATAAATCGGTCGTACTGATAAGAATCCTTAAAGTCAAATGTAAGCATAGGATTTGCATCCGTTGATTGTGGCTTCCATGTTGTTTTTTCATCCTTATCATATACATTTTCTGCTGCATTTGAAGTTTCTTCACTCGTTGCCGTAATGGAAACCGGCAGACTTTCTTCATCTTCATACACTTTAGAAGACAGCGATTCAATTACCGCATCCGCTCCCGTCACTTCCATTGTGATGGTACCAAGCCCCGGCGTCAAATCCATTGCACCATCTAACATATACTCTTGCATGGTATCGGATAACTGAACTTCTCCAATTGTCTGGTCATTCCATTTAAGTGTTACAAAAGCTTTTCCGTCGGACTTTCCTTTCAGGTAAAATACAAACAAATCATCTTTTTCAACCTGCGCAAGATAAGAATATGTCATGTCCTTTTTTGCCTGTAAATTAGTATGTGCTGCCTTAACTCCTTCATGATCAGAAGCTGAAATACTTCCCGGAACTTTCGCATAATCACGAGTGCGGACGGTTACTCCGCTCACGCTGACATTACCGGATACGACGGTCATTGTAAACGTCTGGCTGCCGGCATCCAGTTTTGCCATATCTGCCGCCTCATACAGTGCCTGCTCTTTACCAATTGTTACGGTACCAAATGTCTGGTCTCCACATGAAATTTTTACCTTTGCTGCATTGTCCGATTTTGCATCTAAACCGGCAAAATAACTTTCCGATTCTGATATAATTCCCTTGGCACTAAAGGTTTCACCTGCCTGATATGTTGTTTTTTCCGTGGTAATTGTTCCCGGAAGTACATTTTCATCTGCAAGAACACCTGCAAGCGTTGTTTCTTTTGTCTGTTTTTTACCAACATAATAACTTTCTTTCGGCCCGGCATTAGAGCTTTTGACCGATTTTTCAGAAACAACCAATTTCTGAAGCAGGAATGCAGGGTCATCAGAATATATACGAATCGTATTCACGCCAGCATTTAGGTGGATATTATTCTCCTGCTTTCTGCCATTTACTTTCACATCATTTGCCCATGAACCACTGTATTCTCCAGCCAAAAACGTATCGGCATCTACCGTATTTTTCTCAACTAATGTTTCCCCGTTAATCGAATAACCATACGAAATGGAAACCTTATCACGCTCCAGATTATTGGAAGGTGCTGTATAAACAGTAAATTTATAATCCCCTTCGTTTGGAACACATACTGCATATTCTGCATAGGCAGCTTCTTTCATCGTCTTTGTCTTATCCGCATTTGTCGGAAGAATTTTCATTGACTGTCCGGTCTTTCCATAACCGTCAAAAACATGGAAGGATGTATTATTGCCACCTTCTTTTGCCATTACATAATTTCCCGGAAGAATGGAGGCATATCCATTTGTGTAAATATATGTCTTGTCTGCATAGGAAGATGTATCATATACCTTTGCATTAACATTAATTGTAATGGTCTGGCTGCCGCTTTGAATCTTAACGGAGCCGGAAGCATCTTTTTTGACCTTTGAAAAATCAACCGATACCTCAAACGCATCCTGTGATTTTACTGTGCCGGATTTCTTACTTACAACAATCCAGTCCTCCGAAGGAGTTATCGTATAAGCAAAACTGTTCGCTCCCTGATTGGAAACAGTTACCGTATAAGATTCCTGATTCAGATTTGTAAAATCGGATAATGTACTACTTTCTGATGCCTCGACAGCCTGTTCTTCATTTTCCATCGTAACCATCATTTTACCATCAGCTGCCGGTTTCACCCAGACTGCTTTTGGATAACTCCACCCGGTTGAATTCCAAGTTACAAAGCCGACATGAGGAGAACTCATCATACCATCCCACTTGTCACCAACTCCCGGCATATTTTTGTTATACGTTTTCTGTAATTCCTTATCCAGTGCCACCGCTTGTTCCAGCTCAGCCGCATATAAATTTGCTGCCACACTGTTATTTTTCGCCAGATATTTATTGATGCCGCTTAATATCTGCATTTTTGTCACATTTGCCGATGCAACAACCGGGAAATAGACAAGTTCAAAGTATGCCGCCTGCCAATCCGATGGAATCTCTTTCTGACACGCTTTTGCTCTTCGTATCATATCATCCACTTTGACAAGCATTTCTCTGCCTTCATTATAATTTACTGAATCATAAGTTGCCGAATTGATGGATTCCGGTTTGCCGGAACCATTTAACCATGTATAATCATCTAACAGCTTCTCCATCTCATTCACAAGAGAATCCGATGTATTTTCGCCAAACTGCTGTTTTACCCAGTTTTTACGATATTCAGTAATTTTATCTTTTCCATTTGTTCCCCATGTATCATAATCATATGCCATATCAAGGAAATAGGAAATATTCATCTCCATCGGCTTCAAATCACCAACATTAACAATCCAGATATTATCAATGCCATGCTCATATGCCATATTCATCTGTTCCCAAGTTTTAGTAAGAGGAACTGTATTTACCCATTCATAGGAAGTCGGACCGCCATGGTAATCAAAGTGATAATACATACCATAGCCGCCTTTTCGATTTTGGTCCTCCTTCGTTGGAAGCGTACGCATATTTCCAAAGTTATCATCGCAGAGCATAATGGTTACGTCATTTAAAACATCCCATTTTTTCAATCCCTCTGCTTTATCTGTGCCATGCCAGTAGTCCTCTACTTCTTTATAAACAGTAAGAACCTGAGGGGCATCCGATAAATTATTCTTTTTCAAAATATCTTTCTGCGCCGTAATTACTTTTTTCAAAAGTGCAATATTTTCTTCTTTTGTTCCTGACAAAGAAGAATCCGACTCACCACGCATGCCAAGGGTATAAACATTTTCAAAATTTTTATTTCTTGTCACACCGTCTTCCCAGAATTTTGTGATAGCGGTTTCGTTCGTATTAAAATCCCAGGCGTTGCTTGTGCCATACTGACGATATTTGTTCTGCCATTCCACACCGGCCCGGCAAAGTGGCTCATGATGAGAGGTTCCCATAACAATACCGTATTTGTCGGCGAGTTCTGCATTGGCTAACTTATTCGTTCCCTTACCGTCCTCGCTAAAAGTATTCGACCACATCGCCGGCCACAAATAATTTCCTTTACAGCGTAAAATTAATTCATAGACATTTTCATAAAAATACTGATTATATCCGCCAAATTTTTTCTTTGCATAACTAGTCAGTGATGGAGCTTCATCATTTAGGAAAATACCACGATATTTTACGGATGGTTCTTTGGATGTAACCGTTAATTCCTTTTCCGGAATCTGAACTACATCTTTGGCAACCGGTGTAGCATCGCCCCAGTAAACCCATGGAGAAACACCCATTTTCTCAGAAATATGATAAAGACCGTAAATCGTTCCACGTTTATCACTTCCGATAACGACAATTGCTTTTTTAACATTTGCCACCGGATTTTCTACCACCTGAATGCGGTAAACTTCGCGCTTTCCTTTTATCTGGGAGGCATCTACTTTTCCCTGCTCAATCAAGGAATCAATTACCGCATTGTTTCCGATGGAGCCGGCAATAATTGCATATTCCTTCAATGATTCTGTCTTAGTTACGACATTTGCCTTTGCTTTCTCTTTTGTAACAAGAGAAATGTCTTTGGCAACGGAAGCTGCAATCAGTGATAATCCATCATAATCTTCTCCTTTGGCATCTAAGTACAGACTTGCTGCAGAATCCTTTGCTGCAATCGTAAAGCAACCTGCCTTCTGTTCAGTAATCAGCGGGTCTTTTGTCGGCTGTGGTTTACTTGTATTAACTGCCGGACCTTTTGTTACCGCACTTTTTTCCTTCACTGTAATCTTACACACTGCCTTCGCCCCGCGTCCATCCTTTGCATAAGCAGTAATCACAGCGGTACCTTTCTTCTTCGCCATAACAACTCCTTTTTTGCTTACCGATGCAACTGATGATTTTGATGAACGGTAAACAACACCTTTTTTTGTTGCTTTTGCCGGTGTCAGTTTTGCTGTTAATTTCAGCGAACTGCCACAAAATAAACTGGCACTTTTTTTACTAAGTGTTACTTTCTTTACTTTTTTAAGCTTCTTTGTTACCGTAACAGAAATCACTGTTTTTTTCTTTCCGCAAGAAACGATAACCTTTGCTTTACCTGCCTTTTTCGCCTTACATTTTCCCTTTTTGTTTACCGAAACAATCGAGGATTTTGTTGAGCGAACTGTTATTTTTTTTGCCTTTTTTTTCGGCGTTACCTTTACTTTCAACTGAAAAGTTTCACCTTTTTTCAGCGAAAGCATGGAAATTGCCGGATTCGTCACCGTAAGACTCACAGAATGCGAAGCCTTCTTCTTTGCCTTCGCAAAAACGATTCCTTGTCCCCCAAAAGAAGTTGTAACCAACGCAGCTGTTAAAAATGCTGTCAAACTTCTTTGGAACATCTTTGTGTTCTTTTTCACATATATCAACTCCTTATCGTTATATAGTGATTTTATTATATATCACAAAATATACAATTCCGATTGCAAAAACTGTGTTTTACATTGCAAAAATTGAATATCTTGACAAAAAGCATAAGATAAATCTATAATCAGAGAAAAGAAGGATGACGAGGAGGATTTGTTTATGCGCTATTTACTTCATGAATCGGACCACCCGATTTCAACCGATTACTATTATGAATGTCGAAAGACAACAAACGACCATTTTCCAAGGGTTCTTGCACACACGCACGATTATTATGAAATTTATATCTATCTCAGTGGCTCTGTTATGCTGTTTATTGAAGACCGTATTTATAAAGTAAAACGTGGAGATATTATAGTTATTCCTCCCTATACAATTCATCAGCTTCTTCCTACTTCAGAAGAACAGCTAAATGATGAATATGACCGAACCTATATGTACATTACCCCTGCCTGCTTATCCTCCTTCCAGTTTAACGAACACTCCTTATTAGAGCCATTTGAACTGGCAAAAGAAAACAAACGGTATCATTTTAATATTGCCGATTCCGATGATTTTGAGCGCATATTTCAATGTTTTATGGGAATTTACCAAAATTCAAAAATTGATTTTTATGGAAAAGAAATGTTAAACCGTGCCCATATTTTAGAGGCGGTTACACTACTAAACAAACACATTCTTTTAGATATGAAGCCACGAAAAGCAACACACGTGAACCCTTTCATTGATAAGGTACTGTCTTATATTAATGAACATTACAAAGAGGATTTATCACTGGAGCAGTTAGCCGGTCACTTTTATCTGAATAAATTTACGCTGGCAAAATTATTCAAAGAACAAACCGACCGAACCGTGCATAATTATATCATACTAAAACGAATCAGCATGGCAAAACAAAAAATAACAGAGGGGGTGCTCCCCTCTGCTGTATACCAAGATGTAGGATTTCGTGATTATTCTACTTTTTACCGTGCCTTTCTCAAAATGGAGAAAATTTCTCCAAAAGAATTTGCACGTTTCTGCTCTGATAAAAAGGATAATTAGAACAAACCGGTAATCTGTCCGTCGTCATTTACATCAATTCCTTCGGCAGCCGGCACTTTTGGCA
>ENA-OURV01001671-OURV01001671.1-human-gut-metagenome-genome-assembly--contig:-NODE-1671-length-16966-cov-5.065046_pt1 | contig 16966 bp, 14 predicted proteins | sample MGYA00242141_ERZ509072 | MGnify/ENA primary metagenome ERZ509072 (study PRJEB26280, sample SAMEA2338763) | human gut metagenome | biome: human gut; feature: human-associated habitat; material: faeces... | reverse complement strand
AAGAATGAATTAAAACAGGAAGTGGATTTTATTAATGATATAATATCAAGATATCTTCCTGAGGAAACAGGACTTGATAAGAAGATAAGAGAATCCATGAATTACAGCGTTAATGCAGGCGGCAAGAGAGTAAGGCCGATGCTTATGCTTGAAGTATATAAACTGTGTGGCGGCAATGACTGTCAGGTTGTCTATCCATTTATGGCTGCTTTGGAATGTATTCATTCATATTCTCTTGTACATGATGATCTTCCGGCAATGGATAACGATGATTACAGACGGGGCATGCCTTCCAACCATAAGGTGTTTGGCGAAGCAAACGCCGTATTGGCGGGGGACGGGCTGCTTTCGCTGGCATTTGATACCATGCTTGCTGCAATAGCAAATAACCCCTGTCAAGGCGAAATAAAAGCCGCACAGGCGGTATCCGAGGGCGCAGGCGTGCAGGGCATGGTAGCGGGTCAGGCGGCAGACCTGGCTTCTGAAAAGTCCGGTGCTCGGGATATGGATACGCTGCGCTTTATACATGTCAACAAGACCGGCGCAATGATACGCGCGTCGTTGCTTGCGGGCGGCTGCGTAGCGGGCGCTGATGAAGAGCAGTTGAAGGCGCTGAGCGATTTCGGATATGCTTACGGCGACCTGTTCCAGATGACTGACGATATACTTGATGTAGAAGGCAGCTTTGAAAGCATGGGCAAGACGCTGGGAAAGGACGCTCAGGAGGGAAAGCTTACATATATTTCGCTGGTAGGCCTTGAAGAAGCGAAAAAAATCGCCGGACAGACGGCTGAAAACGCATTGGCTGCGCTGGAGATATTCGGAGAAAAGGCATGGCTTCTGCGGGAGCTTACAAACGCCACGTTAAGCCGAAAAAGCTGACGGAATGCGGGATATTTACGGGATATAATGAAAACCAGTTACATTGACGGCATCAAAAACATAGAGGATTTCAGGCGCATTCCCGAGAATGAGCTTGATTGCCTTGCCGCGGAGATAAGGGAGTTTCTGGTGCGGTCGGTATCCAAGACCGGCGGGCACCTGGCCTCCAATCTCGGCGTGGTGGAGCTTACCATAGCGCTGCAACGCGCCTTTGATACGCCAAAGGATAAGATCATATTCGACGTGGGCCACCAAACCTATGTCAACAAAATATTGACCGGCCGTGCGGCCGAATTCCCTACGCTCAGGCAAATGGACGGCCTTGCGGGCTTTCCCAAGACAGAGGAGAGCGAATTTGATACCTTCAATACCGGCCATTCCAGCACTTCCATTTCTGCGGCGCTGGGCATGCTGCGCGCCATGCGCATAAAGGGCACGCCGGGACGTGTCGTGGCGGTGATAGGCGACGGGGCGCTTACCGGCGGAATGGCCTTCGAGGCTCTCAACGATGCGGGACAGAGCGAGCTGCCGCTTATCGTCGTACTTAACGACAACAATATGTCCATATCCAAGAATGTAGGCGCACTGCCAAGGCATCTTGACAGTATGCGCGTCAGCAGCGGTTATCTCGCCTTCAAACGAGGCATGGTGAATATGCTGGATAAGATGACAAAGGCTGGGCCGCGTATACATGCCTGGCTGTCAAAGGTAAAGTCCAGGATAAAGTACCTTCTTCTGCCTAATGTGCTGTTTGAGGAACTGGGCTTTACTTATCTGGGCCCAGTGTCGGGTCACGACATACAGAGTCTTACAGAGGCGTTGAATCTTGCAAAAAAAGTGCCAAATCCCGTGCTGCTGCACGTGCTGACCGTCAAGGGAAAGGGCTACGGCCCGGCGGAGAAGGAGCCGAGCAGATTCCACGGCATAGGAAAATTCGACCCCGATACCGGCAGGAGTCCCGGCACGGCTAAAAAGGACAACTCGGCCATCGCAGGAGAGACGCTGTGCCGCATTGGCAGGCAGGAGAAGGATCTTGCAGTCATAACCGCTGCCATGAGCGAGGGTACCGGCATGGAGCCCTTCAGAGAGGCGTTCCCGGAAAGATTCTTTGACGTTGGCATAGCTGAGCAGCACGCCGTAACCATGGCCGCAGGGCTTGCTATGGGCGGTATGAAGCCTGTGGTAGCAATATACTCATCATTTTTACAGAGGGCTTACGACCAAATGCTCCACGATGTGGCGCTGCAAAGGCTGCACGTGGTCTTCGCCATAGACAGGGCGGGCCTTGTGGGCGCGGACGGCGAAACCCATCAGGGCGTGTACGATATTGCCTACTGTCTGACTATGCCTTATGTGGAGATATATTCCCCGGCCTCTAAGGGCGAGCTTGAGGAAATGCTCAAAATGGCGGTGGAGGGCGACGTCCCTGCTGCTGTACGGTACGGAAAGGGTACACTGCCGGATAGAGTATACCCGGCGGTAGAGTACGGCAAATGGATTGAGATAAAACCCATATCCAATGTCACGGTGGTAGCTACGGGCCGCATGGTGGAGATAGCGGAAAGGGCAGTTGAAAACCTCGATGTCGGGCTGGTGAACGCAAGGTTCATACGTCCTATGGACGAGGCTATGCTGGACATGATAAAACAGAAGTCTTCTTACGTTATAACGATAGAGGACGGCATCGCAAAAGGAGGCATGGGCAGCAGAATAGCCCAGCGGCTTACGGGCATAAAGGTCGAATGCATGGGCGTGAGCGAAAAACCGGTGGGCCAAGGTACCTGCGACGAGCAGACAAGGCTGTGCGGCATGGACGAAACGGCCGTCAGGGTGCGGGTAGTGATGGCCATGGAGGGAATAAAATGAGCGGAGTAAGGGCAGATGTAAGGCTTGTGGAGCTGGGGCTGGCGCCCAGCCGTGAAAAGGCGCGCACGCTTATAATGGCGGGCGAGGTGTTCATCGATACATTGCGGATAGACAAGCCGGGGACGGCTGTGCCAGAAGACGCGTTGCTTACCGTAAAGGAACAGGCAATACCGTTTGTGAGCCGCGGCGGATTGAAGCTCGATAAGGCTGTAAGAAAATATGGCCTTGATTTTACCGATATGGTGACCATGGACGTGGGAGCCTCTACCGGCGGCTTTACCGACTGCCTGCTGCAGCAGGACGATATCACGCTGATCGAGCGCAAGGATTACATCAAAAATCCGAAGGAAAACGGCTATCGCAGCCTGCATCTGATTATAGAGGTGCCGATCTTTTTACAAAATGAGAAAAAAATCATGAAAGCGGAGGTACAGCTGCGCACGATTGCCATGGAATTCTGGGCAAATCTCGAACATCAGCTCCGCTATAAAAAAGACCTGTCACCCGAGTTAATGGAGCAGACCTCCTACCAGCTGAGCGAATGCGCACGCTTAAGCGCTGTCCTCGACGAACAGATGCAGTCGATCCGGGATATTATTGAGAAGGAAGAAGATCCATCTGAAAAAAGCGACAGCTCCAAAAAGCCTTCCGATCGACTTTCCCGTCCAATCTTAAATGCGCTGGAAAACTATGCCCCCAAGGCAGAATAAGGAGGATACTTATCATGTTCAGCAGTCGATTATGGCAGCTATTTTTAGACTCTTTTCCCAAAATCCTGCTCCCGGGCCTGACGGCAACCATCCCGCTGACAATTATTTCCTTTTCGCTGGCGCTGGTGATCGCGGTGGTTGCGGCCCTCGTGCAGTTTGCAAATATTCAGGGACTCAAGCAAATCGCCCGCTTTTATATCTGGATTTTCCGTGGAACGCCGCTTTTGGTACAGCTGTTCGTCGTGTTCTTCGGTCTGTCCAGAGTCGGCATCGTCCTGGATCCGTTTCCCGCTGCAGTCATCGTCTTTTCTTTAAATGAAGGCGCTTACTGTGCAGAAACCATCCGGGCGGCACTGGAAGCCGTCCCGAAGGGTCAGCTGGAAGCCGGTCTTTGTGCAGGACTTTCCTATTTACAGACCATTTTCCGCATCGTGCTCCCCCAGGCGATGCGTACCGCATTTCCGCCGCTGTCCAACTCCCTGATCTCCATGGTCAAGGATACCTCTCTGGCAGCCAACATCACCGTAACGGAAATGTTCATGGTAACCCAGCGAATTGTTGCCCGTACCTACGAGCCGCTTCTTCTGTATCTCGAAGTCGGTCTGATCTATCTGATCTTCTCCACCGTCCTGACAAAGCTTCAGGCTGTCGGTGAGAAAAAACTCGGTTTCTACGGACAGAAAGGAGTCTGACCTATGCTGGAAATCCGAAATATTCATAAATCCTTTGGCAGCACTCCTGTCTTAGGCGGAATCGATCTGGACGTAAACCAGGGAGATGTTATCGCCATCATCGGTCCGAGCGGTTCCGGCAAAACCACACTGCTGCGCTGCCTGAATTATCTGGAGCACGCCGACGAGGGCACGATGGTCTTTGACCAGGAAACCTTTGCGATGAATAAAATTTCCAAAAAGGACATCGCCCGGCTCCGCAAAAAGACTGCGTTCGTGTTCCAGAGCTATAACTTATTCGCCAACAAAACCGCCCTCAAAAACGTCACAGAGGGACTGATTGTCGGCCGCAAAATACCCAAAGAGCAGGCACGTGAAATCGCTATGAAGGCGTTGGAAAAGGTCGGGCTTGCCGACCGCAGCGACGCTTATCCGGCACAGCTTTCCGGCGGTCAGCAGCAGCGTGTCGCAATCGCGCGGGCCATTGCCGCCCAACCGGAAATCATCTATTTCGATGAACCGACTTCGGCCCTCGACCCGGAACTGACCGGTGAAGTCCTTTCCGTCATGCGTTCCCTGGCAAACGAGGGAATGACGATGATCGTCGTCACACACGAAATGAGCTTTGCCAAAAATGTTTCCAACAAAGTCATCCTGATGGAAAACGGGCGTATCGTGGAACAGGGACCCTCGAAGGAGTTTTTTGCAAATCCGAAAGAAGAACGTACCAAAGCATTTTTACAGTCTTTTGACCAGCAGTAATCCGGCGCTTTACCTGTCCGGCTGCCGCTGGCAAGAATATCAGAAAGGAGTTATTTTTTATGACTTTCAAAAAATCTATTGCACTGCTGCTTTCCGGCTCTATGCTGGCAGCGGCTGCTTTAACCGGCTGCGGTTCTGACAACACTGCAGCAGCTGTCTCCAACACAGCAGGCAAAGACCTGTTAGACCAGATCCAGGCACGGGGCAGCATCACGGTTGCCATGGAGGGTACCTGGGCCCCCTGGACCTATCACGATGAAAACGACGAGCTGGTGGGCTACGACGTAGAGGTTGCAAAGCTGATCGCAAATGAGCTCGGCGTCGATGTCAACTTCGTCGAGGGCGAATGGGACGGTCTGCTCGCCGGCCTGGACGACGGCCGCTACGACATCATGGTAAACGGCGTAGGTGTCACACCAGAGCGTCAGGAAAAATACGATTTTTCCGTACCTTATGCCTATAATAAAACTGCTGTCATCGTCCGCAGCGACTACGACGAAATTCATTCCATGGAGGATTTAAAGGGAAAACACACTGCAAACACCATCAGCAGTACCTATGCAACCCTTGCGGAAAAATACGGTGCAGAGGTAACGGGCGTCGATGACCTGAATCAGACCATCGAGCTTTTACTTTCCAACCGAATCGATGCAACCCTCAACACAGAAGTGACCTATTATGACTACTTAAAGGCACATCCTGATGCAGATATCAAAATCGCCGCTTTGTCCGACGAGGTAGAAAAGGTTGCAATCCCCGTCCGCAAGGGCGACGATACAAAGACGCTGCTTGCAGCCATCAACGACGCTCTCGCAAAGCTGGACGAATCCGGCGAGCTGACCGCATTGTCGGAAAAATACTTCGGAACCGATATCTCGAAGCTGGAAAATTAAATCACCAAAATTCACTTCAAAAAGCTCCTGTGCATATTCCTGCACAGGAGCTTTTGATTCGTAGGGTGTATTGTGTCGAAAGTTTATTCGTGAATCTCCAACGGAAGTCCGTCGGGATCTGCAAAAAATGTCATCGGTTTTCCGGTAAACTCATCGGTACGGATCGGCTCTGTCACAATTCCGAGGCTGTTTAACCGCACAACCGTATTCTCCACGCTCTCCACAAAAAATGCGAGATGCCGAAGTCCCTGTGCCTCCGGATAGCTCGGACGCTTGGGTGCATCCGGCTTGATAAACAGCTCGATCTCCTGCTCTCCGCATTTCAGATCGATCTTGCAGTCTGCTTTGTCTTTCCGATGGTTTTCCCGGATCACCGTAAAGCCGAGCAGATCCACATAAAAATGTCTGGAGCGCTCATAATCGCTTCCGATGATCGCAATGTGGTGGATTTTTTCGGACAAAGCGCCCGCTTTGATTGTCAGCTGTCCGGTACGCTCTTTCAGCACGTCTGCTGCCGCCGACGCCTCCTGTGCACTGTCTGTCAGGGTCGGAACGATTTCTTCAAAAATTCCATCCAGCTCGTCCTGGGTCTGATAGGTTCCCGTCGTCAGGATCACAAACAAATCCTTATCAGGCAGCACAACGCCGAACTGTCCGAAGGCGCCATCCGCACGGAAGGATCCGGGTGTCCTGCACATCCAACACTGGAATCCGTAGCCGTAAGCCCATTCTTTGGCGTGTCCTTCCGCATCTCCAGCAGTCTCGATCTGCTTGGTGCAGGCAAGGTCAAACCATTCCTCTTCCAGCAGCTGCCTGCCTTCCCAGCGTCCACGGTTTAATACAAAATAAATAAAACGCGCCATGTCCTCCGTCGTCATCCGCATACCGCCGCCAGCCATTTCCACTGCTTCCAGTCCCTGGCACTTCGAACAGGTCAGGGAAGTAATGCCCAGGGGCTCCAGCAGACGGGGCTTTAAAAATTCCGTCACATCGCAGCCTGTTTTTCTCTTCAACACAGCCGCCAGCATGTTTGTGCCCGCTGTATTGTATTTATAAAATGTTCCCGGCTCATGTAAAAACGGATGCTGTAAAAACTCCCGAATCCAGTCGGGGGATTCCATATCAATTTCCGTCTCATGTCCGCAGCTCATGGTCAGGAGATGCCAGAGGGTGACCTTCTGCAGATTTTCTGACGGCTCCTTCGGAAGAAGCTCCGGAAAAAGATCCACTAACCGCTCCTCCAGTGACAGGATTTTTTCCTGTCGTGCAAACCCGATTGCCGTTGCCGTCAGGGTCTTGCCAAAGGAATACAGCGGGTGCGCAAGCTCCGGTGCATACGGCTTCCACCAGCCCTTTGCTGCACATTTCCCATGCCGCACCACCATAAAGCTGTGCAGCTCGATGTTCTTTTCCTCCATCCGGTCCAGAAACCGGAGAATTCCCCCGGAACTGATCCCCAGCGATTCCGGTGACGCATCCTGAAAATAAGACATACCCCATATCCTCCTCTTTTTTAGATGATCTGCCAAAAACGGCTCCCTGTTTTCGGAGCCGTTTTTGGTAATACACATCAATTCAGACCCGTTTCAGTTCATATGCACGGGTGCCCAGACCGATTTTTTCTGCCTGATCCAGCGTCGCTTCCCATTCCACATTCGGATTGGAATCCAGGAAATGATCGTGATGATGATGCCAGTCGGGCTTTGCCAGATGTTCTCCAAGCTGGCTGTTTGCGATCGGAGTCGCCTGCAGGCAGGCATCCGCACACGCCTGATCCAGTGCTACCGGGTCAAAGCTTGCAAACATACCGATATCCGGCAGGATCGGCGCATCATTTTCGCCATGACAGTCGCAGTTGGGGCTGATATCCTGCACCAGTGAAATATGGAAGCAGGGACGGTTCTGACAGACAGCCATCGCATATTCTGCCATCTTCCGGTCCAGCAGCTCGTTTGCACAGCTGTTTTCATTGTAGACTGCATCAAAGCTGCATGCTCCGATACAGCGTCCGCAGCCCTTACATTTGTCGTAATCGATAACCGCTTTTCCATTCAGATATGTAATCGCATCGCTTCCGCACTCATGTGCACAGCGTCTGCAGCCGCGGCATTTTTCCAGATCGATAGCCGGCTTTCCGCTGGTATGCTGCTCCATCTTGCCTGCACGGCTGCCGCAGCCCATGCCGATATTTTTGATGGCACCGCCAAATCCGGTAGATTCATGTCCCTTAAAGTGCGTCAGGCTGATAAAAATATCCGCATCCATAATTGCACGTCCGATCTTCGGTGCAGGACAATACTCTGCATTCGGAACCGGTACTTCTACCTCGTCCGTACCCCGCAGACCGTCTCCGATCAAAATCTGACAGCCTGTTGTAATGGTATTAAAGCCGTTTAAATTTGCACAGTCCAAATGCTCCAGCGCATTTTTGCGGCTGCCGGGATAAAGGGTGTTGCAATCCGTCAAAAACGGAACGCCACCCTGTGCCTTACACAGATCTGCCACTGCCTTTGCATAGTTCGGACGCAGAAATGCCAGATTTCCAAGCTCGCCGAAGTGCATTTTAATCGCGACAAACTTACCGTCCATATCAATGTTTTTGATGCCTGCCGCGAGACAGACCTTTTTTAACTTATCCAGCTGACTTGTACCAACCGGGCACCTGAAATCCGTAAAATAAACTGTTGATTTTCCCATGCTTCCCTCCAAATTTTAGCTATGCACGACACGTGCCATTTTTCTGCCTTGAAGACATTTTACCATCTTACATCAGGAAATCCAATGCACTTTTCAAAAATTTGTCGGGTGACGCCACAGCCTGTAGTCCTGTTATTCCTCGTTTTCTCCCGTATCGGAAGCAATGGCCTGATCTATGAGCTTTTGCAGCGTTTCCGCCTGATTCTTCTCCGTAATAGCGCCCACGATGGGATCCCCGACGATATTGCCGTTCCGATCTACTACATAGGTAGTGGGATAGGCATAAATGCCGGTGGTAAATCTTCCCGCCTCGCTGTCAGAGTCAAAATACACATTCTGATACGTAGCGCCTTTCTTGGCCAGTACGTCCTTCGCCTCGGAAATTTCTGCCTCATTCCCATCCAGCGTAAAGGAGTTCACACCGATGAGTGCGCCGTTTTTCTCTGCAAGCTCTTTGTTCAGCGCATCCAGCTCCCCAAGCTCGCCTACGCAGGGACTGCAGGTGGTAAACCAGAAATTCACCACGGTTACTGCATTCCTGGAAAACAGCTCGTCACTCTTGACCGGGTTTCCATCCAGATCCTTGCCTTCAAAGGCAGGAAACTTCTGTACACTGCTATCCTCAGAGGAGCCTGCCTGGGCACTGTCCCCAGGGATACTCGTTTCACTGTCCATGGATTGCTCCACGATCTCAGGATATTTTTGCTCCAGCTCCGTCAGCTTGTTTTCTATCTCGCTGATCTTTTCAGCAGAGGTTTTGAGCAGCTCATATTCTTCGTCCGAAAACTGATCTTTGACATTCTCTATCGTGTCCAGTAGAAAATCTCCGTAGTTTTTTCCGTTTTCCAGCATGGCTGAACCCTTGTCAGCCTCCATATAGACCTTTTCCCACAGATCGGTATTCTCCGAAAGAATCTCGTTCTCCTGATCCATCAGCTTCTTATACGTAGAAAGTGCCTCCTGGGCATTTTCTGCTTCCGCCGTCATCGTAACAGCACTGTTGCTCTGATCTGCATTCCCGCTGTCCTTTGTGCCGCAGGCTGTAAGAGAAAATGCCAGCAGTACAGTCAGTCCCAGTTTGATCCATTTCTTTTTGTTCATTTTGATTCCTCCATATTTGTTTTTTTTGTAGTTTTCTTTGTCGTTTCATTTACAGCTTCTTTTGTCGTTTCATTTGCAGCCTCTTTCCCGTCGCCAAAGCCGTAGCGGAAGCAAACCGCACCGGTAGGACAGGCATGAACGCACATCCCGCAGCGGATGCACTCCCCATGATTGGGTGTTTTTGTCACATCCACATCCATTTTGCAGGCTCCGGCGCATTTCCCGCAGGAAACACATTTGCTCTCGTCCACCTTCATCTGAAAAAGGGACACCCGGTTCATCAGGGCATAAAATGCTCCCAACGGACAAAGCCATTTACAGAAGGGGCGATAGAACAATATGCTCAGTACAAGGATTCCCAGCAAAATGGTGAATTTCCATGTAAAAAGAGAGCCAAGTGCCGCCCGGATGCCGGAATTGGCAATAGACAGCGGGATCGCCCCCTCCAGCACACCCTGAGGACAGAGGTATTTGCAGAAAAAAGGATCTCCCATGCCTACATCGTTTACAACCAATGCCGGCAGCAAGACTACCATTACCAGCAAAACCACGTATTTCAGATAGGTCAGGGGCTTCAGCTTTTTTGTGGAGAGCTTTTTCGTTGGAATTTTATGCAGCAGCTCCTGAAACCAGCCGAAGGGGCATAAAAACCCGCAAATAAAGCGTCCCAGCAATACTCCCAGCAAAATGAGAAAGCCGGTTACATAATAGGAAAAGCGAAACCGTGAGGAGCCTGCCACTGCCTGAAATGCCCCAATGGGACAGGCGCCGGAGGCTGCCGGACAAGAGTAGCAATTCAGCCCCGGTACGCAGACCGTTTTTCCTGTGCCCTGATAGAGTCCGCCCTTGATAAAATTCGGCAGATGCAGATTGGTCAATAAAGCTGCGCCTGCCTGGATCCAGCCCCGAAAACGGGACATAAGCTGTGATACACCTGAAATTTTCTTATCCAATTCCCACACACTCCAGACATAATTTGATGGCTTTACTCAGTACCGTCGCTGCCTCGCCTCTCCAGGCACCAAAGCACAGCATTGCAGCTCCTGTTATCAGCAGTGCGATCTGCGCTGCGACTTTTTTCTTGTAACGCAATTTTTTATCATCCTTTCTTTTTTTTACGTTCTGATCATAGCACAAATCAGTTAAAGTCTCTGTTAAGAATGAAAAATTAACACAAACTTTATCTGCTTCTGCTATAATTATGGGAAAACAATCGCTATTAAAATAGGAGGATTCTTATGCACCTTTTGGTCATTGAAGATGAGCGCGTCCTGTGCGAGACAATCGTCCGCAGTCTGCGGCGTCTGGCATACAGCGTGGATCACTGTTACGATGGAGATAAGGCACTGGAGCTTCTTGGCACAGAGCGGTATGATCTGGTTCTGTTGGATCTGAACCTGCCCGGTAAGGATGGCATGACAGTACTGCGCACCTTTCGTCAAAGGGATCGTAAGACCCCTGTGCTGATCCTTTCCGCCCGCAGTGAGGTGAAGGACAAGGTGGAGGGATTGGATGCCGGAGCCAACGACTATCTTTCAAAGCCCTTTCACTTAGCCGAGCTGGAGGCCCGCATCCGCAGCCTGACTCTGCGGCAGTTCACCCAGCAGGATGTGCTGCTGACCTTCAAGGCTCTGAGCTTCGATACCCGTTCCCGCACCACCACTGTTAACGGACAGACGCTGGCCCTCACCCGCAAGGAAACAGGTATTCTGGAATATTTAATGGTACATCAGGGACGGCCGGTAAGTCAGGAGGAACTGATGGAGCATGTCTGGGACAACAGCGTAGACAGCTTCAGCAACTCCATCCGTGTGCATATCTCTGCCCTGCGTAAAAAACTGCGCGCTGCATTAGGTTATGACCCCATTCGCAACCGCATCGGCGAGGGCTATCTGATGGGAGGTGACACAGATTGAAAAAAATTTCTCTGCAATGGCGCATCACGCTGATGACTGCTCTGCTCATCGGCGTTACCTGTATCGCCATGAATCTGCTGCTCTGCTCCTCCGGCATCTATTATATGGATACCATCGCCGACACACTGCAGGGCGGCGACAGGATCCTCCTCGACGAGGAAGACACCGTGAGCTTTGATCCGCAGCTTGCAGCGCCTGACGGCGAGCTGACGATCCTTATTGATGGAGCACAGGGCCGCTTTCGCACAACAAACTGGTATATCACGGCGGTGGTGACGGCATTGAGCGGTATTCTTGCCTACTTCGTCAGCGGGCATGCCCTGAAGCCCCTGCGCAACTTTGCCTCCCAGACAGAAAAGGTGCAGCTGAACAATCTGGCAGATATCCGGATCAACGAAAATGTTCTGCCGGAATTCAGACAGCTTGGTCACTCCCTGAACCAGATGCTGGAGCGGTTAAACAATGCCTTTTCTGCCCAGAAACAGTTTACCGGCAACGCTGCCCACGAGCTGCGCACACCTCTGGCGCTGATGCAGGCGCAGCTGGAGCTTTTTTGTGCAGAGCATCCCGACATGCCGCCGGAAACGGCAGACTTTCTCTCCCTGCTGCAGGAACAGACGGAGCGGCTGTCCCAGATGACAAAAACCCTGCTGGAGATGAGTAATCTGCAGCAGGTAGAACGAAACGAATCCATTCAGCTTGCTCCCATGGTGGAGGAAATTTTCACAGACCTTACGCCGCTGGCGGAGAAATCCGGCATCACTCTGGAGCTTGCAGGTGACGGTGTTATGACCGGCAGCGACGCACTGATCTATCGTATGATCTTCAATCTGACAGAGAATGCGATCAAATACAATCGTCCAGACGGTTCTGTACAGGTCTGCATCACCCAGGAGCCCGAAAAGCTTCTGATCCTTGTTTCCGATACGGGACGGGGAATTCCGGAAGAATATCAGCAGAGTATCTTTCAGCCCTTCTTCCGTGTAGACAAGTCCCGCAGCCGAACCTTCGGCGGTGCCGGCCTTGGTCTTGCGCTGGTATGGGAGATTGCAGCCCTTCACGGAGGCTCTGTCCGGGTTGCAGAAAGCTCAGACAGCGGAACCACCATCGCTGCAGAGCTGCCACGCTCCGGCAATCATGAAACAGACCCCAAAAACGAAACACTTTAGAAACAATAGAATGCTCGCCCTGCGAGCATTCTATTGTCATGAATCAAAACGAACAGAAATGAGAGGAAAATATGATCGATAAAATGCTGATCCGTGGTGCAAAGGTCCACAACCTGAAAAATATTGATGTGGATATTCCGCTTGGGAAAATCGTGGGAATTGCAGGCGTGTCCGGCTCCGGCAAATCATCCCTTGCATTGGGCGTGCTCTACGCTGAGGGCTCCCGGCGCTATCTCGAAGCCCTCTCCACCTATACCCGCCGCCGCATGACCCAGGCTTCCAGGGCCAGTGTGGATGAAGTCCTGTATGTTCCCGCTGCACTGGCACTGCATCAGCGCCCCGGTGTACCGGGTATCCGCAGTACCTTCGGCACAGGAACGGAGCTGCTCAACAGTCTGCGCCTGATGTATTCCCGTCTTGCCAGCCACCGCTGTCCTAATGGACATTTCCTTTCTCCGTCTCTGGCTGTAGCCGCAGGAAAAGAGCTTGTCTGTCCGGAATGCAGCGCACATTTCTATGCACCGTCTGCAGAAGAGCTGTCCTTTAATTCCCAGGGAGCCTGTCAGAGATGCGGCGGCACCGGGATCGTCCGCACTGTGAATCCGGATACGCTGGTGCCGGATGACTCGCTGACGATCAACGAAGGGGCTGTTGCCCCCTGGAACAGCCTGATGTGGTCCCTGATGACAGACATTTGCCGGGAAATGGGTGTGCGCACGGATGTGCCGTTTCGGGAGCTGACAAAACAGGAAAAGGAGATCGTATTCCACGGTCCTGCTGTGAAAAAGCACATTCTTTACCATCCGAAAAAATCTGACTCCAACGACTTTGCAGAACTGGATTTCACCTATTTTAATGCCATCTACACCGTAGAAAATGCCCTTGCCAAGGTCAAGGATGAAAAAGGCATGAAACGGGTAGAAAAGTTTCTCAAAGAAGATATTTGTCCGGATTGTCATGGCACACGCCTGTCTGCCGCTGCCCGTGCGCCGAAGCTGCAGGGTATTTCGCTGGACGAAGCCTGCGCTATGACACTCTCTGAGCTGGTCGTCTGGGTAGAAGGCGTCCCCCAAAGTCTGCCGGAAGAAATGCGTCCCATGGCCCAGAGTATCTGTGAAGCCTTTCAAGCTACCGCAAAGCGGCTGATGGACTTGGGACTCGGCTACCTGACCCTTGATCGATCCGCATCCACACTCTCTACCGGCGAGCGGCAGCGGATGCAGCTGGCTCGCGCCGTGCGTAACCGCACCACCGGCGTCCTCTATGTACTCGATGAGCCCTCCATCGGTCTGCACCCTTCTAATATTGTGGGGCTTACCGGTGTACTGCAGGATCTTGTTGCTGACGGAAACTCCGTCATTTTAGTCGATCACGATACGCAGATTCTGAAGGAATCCGACTGGCTCATAGAAATGGGTCCGGAGGCCGGCGCAAAAGGCGGTCACATCATTGCGCAGGGCAATATTTCCACCATCGCAGCAGATCCTGCTTCCCAGATCGGACCGTTTCTTTCCGGCACAGCGAACACCAGACTGCGCCCCTGCATCGAAAAGGAAATGCTCTTTACAAACGGCAGGATTCACCTGTCCACGGATCGGATCCATACCGTAAAGCCCCTGGAGGTCGATATTCCAAAAGGACGGCTCACAGTTGTCACCGGGGTATCGGGCTCCGGCAAGACCACTATGGTACTGGAGAGCCTGATTCCTGCACTGCAGGCAAAGATCAGCGGCAGTGCACTGCCTGCCCACATCCGCGCAGTCGATGCCGACGGCATTGCACACGTCAAGCTCATGGACGCCACGCCCATCGGCATCAACGTCCGCTCCACTGTGGCAACCTATGCAGGCATCCACGACGAGCTGCGCAAGCTTTATGCGAAGTCTCCGGATGCCAAAGCCCTCGGCTACAAGGCCGGTGATTTTTCCTACAACACCGGGACGCTCCGTTGCCCCGGCTGCGACGGAACCGGCGTTGTCAGTCTTGATGTACAGTTCCTGCCGGATGTGAACATCCCCTGCCCGGACTGCCGGGGCTCCCGCTACAGCAAGGCAGCTTACACAGTAAAGCTCACCAATAAAAGCGGCGCGCACATTTCCTTACCGGAGCTGATGGATATGGACGTAAACACCGCCATCGACTTTTGCAGGGATATAAAAAGCGTCAGCCAGAAGTTGGAAATTCTGAAGCAGCTCGGACTCGGCTACCTGACCCTTGGCGAAGAAACACCCGGACTGTCCGGAGGCGAGGCACAACGGCTCAAGCTTGCCAGCGAGATTGGAAAGACCCAGGAGGATTCCGTATTCGTCTTCGACGAGCCCTCCATCGGTCTGCATCCGCTGGATGTGCAAGTTCTGCTGGGCGTCTTTCAGGCGCTTCTTCATCACGGTGCGACCGTTGTCGTCATTGAACACGACCTGGATGTGATCAAAAATGCGGACTATGTGATCGACATGGGACCGGGCGGCGGCGAAGCGGGCGGACAGATCATAGCCAGCGGGACGCCGCAGGAAATAAAGGAAAACCCAAACAGTATTACCGGGAACTATATCTCATAAACCTCGTTCTCGAGGTGGCTTGTCTTTCTCAGCCGGCCAGGATTTTCTGAGTGCCGCGTAGGAAATCAGAAAATCCGCAGGCCGACGGCGGCTTTCAATATCCACTTTTTTATCTTGAATCCACTTTTTCATTCTTAATATCCACTTTTGTATCCCCAATGTCCACTTTTTCTTCGTTCAAAAGTCCACTTATATGGAGATTTCGATTATAAAGTTCATTTTTCTCGTTTAAAAGCAAGTTTCTGAGAAACGTTTCCAGATACTCCGTTGTTTCGTGAATCCCTTTTTGCAGGTTCGTATAGTTTGCACGGACAAGTGCATTTCTGTATCGCTTTGACCGGAGTCTGACCCCTGACCTAGTATTTTTCCAGCTTATCCTCAAATTCCTTATCTTCGTCGTACCAGAAGATGATGCGACGCTGATAAAACTCCGGCAAAGATGCAGCAAATCTGCGGTTTAAGTCCTGTATTACTTTGTCTGTATCCATGATGCATTATCTTCCTTCCGTATTTTTTACATAAATTGTGCTTCGTGCCGCACCTTCTTTTCTCAAATAACCATCCTTAACCATATTCAGCAAGACAGCTCTGGCTCTACGATGTTTTACACCTAAAATTTCTACTGTTTCAGCAGTAGTAATAGAGCCCTTTTCCAATACATATTTAAAAATTTGTTGTTCCTGTTCACTATCCGGCATTTTTCCTGTCGTATCTGCCACTTCATTGCCACTATCCGGCATTTTTTTCATAGTATCTGGCACTATTTCTGTTTTATCGGGCACTCCATTGCCATTATCCGGCATTTTATCAATAGTATCCGACACTTTAATAGCGTCATTGAGGTCAACAGTGCCGTCAACCTGACCTCGATAAATATTGATACGCAGATCAACTTCGCCACCAATAAACTCCGGCTCCCGCAGTCCGGCAGCTTTTACTTTATCAATAATTCTCGGAATACCGCTTCCCCAATGCTCGATCAGGTTCATGTAAGCAAACGCATGGGCAAGAGCTTCATTTCTGATTTTAGAATAGCCTTCTTTCATACGCTCCATCGTTTGTCCCATTGGCAGCTTTCCTGGAGAAGTAATTTCCAATCGGTTGTCATATACCGCTACCTGTATCGTACCATGATCCAGATAACTACGATGTACCATAGCATTTATAATCAACTCACGAATGGCATCCGGTGGAATCTCATAAACATCCTGGCGATAAATTCCTACAATGGTAGCACCCAGATGAATATTTCGCAGAACAAACTGAAATGCTTCATCTATCTGCTCCCAAAGCGGACCGGTATATTCTCTCCGGTCAACAAATACCGCTTTCGTTGTACCTTTGAACACGCCACATTGCGTTGCAACATGAAGCCCTCCATTGCCAGTCAAAATCGCAAAGGCATTGGACGGATAATCTTTTCCATCACGCTCAATCAAAACACCCCAGGAACGCAGCTGCTGTCTGCCTACATCTTTAATCGATGCTTTCTGTTCCTCTGTACGGGCATTTTTGACAGCCTGCTCCTTCATAGCTTTGCAAAGGGCATCAATGTCTTCACCTGTAACATTTAACCCAGTACATAAAGCCTGATCATAGTAGCGGTTACTGCCCTCAAATAGCAGCTCTTTTACCATATACTCGTCGGCAATGCGGGTAGTTCCGGCAACACGGACATATACACCGCCATCTCTGCCAAGAGCTTTGATATAATATGGGCGCTGTCTGCCCTCAGAAACCT
>ENA-OURV01001669-OURV01001669.1-human-gut-metagenome-genome-assembly--contig:-NODE-1669-length-16970-cov-3.494177_pt1 | contig 16970 bp, 15 predicted proteins | sample MGYA00242141_ERZ509072 | MGnify/ENA primary metagenome ERZ509072 (study PRJEB26280, sample SAMEA2338763) | human gut metagenome | biome: human gut; feature: human-associated habitat; material: faeces... | reverse complement strand
ACACAGCGGTACTGCGGCGGCTGTTCGGGGTATATCTGCTGCTGGCGGCCGTCGGCAGCCTGCGGCAGCTATGGCGGGAACGAAGGCGAAAATAGCCGCAAATTCTGGCAATAAAATGTATACTATTTGTTTATTATCTGTAAATATCCGTCGTTTTGCGGTGTAAAACAGGGACAAGGCCATGGCCTTGTCCCTGTTTCTGCGCTGTAAAGTGATCATCCCTCCACCGGGTAGAGGGCGACCGTCACATCAAAGGTCTCTCCGTCACGCCGGATAGTGAGCACAACGCTCTCGCCCGCGATGTGGGTCCGGCGAACGGCCAGCAGATCGGTGTTGGTGCTGACGCCTATACCGTCCGCCGCCAGAATTACGTCGCCCTTCTGCAGCCCCGCTTCCTCGGCGCCGAAGTTTTCCGTGACGGAATCGATCACCGGGTGGGTCGTACCGTCGGCAAATTCCGTCTCCTGCATATACTTACCGCGTTTTTTTACAAGTCTTACACCGTCGGCAAATTCCATTGAACCCGACGCAATGTGTGCAGTATATTCACCAAGGCTAAGTCCGGCTGCCACATCCGCCTTTACACCTCTGGTTTTCAATTCTTCCATAATTGCCACACTGGTTGTAAGAAGACATACCTGCGTAAATTCTGTAATATTAATGTCGTTATTTTCTTCAAAGCAAAGTGCTTTCAAGTCCAAATCAACTGCCTTAGATGCTTGTTCAAACACATCTTTTGCCACTGCTGAATTTTCATAAACATTTTGTCCCATTCCTACCACCTGTGCTCCCTGTCCGGGGAAGACAAATGCAATTTTACCCATAGTTCTATCCTAGCCTTTCTTTCGTCATTCTCTCATCATTGGTGCATATACATTGCACTCTAAAACATTGACACCAAGAGAAGCGGACTATGTCAAACTTTCTTGGTGTCAATCTTGACCTGTTTATCAGGTTATGTGCAATTGTTTTACTCTACACCTTTGCTCTTTAAGAAATTAATTACGTCGCCTACTGTGTTGATGCTTTCCAAATCATCCGTAGGAATCTCAACATCATACTCCTCTTCAAGAGCCATGATCAATTCATAGAGATCAAGAGAATCTGCTCCCAAATCATCTTTGAAAGAAGATGCTTCTGTGATGCTGTCTGCATCTACGCTCAACTGATCTGCGATAAGTTCCTGCATTTTTTCTAACATAATACGATTTCTCCTTTTTACTTAAATTCTTTTTATTCGTTCAAAATTATACTTTGAATCACCATGTATTGTAGCGTATCCACATACGTTTGTCAAGATTTTTCCATTTATATAAACTGGAGTGTAAAACAAACCACTGCCGCCAAGGTAAGCAGCACATAAAAAACGATTGCTTTCTTCCTCTCCGGATAGGCTTTCAGGGCATTTAAAACAAACAGCACAATAACAATTCCAAGTTCCGTTTTTAACATCCAGCCCTTATTCATCCCCATGCCCACATCGATAATGATAAAGATTAACAATATGGCAGTCAGTATACTTTGTAAAATCATGAGCACTTTTTCTTTCTGTTTCATAAGTTCCCATGCGCCTGCCATATCCTGCGAAAATTTTCTATCTGCCATTTATTTCTCCTTTCTTATTGAAACTGCCTGCATCCACTTTACTGTAAATGCAGGCAGTTCGAAAATAGTATACAAAATAGTATATTGTAAACAAAATAAAGGAAGCTTCGAAAGGGACTTGAACCCTCGACCCCTTCATTACGAGTGAAGTGCTCTACCGACTGAGCTATCGAAGCACACGGTGTATAACCGACAGAATATATAATACACATTCCTAATTTTTTTGTCAAGTAATTCATTCATACTTTTGGTTATTTTTTTCAAATAAGCAGCAACACCATCAGCACATAAAAGGCAGGTCCTGCCCCTCATGCACCGGTGGTGCTCTCCTAATCATAATACCTTACATTACTTAGTAAGCAGCATCATAATCTCATTGCTTCGATTAATAAACTCTGTCATCTTATCTGCCTGCAGTGGCTGATGGCTAATCATTGCTAAGTCATAAAGCTGTTTGCAGAACATATCGCTGTGCTCACCGTCTTTGTTCGCCAGCAGATACTGAACCAAATCGTTGTTTGCATTCAGAACAAGCGTCTGTCCGACATCTGGCAGTTCCATGCCTCCCATGCCATTTGCGGAATACATCTTCATCATATCCTGCATTCTTCTGGCCTCTTCAGACAAGGTAATCATAGAAGAAACTTTATCATTTTTCAATTTTTCTACTTTAACCTCTAACTGGTCTTTTCCTGTTGCTTTGCGGAACAACTCTTTCAAAGTCTCGGTATCTTCTTTCAGTTTTTCCTCATCGCCTTCTTCTTTGAAAGCATCCGTCAAATCTGCATCAATTCTCTGGAATTTCACATCATCATCGCCGGCTTCCAATGCCGATACAAATGGCTGGTCAATATTATGAAGAAGAACAACCGCATTCATATCCTGCTCACGGAACATCTTCACATACTGGCTCTGCTGCTGCAAATCGGTAACATAGTAAACAATCTTCTTTGGTGCCTCTGTCTCTTCTGAAGATTTCTCATCCTCTTTGCCCTCTTCGACCACTTCTGCCTCTACTTCCGGCTCCGGAATTGTCTCCAAATACTCTTTTAATGTGCTGTATTTGTCGTCTAAGTCTTTGAACAAAACATAATCTTTAATTTTCTCTTTGAACTTCTCATCCTTCAAGCAGCCAAATTTGATAAATGGACTGATATCATCCCAGTATTTCTCGTAATTCTCGCGGTCTGTTTTGCACATACCGGAAAGTTTATCTGCCACTTTTTTCGTAATATAATCCGAAATCTTCTTCACAAAACCATCATTCTGCAAAGCACTTCGGCTTACGTTCAATGGCAAATCCGGGCAGTCAATAACGCCCTTCAACAACATCAGAAATTCCGGAATTACTTCCTTAATATTATCCGCAATAAATACCTGATTGTTGTATAACTTAATCATACCTTCAACATTCTCATACTCCAAGTTTACTTTCGGGAAGTACAAGATACCTTTTAAGTTAAACGGATAATCCATATTCAAATGAATCCAGAATAACGGCTCACGGTAATCATTAAATACTTTACGGTAAAATGTCTTGTATTCCTCTTCGGTACACTCATTTGGATGTTTTGCCCAAAGTGGGTGCGTATCACTAATGGATACCGGACGTTTCAAAATTTTGGTCTTTTTAACCGGCTCTTTTGCTTCTTCGCCCTCTTTTTTGTCATCCTCTTTTGGCTCTTCCACAATTTCCTCAATAACCGTATCTTCCTCTGTCACTTCCTCGCTCGGAATTGTCTCATACTCCGGCTCAGCATTTGCCTTTGTAAGGAAAATTTCAACCGGCATAAAAGAACAATATTTATCAAGCACCTCACGAACACGGTATTCGTTGGCAAACTCGTAACTGTCCTCATTTAAATGCAGGATAATCCGGGTACCTACTGTATCTTTATCGGATGGTCCCATCTCGAACGTCAAACCACCGTCAGACTCCCAATGAACCGCTTCCGAACCTTCTTTATAAGAAAGGGTATGAATTTCTGCAGAGTCCGCTACCATAAATACAGAGTAAAAGCCAAGACCAAAATGTCCAATAATCTGCTCTTCATTTGCTTTATCTTTATATTTTTCCAAGAAATCAGCAGCACCGGAAAAAGCAATCTGGTTAATATACTCTTTCACTTCGTCTGCCGTCATACCAAGTCCATTATCGGTAAACGTAATTGTTTTATCTTCCGGATTTACTTCCACCTCAATTTTAGCTTTGTAATCATCCGGCAGAGAGGCCTCACTCATAAGGTCTAATTTTTTCAATTTCGTAATCGCATCACAAGCATTACTTACAACTTCACGGATAAAAATATCATGGTCTGAATACAACCATTTCTTAATAATCGGGAATATGTTTTCTGAATTAATCGCTAAATTTCCTTGTTCATTCGTCATGTTATCAACCTCCAATTAGTAATTCAATCTTGTTCTAACAGATATGATAACGCTGTCACAATCGAATGTCAAGAAAAATTTAGCACTCATTCAAGTTGAGTGCTAACAATTTCATGTTTCTTTATAAATTGCAGACAATTGTCATCCCACGCCTGCTGCCCTTTTTTATCCAGAGAAAACTCCTTTTGCATATATCCGGTCACAAACTGAAGTTTTTCCTTTTCATAGCGGATTTGAATCGATCCGACATCTCCATTTGGCATGTAATGACAAAAATCAAACAACATCTTCTGTGGCACTTTATTTCCTTTTATCCACGAAAAAACAAATGTTTTCATCATATTCCATGTAACCAGACCGGTTTCATCTGTCCGTTTTTCATCACTGTCAAACCAATCATCAAAACATCTGCCGTCAATATGAAACGTGGCAAATGTTGTCACCTCGCAGGAACGCAGATGAAACCGGTCAAACATACTGCCCTGAAACATATGCTGCATAAATTCTTTTACGCTGTCAATTTCCAATACAATCATTTCGTATATTATCCTTCCTAACTGCTCATACTAGCATTGTTACAAAGTAACCTAAATTCACCGATATGGTGAAAGAATGGAGGCAGATTATGCGTGCAGATGAGCAAACTTACCGCGATGTAGCCAAAAACTGTAGTGCCTATGAAGTCAAGGACTGCTGTAGCTGCAGCAACAAATCCGGCAATGTCAATGTTTCCTGCGTAACATGTAAACATTTTACGTCTGACAAACATTGTTCTTTGGACTTGTTCGATCCAATCGTGGAAAACCACAATCTTTAGGCATTTTTATGCCCTTTTGCCGGGATTTTCTTCTTATCGGAAGTCCCGGCAGTTTTTTTTACCGGTACATTCTCAAAAACAGCAATTGAGCGCGGCGCCAGCTCATATTTCTTTCCATCCACTGCCATTTCCATAGTATTTGAAGTATCAAATACCCGTTTCCATTCTTTATTTTTTTCAATTTCCGGGAGATAAAATACATGTGGCTCCCAGTGAAAATTAAATGCAAAATACAAGGAATTTCCGCCGTAATAGCCACCGAAAAACAAAACACCAAGTTCCCTGCTATAATAAGAAAACCTCGCATTCCACGGCTCTACTCCGTGACAGGACACATCCGGCGCACCAAGCCCCTCAGAATCCATACCGGTCAGATACCGTCTGCTCTGATAGAGAGGATGGTTCCTACGAAACTCAATCAACTTTTTTACATAGGAAAATAATTCTTTATTTTTCTCTAACAAACTCCAGTCAAGCCATGTAATCGCATTATCCTGACAATATGCATTATTATTTCCTTTTTGTGTATTTCCAAATTCATCTCCCGAAAGAATTCTCGGTGATGCCATACCAAGCATAAGCATAAGAAATGCATTTCGTTCCTGACTAGAGCGCTTTTCACGGACTTCTTTTTTTCTCGAAGGTCCTTCTGCCCCACAATTCCAGCTGTAATTATACTCTGTTCCATCGAGATTCTTTTCTCCGTTTGCCTCGTTATGCTTCACATCATAAGACACCAAATCCCGCAGAGTAAATCCGTTATGCCCGGTAATCGAGTGAACCATGGCAACTCCTTTTTTCTGCTCGCGGAATTGATAATAAAAATCCTCAACCTGTCCTTCATCACTTTTCAGAAAACGTCTTGCCGTCACCAAAAAACGGTCATTCATCTCGCAGAACATTTCCTGACCGGCTTCATAGCCACATTCATCCCAGTGATAACCAAATAATTTCAAATGAGATAGAACCGGGTCCTGTCGCAGCCATTCAACAGACACACACTCCTGATTAAACCGAAAACCATCGATATGAAAACGCAGTGCATAATACCGCATACAAGTCAGCATAAATTCAGGCGACACATCCTTAAAATAAAAATCCATCACCACGTTCATCCCCTGTGAATGAACTGCTTTAATCAGCTTCTGAAACTCCTTTGCCTGTTCACCCTTTTTTGCTGCATAACCAGCCTTCGGAGCAAAATAAAACGCATCCTCTGTATAGCCCCAGTAATTAACTTTCTTTAAATCCACACCATTTTCATCATGCATACATTCATTAAAATCATATGCCGGCATGAGTAACAGCGTATTTACCCCTAAATCTTTCAAATAAGAAAGCTTTTCCTCCATACCGGAAAATGTACCCGGATTTTTTACATTTGACGACTTATGTTTCGTAAATCCACGGACGTGGCATTGATATAAAATCATATCACGCGCCGGAATCTTTTTCCAATTTTCTCCTGTCCAGTCAAAATCCTGAAAATCAAAACAAGCTCTCACTTTTCCCTGACGTCTGCCAAAGTACTCTCTTCCAGTAATCATTCTGGCATAAGAATCGCAAAAACTTTCACCATCTGCTACAAAAAAATAAGGCATTCCCTGAAGCCTGTCTGCCAAATTCTCCGCTTGTAAGACAACTGTAAAATAATCTTCCATCCCGCACATTTTCGCCGGATACATCGGAAACAGTTTCCGCTTTCCCTCTGCTATGACTGCCAACTGACATTTCTTCGCTTTCGGCCGCCAGACAGAAACCAAAACCTCATTTTCATTCTGTTTTCTGACACCGCATGAAAACTCCTGCTGCATCTCATATGGTCTTGTCTTTATCATCTCGAATAATGTCATGCAATCCTTCCTCCATAATTTCTAAAACAATTCGTCCAATTCAAGAACTTTTCTTTTATTATACCGAAAAAGAGTGGAAGTAACAAGAAAAATATGATAAAATAGAAGTCGACACAAATAATCTACAAATTTGGGAAAGGAGATTTTTTATGTTATTAGACAGAGAATACAAAGTACCTTCCAAAACGAACAGCAAAATTAATTTAAAAGTCGTTCCGGGACATTTTGCAACGACATCTTCACACATTAATTTTTATATGGATATGACTACCTTAAAAGTTCGCCAAAAGGAAGCTTATGAAGTAGCAAGAGAAATGGCAAAAGAATACCAGTACAGCAAACCGATTGACACTATCGTATGTATGGACGGCTGTGAAATCATCGGTGCCTGCTTAGCAGAAGAACTGAACAAAAACGGTATTATGTCATTAAACCAGCATGACAGTCTGTATGTCATTACACCGGAGTTTGACGGAAACGGACAGATGATTTTCCGCGACAACTTACAGCCGATGGTAAGAGGAAAGAACATACTTCTTCTTTTAGCATCCGCAACAACCGGACGTACCATTGCCAGAAGCCTGGAGTGTATTCAGTACTACGGCGGTATCATTCAAGGCATTTCAGCAATTTTCAGCGCAGCAAAAGAAATTTACGGTGAACCTGTCCACTGCATCTTCTCAACAGAGGATTTGCCGGACTATAACACCTTTACACCAAGTGAATGTCCACACTGCAAAAACAAAGAAAAAATTGATGCGATTGTAAATGGATTCGGATATTCCGAATTGTAAATCGTACATAATAAAAAACGGTAAATCAACGGAACTGTATGGTTTCGATGATTTACCGTTTTTTTGCTATTTCAACTGTTTCAATATTTCAAGCAAATATTCCCACGTTCGTTTCACACTTTCCACATCCATACTCTCTTTCGGCGTGTGGATATCTTTCATATCCGGTCCAAACGAGACACAGTCAATTTCCGGTATTTTCCCGGCAAAAATACCACATTCCACCCCTGCATGAAGTGCCTCCACAATAGGTTTTCTACCATATTGCTCTTCAAATATCCGGCACATCAAATCACGCAGCGGCGAATTTTCCAGATACTCCCATGCCGGATAATCTCCATTTGCAGTAACCGTGCCGCCTAATGTCTTTGTCAGACAGGCCATCTTGTCAAGCAGCGCCCGCTTTTCCGATTCCACACTGCTTCGCACCGAGAATGACAGCGAAACATGGTCTTTCTCCGTCTTCATAATTCCTAAATTTAACGAAGTCTGAACAAGTCCTTCCATTTGAAAACTCATCTTCTGAATTCCACCCGGCAGACAAAGAAGGGCGGTAATCACCTTATCCGCGGAATCCTTCGTCATTGCCAACTCTTTTTCTACAAGTGTAGTTTTCTTTGCTTCCACCAAAATCATAGGGTCTGTTTCCAAAAACTCATGTTTTATTTCAGAGGAAATCACAGCAATCTTTGTATTGATTTCAGACTGCCGTTTTTCCGGACATACAATAACTGCTTCTGCCTGTCTCGGAATGGCATTATCTTTCAATCCACCATTTAAGAAGCACAGAGAAAATGGAATTTCTTTATGCAGTTCATAGAGAACCCTTCCCATTATCTGACAAGCATTGGCGCGCCCCTTATCAATTTCAACACCGGAATGGCCTCCCATTAAACCACTGACAGAAATAACGTATTTCTCCCCATCGCCTGTCTCAAAGGAAAGTGGAAGTTCCACCTGCGCTGTCACACCGCCGGCACAGCTGACTAACAAATGCCCCTCATCTTCGGAATCCAAATTCAACATCGTTTTTGCACGAAGAGGTGAAGTATCCAAAGCTGTGGCACCTAACATTCCGATTTCCTCATCTACCGTAAGCACAATCTCCAACGGCGGGTGTGGATATTCATCCGTCTCCAATAAAGCAAGAGCATACGCAACGGCAATACCGTCATCTCCGCCAAGCGTTGTTTTTTCTGCTGTCACAATGCCATCTTCCACCTGCAGACAAAGTCCATCCGTCTCAAAATCAATGTCACAGCCCTCTTCTTTTTCACAGACCATATCCAAATGCCCCTGCAGCATAACCGGAGCCGAATTCTCATATCCATTTATGCCGTCTTTCCATATTATCACATTGTTATATTCATCCTGCAAATAAGTAAGGTGATGCTCTTTTGCAAAAGAAACACAATAATCACTGATTTTTTTCGTATTTCCCGAACCATGCGGTATGCCACAGATTTCTTCAAAATAATGCATCACACGTGCCGGTTCTAATGCTCCCAAAACACTCATTGTCAATTCCTCCTTGCTCTGTGTAAACTTTTTTCACTTCTATTGTATGAATCCACATTCTCTGTGTCAAGCAATTGTAATTTACCCAAAAAGGTGCTAAACTATGTTTATTAACTTTGCAAAGAATGGAGATTATGATGCTATGAAACATTTAGAACTTGGCTTTGTCGGATTTGGACTCATTGGCGGTTCCATCGCAAGATCACTCAAAAAACAAAATGAGGATGTGTCCGTACACGTCTATTCCAGAAGAAAAAATCCGGCACTTGATGAGGGCATGACAGAGGGGGTCATTGATTCTATCTGGTATGAAATTGATGAGCGTTTTTCCACCTGCGACATCATTTTTCTCTGTGCGCCGGTTCTAAAAAATACAGACTATCTGTCCGTCTTAAAACCGCTGTTGAAACCTGGCTGCATTCTTACCGATGTTGGAAGTGTAAAGGGAAATATCTGTAAAAAGGCAGCCGAACTTGGACTTAGCCGCCAGTTTATCGGCGGACACCCAATGGCCGGTTCCGAAAAAACGGGGTTCGAAAATTCCACTGATATTTTGTTGGAAAATGCATACTATTTATTGACACCATTTGAGGAGACGCCGTTAGAAAACTTGTCTCTGTTAAAAGAATTGGTAGCAAAAACCGGTGCAAACTGTGTCGTTTTATCACCATCGGAACATGACAAAATCACTGCTGCCATCAGCCATGTGCCACACATTATCGCCGTTTCCCTGGTTAATATGGTTCGCACAAGTGACAACGAGGAGCAGAATATGAAAGCGTTTGCCGCCGGCGGTTTCAAAGATATTACAAGAATTGCCTCGTCCTCTCCACAAATGTGGCAGGATATTTGCTTAGCAAACAGCGAAAGCATTGATTATTTTCTCTCCCATTTTGAAAAGCAGATTGAAGATTTCCGCCACATGATAGCAGAAAAAGACGGTGCTTCCATTCAGGATGAATTTCACACAGCAGGCGACTACAGGGATTCCATCCCGGCAAAAAAAAGCAGTGTAATTGCCCGTTCGTATGATTTATTCATAAACATCGATGACCGTGCCGGCGCCATTGCCACAATCGCCACGATTCTGTCCGTGAACGGCATCAGCATCAAAAATATCGGCATCATTCATAACCGTGAATATGTAGATGGTGTTATGAAACTGGAACTTTACAAAGAAGATGATGAGAAAAAAGCAAGAGAGCTTTTAATCCAGAATCGATATGATATTGTGGATAGGGATTAACACCTATCCACAAAAATAAGTAATTGCCTGCGGATGATTTTGAATCACCGCTTTTTTATGTTTTCCACCATTTTCCCCATCCAGCGTATACGCTAACGCTTCCTTACAACTGATTTCCACATGGGAACTGTGTATCACCTTCACCTGCGAATTTGCTTTTCCGTGCAGTAAAAATGCCATTACCTGATTCAACTCAATCGGATTTTTCGGTGTTTTCACAAAAATCCCATCAAGCAGACCATCTTTTAAACTGACACTGTTTTTCTTATATAATTTTAATCCTGCTACCGATTTTGCATTTGTCACCATACCAAGAATACAATCCTGCTCCCAAGTTTCCAAATCTGTCTGCACCTTTATATGATAACTTTTGGTTTTTCCCAACTTTACCGCACCATCTAAAATATAGGCCGTCCTTCCAAACAAGTTTTTCGTCGCCTGCGGTGTTTCATAAGAAACCGAGGTAAAAGCTCCAAATGCCGCTACATAGGAAAAGAAATTACCGTTCATGTCCCCGACATCATAAGCACCCTTTTTGTCCCCCACCGCAATCTGTGCACAGGGAATCACTCGTTTTGGCAGCCTGATACTATTTGCAAAATCATTCACCGTTCCGGTTGGAATATAACCACAGGCCGGACGCATATCGGGTGGCAGAGTCATCAATCCATGAATCACCTCATGCAGTGTACCATCGCCGCCGCTGCATATCACACGGTCACAGCCGATTCCCTTTTGTATGATATATTCGGCTGCATCTCCAGCCTTCTGTGTTGCCGCAATCGAAACATCCCACTGTCTTTTCATCATCATATCTATGATATCGGCAAGTTTGTTCCGCAAAGTCCCCTTTCCGGCACGCGGATTATAAACGAATAATACCTTTTCTTTTTCCATAAAAATACCTCACTAGTCGTCCAATATAATCATCGCATCTCCAAACGAGAAGAATCGGTATCTCTCCTGCACTGCTTCTTCGTACACACGCATAACCTGCTCTTTTCCTGCAAGTGCAGAAACAAGCATTAAAAGCGTTGATTCCGGCAAATGAAAATTCGTAATCAGCACATCCATCATTTTGAAAGAATAGCCCGGATAAATGAAAATATCGGTATCGCCCTGTCCCGGCTTAAGCACACCATTTTCATCGGCAGCCGACTCAATCGTCCGGCAGCTTGTTGTTCCCACGCAGACAATCCGTCCACCGGCTTGTTTTGCCTTGTTGATTTTATCTGCCTCTTCTTTTGTTACCTGATAAAATTCAGTATGCATATGGTGTTTCGACACATCATCCACTTTTACCGGTCTGAAAGTACCAAGCCCGACATGCAGCGTAACATTTGCTACAAGTACTCCTTTTTCCTCTAATTTTCGAAAAAGTTCCTCCGTAAAATGAAGCCCTGCCGTTGGGGCTGCTGCCGACCCTTCGTATTTTGCATAAACGGTCTGATAACGGTTCTTATCTTTCAATGTATGCGTAATATAAGGCGGAAGCGGCATCTGTCCAAGCTGATCTAAAATCTCCTCAAAAATGCCCTCATAACGAAACTGAATCAAACGGTTCCCATCCTCTTTGACATCGATAATTTCTCCCGTCAAAATTCCATCTCCAAAAGAAATCACGGCTCCTTGACGCGCTTTTTTGCCGGGTTTTACAAGAGTTTCCCAGACATCATTCTCCATGCGTTTGAGAAGCAGGAGTTCAATTGTTGCCCCGGTATCCACTCTGGTTCCGTATAATCTTGCCGGAATTACTTTCGTATTATTCCGCACCAGGCAGTCTCCCGGCTTTAAATACTCTACAATATCCGTAAACACTCTATGCTCCACGCGCCCGGATTTCCGATGCAGCACTAAAAGTCTCGATGAACTTCTGTCCTCAAGCGGATCCTGCGCAATCAATTCTTTTGGTAAATCATAATAAAAATCACTTGTTTTCAACCGTCTCATCCTCTCTGTTTTTCTGTTCCCCTATTGTAGCACATGCGATGATGGTTTTCAATTCTCGAATTTTACATAAAATTTACGTAAAAATCAGATAAATACGTCTTTCCATTTTAGCAAATTCATTGTAAAATAGAAACAAAGAAATTAGTTTCAGAATGGAGGTATTTATGGCTTCTACAACTTATGCGGCAATTCATGTCGGCTCAAATGAATTATGTATGAAAATATATGAAATGTCCCGTCAGAATGGAATTCGTCAGCTCACTTATGTACGCCACCCGCTCAGTCTTGGTGCGGAATCGTACACCGAAGGAGTCATTTCCTATCAGACACTTTCAGAAATCTGCAACACACTAAACGATTTCAAACGGATTATGACAGAATTTCATACTGACAGCTGGGACGTCTGTGCCACCAGCGCAATGCGCGAGGCAAAAAATGTTTTAGTTGTCACCGACCAGATAAAAATCCAGACAGGATTCAAAGTAAAACTTTTCAGTAACAGCGAGGCAAGATTCCTTTACTTCAAAGGAATGGTTCACAATGAAAAACAATTTGAACCCCTCAGTGAAGAAGGGTGTCTCGTTCTCGATATCGGTGCCGGCAGTGTCCAGCTCTCTCTTTTTCAGAACGGACATCTGCAGCTGACGCAAAACCTTTTACTTGGTTCTTCACGTATTCAGGAACTGCTGTATGCAATGCAGGATGAAGCCTATGATTACGATGCTTTGATTGATGAATACATTGAAAAGGATTTGTCTTTATTTAAACGACTGAATTTAGATAAAAAAGAGATTCACTGTATTTTGGCAGCCGGTGAAATGATTCCGGAAACCTACTACCACATGAAGGAAACAAAAAAAGACTTTGAAGGCTTTTTGCCGGATAAAATATTTACCAAAAAGAAAATGTTAAAATTAATGGGTAATATCCATGCACAGTCACTTCTGCCTACTTTGCTTTTAATGCGCAAAATCACACAGCTTACGGATTGCCAGAATATCCTTCTCTCTCCGATTAATCTTTGTGATGGATTGGCCGCTGATTATGCAGAGCGAAAGTTCCGTCTTTCCTGTGGACATGATTTTACAGAGGATATTCTGAGTGCTTCAAGAAATGTGGCACAGAAATACGAGGTTGACTTAAGCCACATCGACACCGTGCAGACTCTGGCACTCCAGATTTTTGACCGAATCAAAAAAATACACGGTCTTGGAAAACGCGAGCGCCTGCTTTTACAGCTCGGTGTCATTCTTCACGGCTGTGGTGCCTATATCAATGCACTGCACGCAAGAGAATGTTCCTATCACATTCTTTTGTCAACGGAGATTATCGGAATCTCTCATAAAGAACGTCTCATCGTTGCCAATATGATTCGCTACAATGATGAATCTTTTCCTTCCTTTGAGGAATTGGACGGTGATTTTTCAAGAGAAGAATATATTACAATCGTAAAATTGAATGCAATTTTAAAAATTGCTAATGTATTAGACAAAAGCAATCGTCAGAAAATTAAAAATGTTGGTGTATCCGAGCGAAATGGAATACTGACAATCACGGCGGACACCATGGCGGATATCACCTTGGAAAAAGGACTCTTCTTACATAAGGCAGATGTCTTTGAAGAAGTTTTTGGTATCCGGCCGGTACTAAAACAAAAACGAACAGGAAAGCGAGGATGATGATATGACCCAAAACGAACGATTTACCAACCGCGAGTTAAGTTGGCTAGCCTTTAACAAGCGTGTTTTGTCCGAGGCGAAAGACAACCATCTTCCGTTGATGGAACGATTAAAATTTTTAAGCATTACCGCCTCCAATCTGGATGAATTTTTCATGGTCCGCGTTGCCTCTCTGAAAGACCAGGTAAATGCCGGTTACACAAAAAAAGATATTGCCGGTATGACCAGTAAAGAACAGATTGATGCGATTTTGAAGGAAACTCACAAATTTACAACAGCTCAGTATAATACCTACAACCGTTCTTTTCTTCCTTCATTAAAGAAGAATGGCTTAAAAATCGTCACAGAATTTGAAAAACTAACGGAAGAACAGGCAGACTACGTTGACAACTATTTTCAGAAAGAAGTTTTCCCAGTCCTCACTCCGATGGCTGTGGATTCCTCCAGACCTTTTCCGTTAATCCGCAACCGCTCACTTAACATCGGTGCGCTGTTGATGGATAAAAAGAAAAAGGGAACCATTGATTTTGCCACTGTGCAGGTTCCATCCGTTCTGCCACGCGTTGTCACAATTCCTACCGATGGTGATAACTGTACGACCGTAATCCTTTTAGAGCAGATTATCGAAAAGAACATTCAAAAACTATTTTTGAATTATAGAGTTCTTTGCCAGGCTCCATTCCGTGTAATGCGAAATGCTGACCTCTCCATTGACGAAGACGAGGCAGCAGACCTTTTAATTGAAATCGAGAAACAGTTGAAGAAACGCCAGTGGGGCGAGGCAATCCGCTTAGAAGTCGAAGATAATATCGATAAGCGGCTGCTGAAAACGCTCCGAAAAGAATTTAATTTAAGTGAAGATGCCATTTTCAAAATCAATGGCCCTCTTGACCTTACTTTTTTAATGAAAGTATATGACATCGAAGGTTTTGACCACTTAAAAGAACCAAAATATATACCACAGCAGCCAAAAATGCTGGATGCCTCAAGAGATTTATTTGAGCAGATACGGGAACATGACATTTTGCTTCATCACCCGTATGAGACTTTTGACCCGGTTGTCAATTTTGTTAAAAAGGCAGCAAGCGACCCAAATGTACTTGCGATTAAGCAGACACTTTACCGTGTCAGCAGCCATTCGCCAATTATTGCTTCTTTAGCGCAGGCAGCAGAAAATGGAAAGCAGGTATCTGTACTCGTCGAATTAAAGGCACGTTTTGATGAGGAACACAATATTGTATGGGCAAAGATGCTTGAGAAAGCAGGCTGCCATGTAATTTATGGTCTTCGTGGCTTAAAGACGCATAGCAAGATTACACTTATCGTTCGTGATGAGGAAGATGGAATCTGCCGCTATGTACATTTAGGAACTGGAAATTATAATGATGCGACTGCAAAGCTTTACACTGACTGTGGTATCATGACATGCAACCGCATGATCGGTGAGGATGCTACTGCTGTATTTAACATGCTGTCTGGTTATTCAGAGCCAGAGTCATGGAACCAGCTTGCTGTAGCACCGCTGTGGCTAAGAGGAAAGTTTTTGTCATGGATTAAAAGAGAAACTGAGTTTGCAAAGAGCGGTCGTCCGGCATATATCATTGCTAAGATGAACTCCCTTTGTGATAAAGGCATCATTGCAGCACTTTACGAGGCTTCAGCAGCCGGTGTTAAGATTGATTTAATAATTCGTGGTATCTGCTGTGTAAAGGCTGGTATACCAGGAGTCAGTGAAAACATCCGTGTGCGTTCTATAGTAGGAACCTTCCTTGAGCACAGCCGTATTTACGCGTTCGCCAACTCCGATGGCCCGCAGATCGGCGAAGGCCCTGCGGCCGGTCCGGAAGTGTGGATTGGTTCCGCCGATCTGATGCACCGCAACCTCGACCGTCGAGTCGAAGCGCTGGTCCGCATCGTGGCTCCGGAGCAGATCGACGAGCTCATCAAGTACGTCGATCTGCAGATGGCCGATTCCACCGCGTCTTGGCATATGCAGGCCGATGGCACCTATGTGCGCCATTGCAAGGATGAGGAAGGTCGACCGCTGGTCGACAGCCAGGAATACCTCATCAAGAAACACACGCGTCGACCGGTAAGGCACTGATCGATCGAGGCGAATGGCCGGTTCCGCACCTTGCGGGCCCGGCCATTTTCTGTATGTTCGGACGTCACGCGCCGCCGCCAGCCCGGCCCAGCCTAGAATAGGACAATATGAGCGAAAAGATGAGACGCATCGTGGAAGCCGCCGGCGGCATCGTATGGCGATGGAAGGCGGGCAGCGATATCGCGAACGATCCTGCGATCGCCAGTAGCAAATCTGCGCAGGAACAGCTCGACAGCATTGAAGTATGTATCGTGCACCGTCCGAAGTATGACGATTGGAGCTGGCCGAAAGGCAAGCTCGAGCAGAACGAGACGCATCGACATGCGGCGGTGCGTGAAATCGGCGAAGAGACGGGGTCGCCGGTCAAACTCGGACCGTATCTGTGCGAAGTCGAATACCCGTTGTCCGAAGAGGGCAAGAAGACCCGGCATTCGCACGATTGCACGGCCGACACCAAGCACACGTTGTATTGGATGGCGCAGCCGATTTCCGCCGACGATGCCGAACATCTGCTGGACGCGTTCGGCCCGGTGCACCGCGCGGACGTGGGCGAGATCAACGATATCGTCTGGGTTTCCGTGCGTGAGGCGCGCAAAATACTGTCTCATTCGACCGATAAGGACACGTTGGCAGTGTTCGTGGACCGCGTGCAGGAGGGTGGCGCGACCGCGCAGAATCTGCTGATTGTACGCCATGCGAAGGCTGAATCGCGCAAGTCGTGGAAGGGCACCGACGCGAACCGTCCGATCACGCCGAAAGGCGCGGCGATGGCGTTTGCCCTCAACCGCGAGCTCGCCTGTTTCAACCCGACGCGACTGGCCACCTCGCCGTGGCTGCGCTGCCAGCAGACCATACAGATGCTGTCATGGCAGACCGGATTGCCGCTGCATACGGCCGAACCGCTCACCGAGGACGCGTTCGCCGCCGATCCGGAAGCGGCGTGGCAGTGCTTCCACAAGGAGCTGAAAAATACGTTGCAGCGTCACAGTGCGACCGCGGTCTGCATGCATCGT
>ENA-OURV01001666-OURV01001666.1-human-gut-metagenome-genome-assembly--contig:-NODE-1666-length-16990-cov-7.894243_pt1 | contig 16990 bp, 13 predicted proteins | sample MGYA00242141_ERZ509072 | MGnify/ENA primary metagenome ERZ509072 (study PRJEB26280, sample SAMEA2338763) | human gut metagenome | biome: human gut; feature: human-associated habitat; material: faeces... | reverse complement strand
AATGAAGTCAGCCCTAATTTTATAGCTTCGCAAAATTTTTATCGGACAGCAATAAAAAAATTACCATCGAAACCTGACGGCTGTTGCTCGACAGCTTATGCTCCGCCCCCTGAGGAATCCACGCAATATGCTTTTCCGGAACAAAATAACTCTCCGAACCGATCTCCACATGCAACGTTCCTGCCAGCGTATAAATAATCTGACATTTTCCGTGTACATGTCCCGGCAAGTTCACTTCCTCCCAGCCGGTCTTCTTGATGAGAATCACCTCCTCAGCCGACTGATTGATTATTCCGATATACTCTCGCTGTTCCGCATTCATCCTCGTTCAGACTCTTTTCCAATCCTATCTTATGTTCTTAAATTCCTACAAATTTATAACCTTATTCTGAGAAATCAAAGTCCCCTCTTTCATCTCCGCCCAAAGGCTTCCAGCCGTTGAAAAAACGTGCCCGGCTTTTCAAAAAAGACTTCGGGCTTTGCAGTCAGACACCGAAACGTTTTGATGAAAAGCCCGAAACATTTTTTGCAAGAAAAAAACCACACTGCAGGAAGCAGTGTGGTTCTCAACCAAAAAATGTTTATTGTAAAAAAATAAGCACCCCTCCGCTACGCTAAGCGAAGGGCAGGAATTCGCTTCACAGCGAATATTTCTTCATAAAACTTGAACTCTCTCACTTCACGGCAAGGCCCAGCACTTCACGGATCTGACCTAGCGGTGCATCCTTCAGCAACACCCGCTTCTGTCCGTCCAGCAGATAAAGCGACGGCATCGCTTTCAGGTCATACAGAGCCTCTTCCTTCACCTTCTGACGGTCGGTTCCGATGATCCATCCTTCCGGCATATCAGCCAGTCCCTTCTTCCAGGCTTCCTGATTGCCTTCAGTATATACGGCCAGCACTGTTACGCGTCCCGCCTTCACGGCTTCGGCCAGTGATGCATCAGCCGTCATCTCGCGAAGTACCTCGTGACACGACTCGCATTCCGGATCATAGAACACCAGCAGCAGGCGGTTCCCCCTGGCGGAGGTCGTTGCCAGCGATTTCTTCTGTCCGTCCGGTAAGTAATAGGAAAAGTCTGTCGCCTTATCCCCCACCTTGTTACGCCGCAGCAACCTCAGCTTGAAGTCGAACGATGATCTCCGGGCATCTTCTTCGGGCAACACCTCCAGCATCGTCTCCAGATACACTCCATACAGTCCCTCGTTGTAGAACGGTGAATTGGGGTTGTACAGATAATCGTCGGCCAGCTGCATCATCACCTGTCGTGCCTGCGCTTCCGGCATGAACCGCGAACACCAGTTCTTCAGGCTTTCCCGAATCACCTTCTCAGGCGTCGCCCCGTCGGCCAGCAGGGAAATCTGGTTGACAAAGCCCTGTTCCGTCACCTCCCGCTTGTTGACCAGCGCCGTGTCTGCAAAACTGAACCGATCCCAGTAATGCTCCAGCAAGTAAACTTTCCGCTCCTCCGGCTGCGTGAGCATGGCGGGGATTTCGGGGAAAGGGAAGCTTGCTTCCGTTTCAACTTGAGGGTGATCATGTAACTCAGATGTAGAAATTTCAACTCTTTTCTGTTGAAAGCTTCCCCCACAAGCAAGACACAAAAAGGTCAGCACTATTAATAAGTATCGACTCATATACAGATTTATAAAATTGCTAGTATCAAACCGTTTCTCTGATTAAAAACACAATTTATACTCATTACTATTAACACATCCAAGAACATAAAAAGTTCTACCACTCACAAAACCTTCCAATAATTATTATCTAAAATTATTCGATTATATCACGAACACAACGTACATAAAGCATATCACCATCTCCTTCTGTAATAGACATATTACCATTCGATTCTATCCTATATCCATAACGCGCTTTTCCATCAAGAGGAGATTTGTAAGTCTTATCAAAAACATAACTCCATGTAAAAAGTGTACGACAATGATATCCCCGATAAGAATTTTTATCTTTTTGAGGAAAATTCGTTAAAACCCCCGTTCCATTCAGGCCATTTAAAGTCATAAACAACAATTCACGATGATTAGGGACTCTCCATTTTCCAGATGAAGCTCCAGACTCATAATAGCTTGAACAAACAGTGGTATTTCCACGAGCAGCACTTCCTGAACACGTAGATGAGGCATCCCTACTTGCTATAGCAAAAGCACTATAAATTCGATTCTGATTTGATCTTTCAGTATGTCTGTTAGACAACTCACCACTAGTCACCGGAACTTGACGTAAAGCAGCAGGTGCAAGATAATTAAAGCGAATTATATTGCCATCCTTATACCAGTAGTTTTGAGGTCTTTTATCTCCCGCTGAATTTCCATTAATATTTCCCACATTACGTACACAACGATAATGCCGATTACCAATTCCTGAGTGCGTTCCATTCCCAGTATTGTACCAACCATCCGCCTGAGATTCAGTACTGTAAGAAAATCCTTCTTCAGCCCAAACGGTCATCACATCGGTTTTGTTATCTCTCATTCCATATGTACTACTATAATAATGTATAAGTTCCCATATTGAAGAAGTATAGAAACGACTCTCTTGTGAAAGAGCTTCAGCACCGACAAAGAATGCCGCATATTGGTTCAAAGCTGGCATATACCATTTCACCTCATCTTCGTCAATAGTTCCATTACCATTTTCGTCACGATTCCTCTGTAAGCACGCAATATATGCAGCATTATATCTATCAGTTAATCCATTATAACCAGACCCTTGACTTTTAGGATCCAAATATCCATTATTAGATGAATTAATATAAGTGCTCCACTGAGGATGAGAATATCTAGAAATACCCCACATATCAAGTGTATTAGTTAATCCATCTCGTAAATCATCAGGTTTGGTTCTAGGATCTCCCATTGCCAAAGGGCCTGTTTCATTGACAGTTTCCAATCCCAAAGCAGATTTTAATCCAGTAACAGAAGGATCTGTATTATAAAAAGTTTGTATAGACCGCTGACTTAACACATAAGCCGCATCAATAATAGAACTTTCACCATCAGCACTCGAACGGATATCACATAATATCATTAATTTTCGATTAGGTTGATTCGCTGCATATTTCCAGGCAGGTACATTAGCTGCTATATTTACAGGGGTAGCATATTGTGATATCCAGCCTTGTTCTGAATTATCATTTGAATAATAATATTCATTCACAAAACACGTTACTTTATACTCTTTATTATTATCCCAATCAGAATCACTTTGCTTATCCGCCAACTCAGTAAGTGTATTAATAAACTCTGTAATATTCATTACTTGGTCTGGATGATACGGCTGTAAATCATCTTTATAAACACCATTAGATTTTTCATTTACCCTAAATTGCACCCATGCTGCATCAGAAGCCTTATCTGCACCTAACTCAGTAAAAGGAGTATTTACCAAATAATCAATCTGACCTTTTTCTTTATAACTTGCTAACTGATCATATGAAAATACCATTAAACATTTTTCAAAATGCGCATCCAAAGTATAAAGGTTTGTTTCAGTTGTATAATATACGTCACCAGTTGCTCCCGGCTGCTCTTCTTTGCCAGTATCTACCTCTACAACAATCTTGTCCACACCATTTACATGTACCTTATAAGTATATGATGTATTTCGAGAAGTCTCAAAATTGCTAAAATCCTCAGTAAAATTACCTAAATGAATTTTATACTGAACATTTGCATCAACTGAGTTTCCCTTCTCATCTGTTCCAACAAAATGTCCAGATAATATCACATAAGTACCATAATCAGGTGCATATTCCCAATCACCATTCTGCACGGATCCTGCTGCTGTTTCTGTTTTTTCTTGCTTCTCTCTCTCATGATAAGACGAAACATTTCCCTTAGAGGCTTTCCGATTTTCAGGCATGTAAAAAGTGAATGTACGATACTCATTCTGATTTTCATCTATACCTTCAGTTACCACATTAATTGCATCATTTTCAGATATCGTATAATAATTATCTGCAGAACCTGAAGTAGATTCGCTTCCATCCCAATCTTCTTGCTCATTTATAGCCCTTGCACACAATGGAATATTAGCTATTCGATATGTCTTTGGAGTAAACACTCCCCTTGTTCCATTGACATAAAGATTAAATGTAATTTTCGCATCTGTACGATAAAGATGAACCTTTCCTGACAAAGTTGTATTAGTTTCTGGAATTACGCAAAATCCATCTCCGTTATCCGTCCCTGAATCAGGAGAGAACTTCCCAGACATTACATATCTGCTCTGTGTACGGTTAATAATATCAGCATTCTTCTCACTTAACTTAATTGTCAGTGCTTTTAAATCATCAATCGTAAAATACTCATCAACTTTTGAACGAAGGCTATTCAGCTTCTCAGCCAAAGCAGTAACATTATATTCTGCCGGCACACCCTTATTTACATTAGCTACAGCAAAAATATAACTTTCTCCTGAGGTTGTTCTAATCTTAAGATTCCGTTCTGATGACAAATCAGTTAAAAAGTCTTCATAAAAAACTGTCTTCAACTTTTTCTGTGAATCAAAAATCAGAACAAATAAATCATATATAAGTCCATCTTCCTGATCAGTAGCTCGAGACACTTCAACTTTGCCAGACTTCTCAACATTGAAATTCATCTTAATTTCTACAGGTATTCCCTCTCGAACATCTTGTAAATCAGAAGTATTCAAGCCCAAATCATCACTACATGCTATACACATCAAAGTACTAAATAGTACCCAAAAATATATTTTTATCTGTTTCATAGCTTTTGTTTTTAATCAAACACAATATCAGGATTCGTCACATTAGCCCACTCTACTGTAGAAACGATAAACTCAGGCTGTACTTCTACATTCTTAGGAGGTATTTTACACAAAATATTAATATTTTGATTTTGACCAACCGTAGGCAAATAAATAAATTTGGTAAATGAATGCCCGTCTACTACATATTCCATATTTACATAATATGAATAATCACGACTATATGTTTCGCCGTTAGGCCATTTAAATTCATCCGGATTAGTCGATCCATATGGACAAGGGAACACAAAATATTTTATACTTTCCTGACTATTCTCAACTGTTATATTCTCACTTTCTTCTACAACTTTCGAAACAGGCACAGATTCATTCAAAATCATAACTTTTCCGCTAGGCGTCGCAAATATGCTATTAAGCTGTTCTTCTGAATAATTTTCATAATTCCAAGCATCAGCAGGAGGTAATAAGTATCCATGTCCTACACCTCTATTTAACTGAATAGACTTAATCTCTAAATTTTCTGCCCCCTTTGTTTTAGCAAAATAAAAGCAAATACGAGAAACCGCACGTTCCAGTTCAATCGTCACATTAGTACATTCATTTTCATTCACTGTAAAAACGCGATTTTCTTCACCATTCGATTTTTTTTCAGGGTTACTCATAGAAGGAACATAAACATCATCATGCTTATAAAATCCAGTAAGCTTTGTAGCTAAAAACTGATTATAATCCAACGAAACAGCCTCAGTAGTACCATACTCTTCATTAGCAGCAACAAGAAAAGTTATCTGTCCACTCTCCGTCAGGTCCATTTCTATCGGTTGATCAGTATTCTGAGTAACTTCTTTATAACCTACAAGTTCGTGATTTGAGTTATAAGCACATACTTTTAAATGATAAATCTGATCTGCAGGATCAGTCGATCCATCTACTCGGGACGCCACATCCACATATAAATAAGTCTTGACTACATTATTTCCGGATATGTTATCTTTTATACAAGAAACCATACCCAATAGCAGCAGACACATAAACAAACTCTTAATCCATCTGAATATATTCATAGTCATTCTACTTTAACGGTTATTTATCAGGTTTCTTAATCAATCATAATCTGGAGTAAGATTCTCTATATACCATTGAGGGACAGTAATGCTTACCCCTACAGAGTTAAACGTGACAGAAATAGGCAATTCCGCTTCTTGTTTAGTTACATCAATCACATCCGAATTTCTTACCAAGTAGTTATATAGGTTACCTCGTATAAGTTCTTTTCCCGTATTTTTTTCTTTAAGTACCATAACATGTTCACAATAATCTGCACTCAACTCACCATCTGTATCATCCATGCGGAACAATGCCAAATTTTGTGTACGATAGCACTTATTCTCATTATCATAAATCAGCTCCGGGTAAATTGTTCCCTTTTCGCTTAGGTTCACTTCATTTTCAAAAGATGTCTGGGCATTCGAGTTTTCGAAGCTCAGCAGATAAGGAATTCCGGCATCCTGACGTGAAGCATCGGGAGCAGGAAGTCCGTGAATTTCTACGTCCACTTTTACATGTGAACTATATAAAGTCACTGTATCACGATACATTACTCCTACCTGATCAGGCATCACAAATTCCTTCTGGCCCAGATAGTTGTAATCGTGATTAGTTACAGGTACATCCGGATCACTCCATGCCGGATCCTGAAGATAAATATTTGCAAAGTCTGTTTCAGTAGCATAATTTACTACCTCGGTATGATCATAAGAATTACCAACAGCTACCACTTTATAACGATGTCCCGGTTGAAGTTTAAAAGACGGAACAGCCTCAAATTTTGTCAATTCGTCCTGATTATATGAGCCGACTCCCAATATGTGACCACTTTCATCAAAAACATACAGGTCTACCTTACTCATATACTGGTACAACACGTCCTTGTCTCCATCAGCGAGATACTGGAAGTAAATGGTAACATTATGGCAGTCATCCATATCTTCTTTAATACAGCTGGTTGTCAGGACGGTAGCAACCAGCATCCATATAATGTTTTGTATAAATTTTACCATATTCTTAAATATTAGAACTGTATGTTTGAATAATAATGTGCGTACAAGTCGCACATTATTATTCATTTAATTATAATTTTTCTTTATTCAAAAATTGGAGTCAAAGTTACTACATCCCAGTTACTTACTGTTACATTTACTATTACACACTGTGTATTATCCGGATCCCAAGGACCTACATTTTCTTCTTTAAACTTATAAGTCATTTTATATATCTTACCAGCGGCCAACTGTTGACCAACATTTGCAATCAAAGTGTTGCTAATTGGATCGACAGTAGTTCCACGCTTAGCTTCTACAAGCAATCTGACTTGAAGTTCTGCTTTCTCAGTTGTGGAATTAGGAACTATATTATATGAAAATACTCCTCCTGTTGGATTCCATATAGCTGCATTTGAAGTTAAAGTTGCCCCAGTTATTACATCAGCAGCCCAAGAATTATTTCCCCAAATAGTTTCCTGTGCATCTGCACTTGCAGCAGTAGCTTGCAAACCGTCAATTGTACCACCTACAGTAGTAGTCGTATAGAAGTTTGTTAAACCAATCTTCTTCAAATCAATTGAAGAATATTGATTTCCCAAATCTTCACACTGGATACCTGAAATTTCCAAACGGGAAACTAATGGGCTGATAGTCAGTTCAGCTTTTACCACATTTTCGGTATGCGTACCATCACCATCCTCAACAGAGTCCAATCCATCTATATCTTTACCATATAGCAAAACATTATCAAAGTCCTGCTGTGCAGCAGCATTAATTACTTTAGCTTCCAATATTTCAGCAGTACCTATTTCATTCAGATTTCCCAATAAGGCATCATAATTTCCCACTACATATACCTGTGCTATTGAAGCTGGCAAACTATGTTCTACATAGCCTGTTCCATTAGTCAAATTTGTCCAATTCTCTCCATCAGCATTTGACAAAGTAGTGACATGTCCTACACTTCCTGTTGCAGTTGTATAAAAAATAGCCACTTTATTCAAGGCAACCTGTCCTTCTTCTTCTGCCTCAGAAGTCGCACGACTACCTTCAGAAATACCATTTAATGATATCACCATAGTTTTAGACTTGCCACCATCTACAGTTGCATCAGTAGTCACATCTTCATTAGAGCATGCGAACAAACCCAAGCCCGCAAATGCCAGAAATAAACTCTTTGAAATTTTCATAACAATACATTTTTAATTAAACACTTTTATTTTAGTCTCTATTTATTCAGCCATATATTCTGCATACTTCTTCAGCAAGGTAAGGTTCTCACCGGCAGGCGCATATCCTTTGGCCTGTGCTGCCGAAAATGCTTTCTCTGCCCGCTCATAATCACCCAACTTGGAATAGGCGACTCCCTTCAGGTTCAGCAGTTCGCCTTCCTCTGGTGCATTGTCCAGCAGACAGATAGCTTCGTCCGTACGGTCGGCTTCCATCAGGGCCAGTGCCGCATTGTTGACTGCGGTCACATCATTCGGATATGCCTTGGCTCCGCGCATCAGACAATCCACATATTCCGGACTGCCTTTGCCATAACTGTCGGCTACCTGCTGGATCTCACTTACGCTCATCAGATCCGGACGGGTCTTGATCATCTGTCTGCCTTCTTCCAGACTGAAATGACGCACATTATATTCCACCCGGTATTCGTTGCGACGGATCGGACCGTACATTTCATTCAGCAGACGCTGGTAGATTTCAGGCGGCACCAGTCCCTTGATCTGTTCTTCGCAGGCATCCTTGTCGTCACCGCAGTTGTCGATGATGTTCAGCACCTCATCAATCTTCAGCAGTTTGGGATGCTTCTGCACCTCTTCACGCAGGCCTGCCCAGTCTTCACCCTTCCAGTCCACATGGTATACGGAAGGATCAATGCCTTTCAGGTCTTCCTTGATATATTCGGTAAAGGACTTCGCACGGCGTTCGGACAACGTCATGTTATAGTCGAATGAACCTTCGGGAGAAGCGTAACCTGTCACATAGATACCGGTAATGGTCAGGTCGTTGTTGTCCTTGACCAGCAGAATGGACTGACGGACAGAATCCAGTTCGGCACGGTTGTTCTTGTAATCCGGACGGATATTCGAACTGTTCTGACGGAACTGCACACGGGCACTCCGCGTTTCAGAACGGCGCTTAACGATCTCTTCCTTCGGCTTCATCACAGGGCTGTAATACTCCGGTGTCATTTCGGGCAGGATATCGCCTGTCGTTGCGGTTTCATCTCCGTCATCACAAAGGGCGCAGCCGGTGACATAACCCCGCAGCTGGATATTGCCTCCGATCATCCAGCGCTGGAAGGGAACCGAAGCATCATAGGCAAGCACCTGGGAGGAACCGTTTTTTCTGCGGACTGTCACAACGGCATCGGGATTGGCAGAAACACCGTCAAGGGTTTCCATACGCTGCTGCACCTTGTCACGGACTTTTCCGTTGATGACAAAAGGAGGAAGTTCCCGTTCCTGTGTCCCGTCGGCGGAAAGGATAACCGGAACCACGCGGAGCGAATGCTGACGCTTGATGTCCAGTTCGTCGAGGCTGACTTCCATCTTCACATTGACCTGACGGTCGGAAGTCTTCACAACCTGACGGTCTGTTATCCGGATCTCACTCAGATAAGTGGTATTCTGGCCAAACACGGAAATTCCGGATGCCAGCAGTATAGCAAGAGAAATAATATGTTTCTTCATCAAACGTTCCTCCATCATTTTATTATGTAAATCAATGAGATGGCCGCCTTAGTCACGCCAAAGTAATTCTTTTTGCCAGAGTCCTGCCATTCGCCGCAGTGAGGACATTTATAGCGGTCGTAATCAGCACGTACATAGCCCACGCCCAGAGTGGCTTCGATGCTCCAGCGCTTGCCCAGCAGCCACTGATAACCATAAACGACACCGCCCCCGACATACCAGCCTTCATAGCGGTGCTCCTTCAGGTCGTCAAAGATTCCCAGAGGAAGATCCAGACCGCCCCAGTTATACTGACCGCCCAGCAGGTGGGCACCAAGGAAGTGACCGTTGAAACGTTCACAGAACCAGTACCGGACTTCCGGCTGTGCCATCCAGTGTTTCCACTTCTTGTTGTCATTAAAGGTCCAACCGTTGTAATTGGCTGACAAATCAACCGTCCATTTAGGAGCCACACCTATTTCTGTACCCAGATTGATGGTGGTTGTCGCGTCATAAAGAAGATTGGTCTTGACTGCCACATCTTGCGCGGACAAAGAAATGCTGACAAGCAGCATTAAGAAGATTAGAATTCGCTTCATGTTTCCCATTTTTAGCATGACATTTTCAACAGGTTTTTCTCCGTTACTTTGTAGGTAACGGCAGCCGCCTTTCTTATTCACTTTTTAACCTTTTATAGAATACTTTATCGGCCTGATCTTCGGAAAGGGACATGAAGCATGTTTCCGCAGGGGTTTGCGTCACCTTTGTGGTATGAAGCCTTATGTCCGTACCTGATCCGTCGGAATACCTGTCCTCTCATAAGGCTCAAAAAGACCGTATTGTTAAAAATTAGACTATTCGGTTGTTAAAAATATATTTATGTTTGTTTTTCTTATAAAATTCCCCGACATTTGTCTTTACAAAATGAAACTCCCGTTACCTACAAAGTAACGGACGCATAACATCTTCTTAAACAAATAGATAAGTAAGAATACTTCTGTTCATTTCATCAATTTTTTCATCCGAATGTTTCATAAAATAAGTCTCTGTCACCTTCACGGATGAGTGCCCCATGGCATTGCTGATCAGCTCCGGCTGGAAGTTCCGGTAATTGGCTACCGTAGCCCAGCTGTGACGGGCCGAATAGCTGCTCAGAGACGGACAGCCTGACACCATGCGTGAGAGTTTCTTCAACTGGTAATTGAAACGGCGGAGAGCATTGCCATACTGACGGTAGCCTTCCTCACCTTCTGACGTGACAAACGGAAAGAGATAGAAGGAATCGGGATTCTTGCTTTGCAGACGGGCTATGAGACGCTGAGCCTCGGGCTCGATGTGAACATTCATCCAGGTTCCTGTCTTGCGGCGGCGATATGTCAGCTTGGATTCCTTCAGGTCGCAGCGGCGCATGTAGGCGATGTCAACAAAAGGAATCCCCCGCAGCATAAAGAGCAATAAAAACAGGCAACGGGTGTAGTCCAGATCCGGCGAAGAGGATATGGGGGTCTGCAGACTGCGCAGAGTACGTTCACTCAGAGCACGCTTCACATTGACCCGCGTGCCGGTATAGACTCCGCGGAACAGCCGCGGCTGGAAAGGAGCTTCTCCTTCATCGACGGCCCGATAATACACGGCCCGGATGACGCGCATGTAAGTGGAAATGGTATTCCAGTTCAACCCGCGTCCCAGCAGATAGGCCTGGAAAGCCTGAAGCCACAAGGGATTGATTTCCTCAAAGGAAAGAGAACGGTCACCCATGAAATCGGCTATCCGGTTCTGGGTGCTTTGGTAGACATGCTGGGTGCCCATCCGCTCCATGTTACGCAAACGGATGATCACCGAGGACATGAAAACCATGAAGTCTTTTTGTCCTGATTTGTGCATACAAAAACATTTTTAGGTTTACAATAAATTATTTCCTTACTTACCTTCTTCCGTGTCGGTTTGGCAGAATATGGTAAGCTTATTGCGTAATCTGCAAAATCCGTACCAGACAGAAAGCGTAACTTTGCAAAGTCAAAACAAGGATAACACCCTTTTTGTTCCGTCCACATTCACAGACAGGCTTTATGCAGCCTGCGGACCGGAAATTCCCGAAAGCGGGAAAACAAGAATTCGATTCAATAGAGATTAGTATGCAGAGACAAACAGGAATGAGATTATTAGTTGTAAATTGTATTGTTCTTTTATTTTCAAATTTGCCGGCCCAGCCCCTTACGCTAAGCCTGGACGAAATGTTCCGACTGGCTGACCAACACAGCAAGAGCATTCGCCTGCATGACCTGGCGATCAGGGAGGCTGAGCAGGGAGTCAGAATCGCAAAGAATGACCGGCTTCCGTCCATCCAGGCACAGCTGGATCTGAATTACATCGGCGACGGGGTCATGACCGACCGCAACTTCTCAAACGGCATACATGCGGATATGCCGCACTTCGGAAATACATTCGTGCTGAAAGCCTCGCAAGTGATTTATGCCGGAGGGGCCATCAACCGGAATATCAACCGCAGCAAACTGCAACAGAAGGAAGCGGAACTGGAGTATGTCCGGAACCGGCAGGATATCCGTTTCATGCTGACCGGATATTATCTGGATCTTTTCCAGCTGAACAACCAGAAACGGGTGTATGAGAATAACATCGCACAGACTCAGCTGCTCGTCAAGGATATGCGGGCATCCTACCGTCAGGGTACAGCTCTGAAGAGTGACATTACCCGCTACGAGCTCCAGTTGCAGAGTCTGGAGCTACAACTGACTTCTGTCAAAGACAAGATCGACGTGCTGAGTCACCGCCTGGCTACTACGATCGGGCTGGAACCGGATGTAGCCATCCAGCCTGATACAACGGAGCTTTTCCGGCTGACAGTAGAGAAGCGGGATGAAGCTGAATGGATCCGGGAGATACCGCTGACGCCATCAGTCAGACTAGCCGACGTAAAGATTGAGCAGGAAAAGAACCGGATTGAACTTCTCCGTGCCGAGAAACGGCCACGCATCAGCCTGCACGCCGCCAATGATCTCAACGGACCGATCCTGATCGAAGTTCCTCCTTTGAACAACAACTTCAGCTACTGGTATGCAGGAGTAGGCATTTCCTATAATCTGGATGCGCTGTTCAAGAACGGAAAGAAACTGAAACAGGCACGACTGTCTGCCCTGAAAATGGAAGAGGCACGCAAACTGGCCGTGGAAGAAACCGGCAACTCCATCCATGAAGCTTACGTCAATCTGAATGAAGCGTATATCCGTCTGCGCACACAGAAAAAAAGTGTACAGCTGGCTCACGAAAACTTTAACATTGTCCGGCAGCGATATGTCAACGGACTCGCACTGATTACGGATATGCTAGATGCCAGCAATACGCAGCTGGACATGGAACTGCAACTGGCCAATTACCAGATCGGAATCCTGTATCAGTATTACCTGCTCAAGAAGCTGACCGGAAACCTCTGATTTTTCAAACAAGAACTAAACAAACGATAAGTCTATGATAAAAAACAAGAAAAGAGCCATCCCGAACTTTTTCATCGCACTGATTCTGGTTGGAGGAATCAGCTGGGTATGTGGAAAATTCATTCATCTGGGAAATGTGGAATACACAGACAATGCGCAAGTGAAACAACACCTGAGTCCCATCAATACCCGCGTACAGGGATTTATCAAGAAGATCTATTTCGAAGAATACCAGTCTGTCAAGAAAGGAGATACTCTGGTAGTCATTGAGAATACGGAATATCTGCTGAAAGTTGCCCAGGCAGAAGCAGACTATCAGAATGCACTGGCCGGCAAGAGTGCCATGCACACCACCATCAATACCACCCAGAACAATATCTTCGTGACAGAAGCTGCCATCGAAGAGCAGCGGATCCGTCTGGGAAATGCAGAAACCGACTACAAACGTTACGAGGGACTGATGAAAGAAGAAGCGGTGACACCCCAGCAATTCGACCGGGTGCAGACGGAATATGCAGCAGCCAAGGCCCGCTATGAACAGTTGCTCCGGCAGAAACAGTCGTCGGAACTGGTCAAACAGGAGCAGACCCAGCGTCTGGAACAGAATGAATCGGACATCAAACTGGCAGAGGCTGCACTGAACCTGGCCAAGCTAAACCTTTCATACACTGTCATCTGTGCCACAGCCGACGGAGTAACCGGCCGGAAGAATATCCACGAAGGAGAACTGGTGCAGTCGGGACAGACACTGGTCACTCTGGTAGACGGTACGGAAAAATGGGTGATTGCCAATTACAAGGAAACACAGACCACCGACATGAAACAGGGACAGCTGGTAGAAATGAAAGTGGACGCTATTCCCAATGTCGTTTATGAAGGACGGATTGTTTCCATCTCCGATGCCACAGGATCTTTCTATTCACTGATTCCTCAGGACAATTCAGCCGGAAACTTCGTCAAGGTAGAACAGCGTATCCCTGTCCGCATCGAATTTACCGGCAACAACGAACAGAAAAATCTGAACCGTCTGCGGGCCGGTATGAATGTAGAGTGTTACGTCAAGCTATAATATATAAATAAGGTATGTCTGAACAACGTCCGAGAATTTTATATTTCAAGGAATTCATCCCGACCCCGGTCTGTATCCTCCTGTCCCTGTTCTTCGCCATGGTGTTCCAGTTCAACGGAGGAGTATTCCTGCCTACTTCCACCCAGATGTCAAGTGCTTTGGGCTGTCTGAGAGAAGACGTCATGATGGCGGGATATGCTTCATTCATCGGCATGACGGTCATCTTCCCCATCATGTTCCGGCTCAAGTTCCGCTTCACGACACGGCGCATCTTTCTGACGGTCTGCCCGGTTCTGATTGTCTGCAACCTGATCACCATGCAGTCGCAGAACATTGCCGTCCTGGTAGCCACCTGTTTCGTCTCGGAATTTTTCCGCATGTGGGGCACATTTGAATGTTTTTCAAATATCCGTCTGAGCGTAACTCCTTCGGGAAACTTCTCCGTATTCTATCCGGTGATCTACATCATCGTACTCGAAAGCATCCAGCTCTCGGGACTGGTAGCCACTCATCTGAGTGACTGGGCCAACTGGCAGTACATGCACTGGCTGGTCATCGGTCTGCTGATTGTGGTCTGGTTCTGTGTGTTCTTCCTGACACGCCCCTTTCGCGTGGCCAAGAAAATGCCCCTGTACGGAATAGACTGGACCGGTGCCCTGCTGTGGACACTCGTTCTGTTCGCCATTGTCTTTGTCTGCATTTACGGAGAATACTACGACTGGCTGGACAGCCCGCTGATCCGCGGATGCCTGGTAACTGCCGTCGTGGCCACACTGATCAACATCAACCGGATGTGTACATTGCGCCACCCGTATATTGATCCGCAGGTACTGACCTACCGTCATTTCCCGACTATCCTGTTCCTGTTTCTGATGCTGTGTCTGTTTCTCACCACCTCATCCGTCCTGCAGGAAACTTTCATGCGCTCCATTCTGAGATACGACATGCTGAACGCCGTTTCACTGAACTGGTGTGTCTTTGCAGGAATTCTGGCGGGTGCAGGCATTGTCTTCTATCGCCAGGCCGTTCTGCACAAAGGATATAAACTGCTGATCACGGTAGGATTTATTCTGATCGTGGTTTATCAGTATTACATGTATTTCCTGATTCATCCCAACCTGAACATCGAAAGTCTGTATTTCCCTAATTTTCTGAAGGGTATCGGACACGGAGTGCTGTACATCTCACTGACTATCTATATAGCCAAGACAGTTCCGTTCAAGCATTTCTTTCAGGGACTCTGCGTGTTGAGCTTCATCCGTACCAGCATTGCAACGCCGTTGGGTACTGCCATCCTGAACCGGTGGCTGAAATACATGGAACAGGAAAACATCGGTCTGTTAAGCCAGAACATGGACCAGGTGAAAGAATGGGCTCCTGATGTTTCCCTCCGGCAGCTCTACGATACAGTAAGCCAGCAGACTTTGCTGACCAGTCTGAAAGAACTTTTCGGCGCGGTCTGTATCGTTGGAACCATCTTCCTGATCTTTCTGCTCAGTCAGAAATTCTGGCGGAAACTGCACTCACATGTCCGTCGGACTCCAAGGGCACTCAAGCGACTGAAACCTCTGCAACATGCCAAACTGCGAATGTCTCATCATCGGACTTCCCTCTTCTGACAGGGAAGTTCCTGCAACTCTCTCCCCTTTATCCAGTCAATGAATCTGTTTCATGCGGAATAAACAAAAGTTCCACCAGCAGAAAACAAAAGTTTCTTCCAGTCGAAATAAAAGTTCCACCAGCACGAAACAAAAGTTTCTTCTAGTCGAAACAAAAGTTCCACCAGCATGAAACAGAAGTTTCTTCCAGTCGAAACTGTTGTTTCTTCCAGACAATACTGCAAAATAGTCTGGAGAACGCTAATAAATACATATAAAAGAAGTCACCTTTAACTACATTACAGGATCGTTTTTACCTTATCAAAATCCAGGTATCTCCCTCTGAACTTTTCATAAACCTGAGCGTAATACTCCGGCAATGACTGAATCATCACTTCCACAAAGTCCTCTAATGTTACTGCACCCAACTTATAGGCATACTCCGGTTTCAAATATTCAGTCACGGATTTAATCTCTGCTTCCGTTGACGGATGCTCTTTTGGTGAAAGCACAATAGAATAAGAATTCTCAAAACCTTCAACGATTCTATATCGTTCTGTAAGTAAAAGGTTTCTATAAATCTGTGTCAGTTTGACCTTGCCACTCATTAACAGTTCTTCAAACTCATCTCCAAACAAGCCTGTTTCAAGAAGCAGTTGCTTCTGCTCCTCACAGTTTCGAGCTTCGTTCACTCCGAGCACATCCGTATATTTCGTCTCAATAGCGATGATATGCCTACCGCCCTTATCATCCACGAATTTGATATACGCATCCATGGCTGACTTATCTTTCGTGTATTTATCTGCCGGTATCGGTATAAACTCCAAACCGATTTCTGTCACCTCAGCTATCGGAAGATCCTTGAAAACTGATTTGACAGTAAATGTCACCTGTTCAGGATTCTTTTTCAGAAGTAATATCAGAGGATAGAACAAATTGAATGCCATCGGCATACTTGAAAGCAAATTATTGAACAGACGGAAAGCGTCAATAGTTTCTTCTTTTCCTTTGTTTTTTACTCGTTCCTTCGCATACTCAAAAGTTTCCTTCATCAGGAAATTCTTTCCAGAGACCTCACCTCCACAAATCATATTTCCGTACTTCTGTCCAGAATTTTTTGTCGGTCCGATTCCCTCTTCTTCGCCTAATTCCACCCGATACATGGATTGGAGCAGTCTTGCTTTTTTAGTGAAAGCGTTGTCGCTTTCGCACTGGTTACCATATATATCAATCATAAGACTTTTAACCTGTTGGAAAAATTAAATTAGCTCATATTCACTCAGCCTTTGGCCTTATTATTTTCGTACTCTTAAGGCTATTCGTAAACTTCCAATTTTAGAGATCGAGTAGGAGGTAAACATTAATCATAGGTGTTTATCTCCTATTTTCATGTTCACCG
>ENA-OURV01001665-OURV01001665.1-human-gut-metagenome-genome-assembly--contig:-NODE-1665-length-16991-cov-15.908125_pt1 | contig 16991 bp, 8 predicted proteins | sample MGYA00242141_ERZ509072 | MGnify/ENA primary metagenome ERZ509072 (study PRJEB26280, sample SAMEA2338763) | human gut metagenome | biome: human gut; feature: human-associated habitat; material: faeces... | reverse complement strand
TCGGAGAGAACTACACCGAGGAACGCATCAAGGAGCGGATTGCCGGACGGACGCCGCGCAGAAACCGGAGGCAGACCGTGCCGAAGGGCATCTCTCTCATCGGAGATATTCAGGAGCGGATCAGGCTCATTGACAGCAAGGGCTACGAGCATAAAGCAAAACTTACTATCCTCAAGGAAGCGGCACGGACACTCAATTATCTCACGGAAAACAACTTGCTCCAATACGCCGATCTTGAAAAGAAGGTCGAGGATGTTCACAGCTCCTATGACCGTACCGGTAAGGAACTGAAAGGCGTTGAAGCACGTCTGCGGGAAGTCCAGCCGCTTATCAAAAACATCTCCAACTACCAGCGCCTCAAGCCCGTATATGACGCATTCCAGAAGGCAAAAGACAAGCCGGGTTTCAAAGCAAAGCACGAAGCCGAGCTTGTGATTTTCGAGGCGGCACGGAGTACATTGCTTGCGATGCAGGGAGATGAAAAACTGCCGAGCTTGAAGACGCTGCAAGCGGAACAGCAGAGACTTCTCGAAGAGCAGCAGCGGCTCTACGATGAACGCGCAACGCTCAAAAAGGAGGCGCGGATCATCGACACCATGAAGGCAAACGTAGATATTTTTCTCAAGCCGAGTGTAGTCCAAGAGTCTGAGCAAATTCGAGATAATCAGAGAGAATAACAAAAAGACTGTGCTGGTTTTTTGACCGGCACAGTCTTTCCCTTTAGCTGTATATCATCCAAATCGAAAACGATGAACGTCTCGTGCAAATCGGTCGTATTCACCCAAAGTTTACGAAACTCTATTGAATAGCAGACCTTCTTGTGCTATAATATAAGTTAGATTTATTTTACATACTTTGCTGAGGTGAAAGTCATGAAAGCAAGCTACAAAAAGTTGTGGAAACTGCTCGTCGATAAGGAAATGAGCAAGGGTGATCTTCATAAGGCGTCCGGTCTTTCTTCAAGCACAATGACCAAGCTCAGAAAAGGTGAAGACGTGTCAATGGAAGCTCTGAGAAAAATCTGCATTTGCCTTGACTGCAATATCGGTGACATCGTGGAGTTTGTCCCTGACAACACAACACAGTCCTAAATATGGGACAGGCAATATGATATAGTATGCTATTAGGAATGGAGCAAATATAATGGATCAGACGCACCCTTATAACGGCAGCTTAACTGCTGAACAGTTTCTCTTCTACGAGATAAGAATTGCCGCAAAATACTATGTTTCCGGCTTGAAAATTGATGAGGCAATCGAGCGGATTAAGAAGGATAACCTCTTTCAATATCCAACAGAGAGACAGGTTTCCCGTTTGGCAAGAGCCTGTTATAAGCGGCTGGACGCGCTCGGCAACGAACAGCTTGTTCACGAGCTTGCCTCTGCACCAAATGATATTGCAAAGCAGATCAATCTATACGCGGTGATGAGGTATAATCGTCTGGTCTGGGAGTTTATGATTCAGGTTATAGGCGAAAAATACCGCAATCAGGACATGAACTTCTCAAGGAAAGACATGAATGCGTTCTTTTCCAGACTGCAAGCACAGGATGATTCTGTTGCCGCTTGGAGTGATGCGACAATCACCAAAATCAAAAGTGTTCTCGTTCGGATGCTGATAGAGACAGGGTATCTGGATGGGCTGAAAGACACCACGCTGAATCCCGTTTTTCTCTGTGAAGAGCTTGAACGAGGTATCGAAGCAAACAACGATTATGATGCACTTTCGGCATTTAATTACTTTAGATAGATAGGCGGACACAAACATGATTAAACAGGAGTTGGACCGGATCAAAGAGCGTATCTCGAATAAGGACTTCCTTGAAAACAAAGGACTGAGCAATGAGGTTGGTATCCATGTTTTCTGCTACAAAGCGGAGGATGAGTTGATCGTTCAGGATTATATCCGCAGATTGAAAAGCGAGGCGAACACGCCATATCGGATTATTGAGTGCGACCTTTATGAAGTGTTTCTCTCCCTTTTGGAGGACAAGCGCATTCTGAAATCAGTTGCAGGGTTAGAAGAAAAACGAGGCAAAAAGTATCTTCTGGATCAGTTGCAGAAGATCGCCACACCGGAAGCTCTCCTTGCCAAGATGGACTATTCACCCCATATCAAAGGGCAGGATGTTCTCTTCATGACAGGCATTGGAAAAATTCATCCGTTTATGCGTTCCCATAAGATGCTTGATAGTATGCAGCATCTCTTTGAAGACATCCCTATTGTGATGTTCTATCCCGGAACCTTCAATGGACAGACGCTCAACCTATTCGATGAGTTCAAAGAAGGCAACTATTATCGGGCATTCAATCTGCTGTAATGGAGGTAGCAACGTGAAAATACAGAATATGTTCCAGAAGGACATCGAAAGAGACATCAACGGCGTTATCAAGGTTATGCAGGATGATGACCGGAGTTTGGAACAGGAACTCAGCGAATACATAATTACCAAGGAGCTTCGCCGTCACTTCCGCACATTCTTTGACAACTACACAAAGGCTATCGACCAGCCGACAGATAAAATCGGCGTGTGGATTTCCGGCTTCTTTGGGAGTGGTAAATCTCACTTCCTGAAAATTCTCTCTTACCTACTTTCCAATCAAGAGGTCTGCGGCAAAAGAGCGATTGACTATTTTGCGGACAAGTTTGATGACCCGATGATGTATGCTCAGGCGGTTAAAAGTGTGTCCGTGCCTACGCAGTCTATCCTTTTCAACATTGACATCGAAGGTCCTCTCACGAAGGATAAGACCGCAGTGCTGCGCGTCTTTGCAAAGATGTTCTACAATCACTGCGGGTTTTACGGCGATGATCTGAAAATTGCCAAACTGGAACGCTTCATTGAAAAGCAAGGCAAGACGCAGCAGTTCCGCGAAGCCTTTGAGAAGGTCAATGGTGCGCCTTGGACGGAGACCCGCGATTCCTTTGCGTTCTTTGAGGATGACATTGTTTCGGTTCTGCAATCTACGCTCGGCATGAGCGAACAGGCGGCGCGGAACTGGTTCAATGGTGAGGAAACGAATGAACTGAGCATCGCCCAGCTCGTAGCTGACATTCAGGAATATGTAGACGGCAAGGGCAAGGATTTCCGACTGCTGTTTATGGTGGATGAAGTCGGTCAATACATTGGTGACGATGGTGACTTGATGATCAATCTGCAATCTCTTGTAGAAGAGATTGGCATTCGCTGCCACGGCAAGGTTTGGGTCATGGTGACAAGTCAGGAGGCGATTGACTCCGTTGTCCATATCACCGGCAATGACTTTTCCAAAATTCAGGGACGCTTCAATACGCGCCTCAGCCTTTCCTCGTCCTCCGTTGATGAAGTTATCAAAAAGCGTGTTCTGGCGAAAACAGATGCGGCGGATCAGCTTCTTCGCATGGTCTATGACAAGGAACACGCCGTACTCAAAAACCTCTATACTTTCAACAATCCCGTTCTTGACATCAAGGGCTTTACGGATGGTGCGGAGTTTTCTGCAACTTTCCCCTTTGTACCGTACCAGTTCATCGTGATCCAGAAGGTGCTTGCCGAGATTCGCAAGCACGGCAATTCCGGTAAACATCTGTCCGGCGGTGAGCGTTCCATGCTCTCCGGCTTCCAAGAAGCAGCACAGGATGTGAAGGATAAGGATGAAAATGCTCTGGTTCCATTCCATCTTTTTTACAATACAGTTCACACATTCCTCGAAAGCCCCATCCGACGGGTTATCGACCGCTGCCAGACTGCGGCAGACAATCACGATGGGCTTGAGCAGCAAGATGTCAGCGTCCTGAAGCTCCTTTACCTTGTACGTTATATTGAGGACATCAAGGCAAATATCGACAATATCTCCATCCTTATGATCGATGACATCCGTACAGATAAGATTGCGCTGCGGGCGTCGGTTTCCGCCTCGCTGGAAAGGCTTCTCTCGCAGAACTACATTTCTCGCAATGGCGATACCTATGCCTTCCTGACGGACGAGGAACAGGACATTGCCATCGACATCAAGAACACACCGGTTGACAGCGCACAGGTCATCACCAGCATTGCACAGACCGTTTACGGAGAAATCTATCCCTCCAAGAAATTCAAACATGACAAGTATGACTTCGCCTACGACCAATACATTGACGAGACCCTGAACGGCTCTGCTTGCGGAGGAATGCGGCTTCGCATTGTTACCGTGGCAAGCGACTACTACGGTGCGCCGAACGAACGGCTTATTATGGATTCTCAGGTCAACAACGAAGCAATCGTTGTGCTCTCCAATGAGACGCCGTATTTTGATGAGCTGGAACAGGCGATGAAGATCCGCAAGTATGTCAAGCAACGGAACGTATCTCAGCTTCCCGAAAGCATTCAGGACATTATCCGCAAGCGGCAGCAACAGGCGCGCATTCTGGAAGAAAGAGCGCGTAGCTATATTGAAAAAGCTATCGTCGGTGCAAAGGTCATTGTCCACGGCGAGGTCATGGACATCAAGACTGGCAACGCGAAAGACAAGCTGGACGCCGCGATGAACGGTCTGGTTGAGAGCGTCTATTCCAAGCTCAACATGGTCAACCGGTTCGTAGAGAGCGACGCAGACATTCTTTCCATCCTGAATGGAACGGATGACGGGCAGATTGCCTTCACCGGTCAGGGCGCAAACAACGAGGATGCGCTGAACGAGATCAGCCAGTGGCTTGAGCTTCAAAATCAGAAGATGCTCAGTACCTCGATGGGCGATGTGCAACGCCGGTATCAGGCGATTCCCTACGGCTGGCGTGAAATTGATATTGCTGCGCTGATTGCTCGTTTGATTTCTCAGCAGAAAATATCCATCAAATACGGCGGCGCTTTGGTTGGCAAGGACGAACGCAGACTGGTTGATTATCTGCGGAAAAAATCCGAGATTGACAAAGCCGTCGTTACCCGCAGGATTGCCCCTTCCGAAGACCTTATGCGCAAGAGCATTGCCTTCCTCCGGGACTACCTTGGTGCGATGGATATTCCTTCCGACGAGGACGGACTGATTCGCTTTGTGCTGGACACCTTTACTCAAAAACAGGAGCATTATCAGGAGCTTCTTGATAAAGCCTATTCTGAGTTCCGTTACCCGGAAAAGGAAGTTGTCACAAAAGCCCGCGACCTCATGAATGATGTTCTGAGTCAGCGCAGGGACAACGTTGCGCTGCTTACCCGCATGGTGCAGCGTCAGGAAGACCTTCTGGATTGCTCCGAGGACATGGAGGGTGTGGAGTTCTTCTTCAAGTCGCAGCGCAGTGTATATGATGAGGCACGGCGTCAGATGGACCGCGTGAATAAGGAACGTGACTATTTTGCTTCTGACGCGGATGCGCTGGAGGTCTTCCATACCATTGCAACCATCCTTGCACAGCCGAAGCCCTATGACCGCATTGGTGAGCTGCCGGAGCTGATTCAGAAGGTCAAAACGGCATACTCTGGTCTGCTGGATTTGAAGAAGGATGAGGTTGCCGAGAATATCCGTCAGTGTATGCAGGACGTTCATCAGCTTGCAACCGAGGCACGGGATGCTGGAGTTCTGCTACGTCAGGCAGACGATTACTTTGTCGGCAAGCGTGAGGCGGCGAAGAACGCATCTTCTCTCACCGAGCTGGACGCTATGATCACCCAGCTTCTCACATACAAGGATAATATCTGCCGACGCATGGAGGTAATGTCCGCTTCCCATCAGGAGGCAACGACACAGGGAGGCACAGGAACAGCACAGCCCGCCCCGAAAATGCCAAAAATCACAACACTTCGTCGGTATGACCTCTGCTCTGTCAAGCGTCTGCAATCCAAGGAGGATATTGACCGGTACGTCGATGGAATCCGCGAGAAGCTGATGAAAACATTGGAAGGCTGCGACGGTGTGCAGATTAACTGATAACATTATAGAAGGGACAGAATGGTATGCAGGAAATTAGATGCCCCAAATGCGGTGAAGTATTTCAAGTCGATGAAAGCGGCTACGACCAGATTGCACAGCAGGTGCGTGATAGAGAGTTCGAGAAAGAGCTTGATCGTCGCAAAAAAGAGTTGGATGCTCAACGCGAACAGGAGCTTGAGATAATTCGCTTGCAGGAGGAAAAAGAGCATACTGCGAGTATCACCCAGAAAGATGCTGAGATTTCTGAGAAGGATCAAAAAATAGCAGAGCTGCAAGCCAAACTTGACGCCAGTGAAACGGCAAAGAAACTTGCTGTTGCAGAGGCGATTGAACAGAAGAATGCGGAATTATCTCAAAAGGCAACTGAGATTGCCGACCTCAAGGGCGAACTAAAGAACAAGGCAACTGAGAGCCGCTTGAGCGAGAAGTCCCTTCAAGAGCAGTATGAAGAAAAGCTCAAGCTGAAAGACGAACAGATTGAGTATTACAAAGACTTCAAAGCACGGCAATCAACAAAGATGATCGGTGAGAGTTTGGAGCAGCACTGCCTGACACAATTCAATGCGATCCGAATGACGGCTTTTCCAAACGCCTATTTTGAGAAAGACAACGACGCCAAAACCGGCAGCAAAGGTGACTTCATTTACCGTGAGTGCGGAGAAGATGGTACGGAGTTCATCTCCATTATGTTTGAAATGAAGAACGAGGCTGATGAAACCGCCACCAAGCACAAGAATGAGGACTTTTTCAAAGAGTTGGATAAGGACCGAAACGAAAAGGGCTGCGAGTACGCAATCCTTGTCTCTCTTCTTGAGATCGACAATGAGCTATATAACAATGGCATTGTGGATGTGTCTTATAAGTACCCGAAGATGTATGTTATCCGTCCGCAGTTCTTCATTCCGATGATTACACTGCTGCGGAATGCGGCAAAAAACTCCTTGCAATACAGACAGGAGCTTCAAATTGTTCGCAACCAGCAGGTTGACATCCGCAACTTCGAGGAAAACATGAACGCCTTTAAGGAAGGCTTTGCCCGAAACTATCGGCTGGCAAGCGAGAAGTTTTCAACGGCGATTGATGAGATTGACAAAACAATCGACCACTTGCAGAAGACAAAGGCAGCACTTCTTTCTTCTGAAAACAATCTTCGTCTTGCAAACAACAAAGCGGAAGACCTTAGCATCAAGAAGTTGACAAAGAACGCTCCCTCTGTTAAGGCGATGTTTGATGAACTGGGGCAAGAGAAAGCGTAATACACGCATAGTTAGGAGATAACGAGCATGAATAAAGGTGCAATACAAAGATTTGCAATCTGGGCGCGGAACGAGCTGATCGCTCAGGTGTCGCAGAGAGCTTATCAGTATGGAATCACGAAGGAAGGCTGCGGCGAGGCAAACGCCGTGACGGTAGGTGGACGCGCATTGACCGGCGATGAGCAGAAGCAGCGCAAGGAGCTTGTCGATCAGATCCGCTCAAAAGGCTATACACAGGTTATGGAAGAGGTTGCCTACACTTGGTTCAACCGCTTTATTGCGTTGCGCTTTATGGAGGTCAACAACTATCTGCCCTCCCATATTCGCGTCTTTTCCGACAGTACCGGCGCGTTCAAACCGGAGATTTTGAGTGATGTCCTGCACCTTGACCTTCCGGGACTGAACCGGGAGAAAGTTGCGGAGTATATCGAGAGCAACGACACCGAAGGCCTCTATCGCTATCTGCTTCTGACGCAGTGCAACGCCCTGAACGATCCTCTTCCCCGTATGTTTGAGAAAATGGGCGGCTATACCGAGCTTCTGCTGCCGAACAACATTCTGAAACAAGACAGCGTTCTCGGTCACATGGTCGCGGATATTCCCGAAGCGGACTGGACGGATCAGGTGCAGATTATCGGCTGGCTGTATCAGTATTACAACACCGAACTGAAAGACGATACCTTTGCACTGCTTAAGAAAAATGTGAAGATCACCAAGGAGCGCATTCCTTCCGCAACGCAGCTCTTCACTCCGGACTGGATTGTCCGCTATATGGTTGAAAACAGCCTCGGAAGAATCTATGTAGACAAGCGCAAGAACGAGGGCATCTATGCGGATGGTCGCGGCTTGGATGAAATGACTTGGCACGAGGCAGAATCCGAGCGCATTGCAACGGAAAAACTGATTGCTGACAAAATGGGCTGGAAGTATTATCTGCCCGAAGCGGAACAGACGCAGGAAGTACGCAAGCAGCTTGATGAGATTCAGAACGAGTACGCCACGCTGGATGTCAAAGACATCAAGGTCATCGACCCCTGCATGGGCAGCGGTCACATCCTTGTCTATGCCTTTGATGTGCTGATGCAGATTTATGAGGCAACCGGATATAGTCAGAGGGACGCTGCTCAGAGCATTCTTGAGAACAACCTTTACGGTCTGGACATTGATGATCGTGCAGCGCAGCTTGCCTATTTCGCTGTTATGATGAAGGCGCGTCAGTATGACCGACGCATCTTCTCCCGTGGCATTCAGCCTCACGTTTATGCTATTGTTGAAAGCAACGGGCTGGATCGCAGCACCATTGATTACTTCACTAATAACGATCCAAAGCTCGAAAAGGACTTCGGAAATCTGGTGTACGAGCTTCGGGATGCCAAGGAGTATGGGTCTATTCTGAATATCTCTCAGGTGGACTTTGCTGCTTTGTATGCGAGAGTGGAGGAAGTGCGGGTCGAAATCAGTATGTTCCGTGAAATTGTGATGAATAGCATCCTGCCGCTGATTGAGGTGGCGGAAACACTGGCGCAGAAGTATGATGTGGTGGTGACCAATCCGCCTTATATGGGTGCGTCCGGCATGGGAGGAAAACTTAATGATTTCGTTAAGGTACACTACCCTGATAGCAAAAGTGATTTAAGTACAGTATTCATGGAAAAGACAACGAAAATGTGTGTTCCAAACGGATACATGGCAATGATAAACATTCCAGTGTGGATGTTTATTTCAAGCTATGAAAAATTACGGAATAAACTGATTTCTAATTATTCAATATGGAATATGGTGCATCCAGGTCGAGGAATATTTGGCTCTGATTTTGGAACAACAACTTTCGTCTTCCGAAACACACGACTCCCTAATTATACTGGAGCATACAGAAGACTATTTGATATTCAAGGTGAAGTAAAGTCTAACGAGGAACGCGAATACGCTTTCCTTGGAGGAAAGGGAAAGTATTTCACCCAACAATCTAACTATCCCCAAATACCAGGCGCTCCTATTGCATACTGGGTAAGCAAATCTTTTGCAGATAACTTTAGGAAGCCAAGTTTGGGTGACAGAGCCGAAGTCATCACTGGAATGACTATTGGCGATAATAACTTGTATCTCAGACTGTGGCACGAAGTCGAATATCCCAAAGCTCTTTTTGATGCTACTGATATGAATTTAGTAGATATATCAAGAACATATTGGATCCCATATAGTAAAGGAGGACCTAGGCGAAATTGGTACGGAAACTATGAGTATCTTGTGAATTGGAGTAAAAAAGATAACTTTAATCGTTCTAAAACAACATTGCAGCATTTGTACCTCAAGGATGGTATTACTTGGCCATTTGTTACATCTGGTGGTTTTTCCGCTCGAATATTGCCAAATGGATTTTTATGGGATGTAGCTGGATCACCTTGTTTCTTCAAGGACGAAAAAACAAAATTATATGCGCTCGGAGCAATGTGTTCAAATTCAGTGAATTATATTCTCCGTGTTGTTAATCCAACAATAAATGTACAAGCTATTGATGTTGCGCGTTTGCCATTGCCCGACATAGAAGAAAAGCAACTTAATACTATACTTACAAAAGTACAAAATAGTCTTGCAATTAGCAAATCCGACTGGGATTCCTTTGAAACCTCATGGGACTTCCTTGTTCATCCCCTTGTTCTCGGCTCATACGCACCTGATTTGAATGGTGGACACAAAGCAACCTTAGCTCAGTCCTATGCAAAGTGGGAACAAATATGCGAAGATCGCTTCACCCAGCTAAAAGCCAACGAAGAAGAACTCAACCGCATCTTCATCGACATCTACGGCTTGCAGGATGAGTTGACACCCGAAGTTGAAGACAAGGATGTCACTGTACGCAAAGCTGATCTCGGACGCGACATCCGTTCTCTCATCTCCTATGCCGTTGGCTGTATGTTCGGACGCTACTCTCTGGATGAGCCGGGTCTTGCCTATGCCGGTGGTGAATGGGACGCCTCTAAGTACAGCACCATCATTCCCGACAAGGACAATATCATCCCGATCTGCGACGATGACTACTTTGATGATGACATCACCGGACGCTTTGTAAAGTGGGTGGAAACTGTCTACGGCAGCGAGACGCTTGAAGAAAACCTCAAGTTTATCGCAGACGCTCTTGGCGGCAAGGGTACGCCCCGCGAGGTCATCCGCAGCTACTTCCTGAATGACTTCTATGCCGACCACCTGAAAACCTATCAGAAGCGTCCGATCTACTGGCTCTTCGACAGCGGCAAGAAGAACGGCTTCAAGGCTCTGATCTATATGCACCGCTATCAGAGCGACCTTCTTGCCCGGATGCGTACCGACTACGTTCACGAGCAGCAGGAGCGTTATCGCACCCAGCTTACCCACCTCGCGGACGCCATCGAACACGCCGGGGCTGCGGAGCGCGTGAAGCTGACCAAGCAGCAGAAGAAGCTCCAGGAGCAGGCTCTTGAGATTCAGAAGTACGAAGAGAAAATCCATCATCTTGCCGATCAGAACATCCAGATCGACCTTGATGATGGCGTGAAGCACAACTACGAGCTGTTTGCCGACGTGCTGGCGAAGATAAAATAATAACAGAAATAGAGAGGTGTGTTATATGAGTGGCGTTCAGTCTGTATCAACAAGTGAAGCTTATGCTCAATTTGGCAAGTGGCTGATAGAGCAACCCTATTGGCTTCAAGATGCTGCTTGGAGAATATACAGCGGCAAGGAAATTGATGATGCTCAAATCAAGCTCTACGCTGAAATGTGTGTTGCTCAGGCAAAAGGTGAAACGCCTTCATATAACCATCTCAATTCAAACGAGATATTCCAACAGAAAGGCAGCCGAAAAGTATCTGTTTTGTCTATATCAGATGTCTGCGGCGTAAATGCCCTGGCAGACAATGTTGGACTGGATTTCGCAGAGAACGGAGTAACCGTAGTCTATGGATTAAATGGTGCGGGAAAATCCGGATTCATGAGAGTTTTCAAGGAGCTAAGTGGCTGTCCATATAGAGAACCCATACAACCAAACGTTTTCAAGAAAAGCGGGGCGAAGTCGCCATCCTGTAAGGTTGTAGTTGCCCAAGACGGCACACAGGTGGAGAAAACATACGATTTGTCAGTTAAACAGGAAAACTCTGTCCTTGCGGTTTGCGATGTATTTGACACAAGGATATCGAATCAGTATATTTCTTCAACAAATAATGTGTCCTACCAGCCTTTTGTTTTTACGGTACTATCAGAGTTGGCGAAGATTGCTGACAGAATTGGGGGACACATATCTTCATTGGTAAGTACGCTTCCCAATGTATCAGTTACAATTCCAGCCGAACTGGAAACATCTCCATCTTTACAATGGCTTAAAAAGATTGATAAAGATACAGTTATCCCAAGTGAACTCCTTGTTTGGGGCGAAGGTAAAGAAACCGAGTATCTCGAAATTCCAAAGCTTTTGAATAGCGAGAGCGTTAAACAGCAGCAGAAAATAGTTGCGGCAAGCATCAGAAGTATTTCCCCTGTTTTGGATGACATCAAAGCGGCTCTTCATTCTTATGATAAGGATAGATTCGTTCTATGTTATCAAGAAATGATGGATGCGAAGAGACGATTCGATGCGGCGCAAGCTCTCTTTAGTTCTGAGGCACATAAGCAGGATCAAATAAGCATCAACTCAAGTGATTGGAAAACACTATGGTCGATGGCAAGAAAATACTACGAGGAGTTCATCTACCCTGAAAACGGAGTGCATTTCGCGGATAATGGTTCTCTTTGCCCAATATGTCACCAAGAGATCCGTGGTAACGTTTATCAAAGGGTCAACAGTGTTGATCAGTATATTAACGGATCATGCAGTAATGACTATCAAGCATCCAAAAAGGCATTTGCGCAGTTATATAGTTCAGTGACGGATAGGCGAATCACGGCTGCATTTGCAAAAAACACGTTATCCGACATTATCAACAAAGATGAACTAAACGCCGTTGTGACTGCCTACGAGGTAATAGAGGCAGCAAAAGCCCAGCAAAGCGATGAAGCGCGATATAAAATGTTGGTCGAGCTAAATCTGGGATATATTGAGAAAATATTAAGTGAACAACTTAATGCGTTGACAAATAGTGCAAGACAGTTGGAGGAGGCCTTGCAAGACGATGCAAAGCTCAAACTGAAAGAGCGTCTTGAGCAGTTGCGGTCACATAAATGGGTGTTCGATAACCAAGCGACAATTCGTGAAGCGGTAAGTAATATACGTCACCGTGAAGAGCTTGCCGCAGCAAAGCCTTTTCTCACGACGAACAAAATAACAATGGAAACAAATAAACTTGCCAACGCCTTAATTACGCAAGCGTACATAGATCGTTTCACAGAAGAATTGTCAAAAATGGCTCGCAACATAAAGGTTAAGCTTGAAAAAGCTGCCTCACAAAAGGGAAATTCTCCATATAAGGTTACGATGGATGCTTGCGATTCGAAGAAATACAAACCGGAAGACATTTTGAGTGAAGGTGAGCAACGAATTGTTGCACTGGCGGCGTTTTTTGCCGATGCTACGGGTCGAGAAGATTGTACACCCATCATTATAGACGATCCAATATCCTCGCTTGATTTGAATTACGAGGAAAGTGCAACAAAGCGAATTGTCGAAATTGCAAATAGTAGACAGGTAATTGTTTTCACACACAGAATATCTTTGCTGGTGGGAATGAGTGAAGCTTGCGCTGCGGGAAATGTTCCAATTAAGGAATTGCATATAAGAAGCACGCTGAGTGGAAAAGGACTACCGGACTTTGAGGATGTTTATCACGGAAATGTTAAAGGTCAGCTTGGTGGGTTGAAAGATAAATTGAGCCGTGCTAAAAAAATGGATGCAGACTCAGCAGAATACAACGATTGCATCGGACGGGTATGTCAACAGTTCAGAATATGTGTTGAACGCTCCGTAGAAGACGTTCTCCTTTTGGGGATTGTGCGACGATTCCATCGGAACATACGCACGAACGACATGGTTACTAAACTTCCCGCCATCACAGAGCAAGACTGCAAAATGGTAGATGATATGATGACGAAATATTCGTTTGTCGAGCATTCTCAGCCATCTGACATACTTCCATTGCAATACACCATCGAGGAAATCGAAAATGACATTCAAGCGTTCATGACTTGGATTACGGAATACAACAAAAAAACAAAACGCTAAATAAGGAGGTGGAGTGTTGTGTCCACAGAATCCATCCAATTTACACTCAGAGAACTTTTTGCCGCCCCTCTGCCGGAGTTCTATCAAAGACGGATCATCTTCTGGCAGGACGAGGATCGAGAGTTCGAGTCTATGCTTGACGAGCTTTACATCCCCGATGTAACAATTCTCAAGCTCACCGGCACGAACAACTTTGTCGTGAAAAAGTTGCTTCTGCACGATGATCTAACAGGCAATTATCTGATTTATAATCCCTTCTCTTATGCTGACCCAAAGGATAATTGGCTGCTGGATATTGAAAAATTCAGTGAAGAATACCGTTCCGACCTCATCTCCACGCGCATGAATGAGCTGAATATTGAGGCAAGTCCGGCGATGCGCAAGACGGTAAAACTGTACGCAAAATTCTTTGACAGCAAAGAGCGGATTGAAAGGCTGAAAAGAATTGGGCGAGAATACCATACACCGTTGCAGCTTCATATTGACATTATGGCTGTGCTGGCAGGACTAAACGGCGGCTCTGCGCAGGATGTATTTATTGCTGTCCTTTCTGCAGGACAGGATGAGGAAAACAATGCCGTTCTCAGCAATATCAATAAGTTCGGTAACATTGACGCCTTCTGGCAGCTTGTCCGCAAGTACACGGGCTATATCCATGAGGACGGAAAAACGCTTAACCTGTTCTCCGCTCATGTGCTGCTGACTGCCCTTGCGCAGACGATGAATCCCAGCGTTCTCAAAGGCTTGGAGCGTTTCATCTCTGATTCCAACAAGGCGTATTGTTACAGTATTGTCCACGAATGGCGCAACCGCGAGGACAACGGTGCGCTTTGGGAGCTGTGTCGCAGCGTGGAGCAGGAGTTGCATCTTGCTTCCCGCTTTGAAAAGCAGGATATTGAAACGTTGCTGACAGCAGACATTTTCCCGTCCATTCACGAGGTCATTCTGAGCCGTTTCTTCTCTGAAATCGCAGATCATGTGGTAAAGACCGAGCTGATGTTGAAAACGGCTGAAAACCGCCGTACCTCCGGATGGATTGAGCGCTTCAACAACTATTATGACTGCCTCTACTACATTGCAAAGATGCAGAGCTTTTATCAGGAGAATGCAGCGGGCTTCCATATCGTAGAACCGAAAGCAATCTGGAAGCTCTATACGGAGAAGGCGTATGAGATGGATAGCTTCTATCGGCACTTCCACTATGCCTTCGGCTGCACTCTCAAGAACAGCAATGTGCTTCTGGAAGATAAGCTGAAACACGCGGCAGATTACGTTGAGGGGCTGTATCAGAACTGGTTCCTCAAGGATCTGACCGGCTGCTGGACAAAAGCAATTTCTGACAACCTTGCCGCATTGGGTTATGTGTCCGAGATCGGCAAGCAAAGAGACTTCTACTCTCACTATGTTAAGCCACTTGCGGGGAAAAACTCCCGCGCCTTCGTGATCATATCCGACGCTCTGAGATATGAAGTTGCTGCGGAGCTATGCGATACCATCACCCGGACAACCAAGGGAACAGCGAAGCTCGATGCTGTTCAAGCAGTTTTTCCCTCAATCACAAAATTCGGTATGGCGGCTCTTCTTCCGGGGCGAAAGCTGTCTGTCAATGACGGCATGGATGTTCTCGTGGACGAAATGCCCACCCGTTCTACTGATGAGCGTGGCAAGATACTCTGTGCTGCTAACATGAACAGCGTGGCAGTTCAATACACGGACGTTCTGAACATGAAACGCGCCGAGCGGCGTGAGCTTGTGAGCGGCAAAGAAGTCGTGTATATCTACCACAACACGATTGATGCTATTGGTGACAAAGCTCCAACTGAGAAAAAGGTGTTTGATGCTTGCGAAGACGCTATGCAGGAGCTTTCCAATATTCTTCGTATTGTCATCAACGATATGCAGGGTACAGACATTTTCATCACCGCAGATCACGGTTTCCTCTACACATACAGTCCTTTGACCGAAAGCGATAAGCTGGGTAAGGACGCGATCAGCGGCAAGGTCTATGAAATTGGACGGCGGTATGTGCTGGCAGAACCCTCCGCAGCAGCAGAGTACCTTGTGCCGGTTCAGCTTGACGGTGAGATCGTCGGTACTCCGGTCAAGGGCTACACGCCTTTTGATTCCACACGCATACGGGTTTCTGGTGGCGGTGAGAACTATGTCCACGGCGGTATCAGCTTGCAGGAGCTTGTTGTGCCTGTTATTAGTTTCAAGAATCTCCGCTCCACAAGCAAGAAGTATGTGGAGGTTTCCAACGCAGAATTGAAGCTGTTGAGCGAAAGCCGCAAGGTGTCCAACCTGCTATTCTCTCTGGATTTCTACCAGCGTCAGCCAGTCGGGGAGAAGATTCAGCCCTGCACCTACTACATCTATATGACGGATGATGAGGGCGTGGTCATCAGCGACCGTCAGACTGTCATTGCAGACCGTACAAGCACAAATGCTTCCGAGCGCGTCTTCCGTGTGCGCCTCAATTTGAAAGCCGGTGCCTATGACAAAAACAAGATTTACCGCCTTGTTATCGCCAATGATACAGATGTCCCGGAAGAGGCTGAGTTCCATATTGACATTGCCTTTGCGGATGACTTCGGATTTGACCTGTGAGGGAGAAACAGAAAATGAGCGAGTATATTGAAACGGTATCAACAGAGGATGCAAACGCTGTAATCGACAACAAACTGCGCAAGGTATTCGACGGCAGGATTGTCCGCAAAGACCTCACAAAGAAAATCAAGGAAGGGGCAAATGTTCCCGTTTATGTCCTTGAGTTTCTTCTTGGACAGTATTGCAGTTCCGATGACGAGGATGTCATTGAAACCGGCGTTGCAAACGTCAAGCGGATTCTGGCTGAAAACTACGTCCGTCCCGACGAGGCGCAGAAGATCCTTTCTGTCCTCCGTCAGCGAGGCAGCTATACCGTGATTGACAAGATCACGGTTAATCTCAACATTAAGACGGACAGCTATGAAGCAGAGTTTTCCAATCTCGGAATCAAAGCAATTCCTATCTCTGAGGATTACCCAACTAAGTATGATCGGCTTCTCTGCGGCGGTATCTGGTGCATTGTCCAGCTTGAATATGAATTTGTCGAAGAAGATAAGCGAGTCAGTCCCATCAGAATTTATAAGCTGACACCGATCCAGATGCCGCATATCGACATGGACGAAGTCAAAAATGGGCGCAAGGCTTTCACCAAAGAAGAATGGCTCACGATCATGCTCCGTTCTTCCGGTATGGAACCAGACAACTTCCCGGAGCGTGTAAAGTGGCTGCTGTTGGCGCGTATGGTTCCACTGGTAGAAAACAATTTCAACTACTGCGAACTCGGTCCACGCAGTACCGGTAAGTCCCATATCTATAAAGAGATTTCCCCAAACAGTATTCTTGTTTCTGGCGGTCAAACATCCGTTGCCAACCTGTTCTACAACATTGGCACAAAGACAGTCGGTCTCGTCGGCATGTGGGACTGTGTGGCGTTCGATGAAATCGCCGGTATCAACTTCAAGGATAAAGACGGCGTTCAAATCATGAAGGACTATATGGCCTCCGGCTCCTTCGCCCGCGGGCGCGATCTGATCAACGCGGACGCATCCATGGTATTCGTGGGCAACATCAACGATACGGTGCAGAATCTGCTCAAGATCACGCATCTGTTCAGCCCCT
>ENA-OURV01001663-OURV01001663.1-human-gut-metagenome-genome-assembly--contig:-NODE-1663-length-17067-cov-4.032389_pt1 | contig 17067 bp, 16 predicted proteins | sample MGYA00242141_ERZ509072 | MGnify/ENA primary metagenome ERZ509072 (study PRJEB26280, sample SAMEA2338763) | human gut metagenome | biome: human gut; feature: human-associated habitat; material: faeces... | reverse complement strand
GGAGCAACATGCTGGGCGGCACCGAGCTGATCCGCCGCAAGCTGGGCAAGGATGCTTACGCCATGACGATCACGCTGCTGACCGACAGCCAGGGCAAAAAGATGGGTAAGACCGCCGGCAACGCCGTTTGGCTTGACCCCAACAAGACCAGCCCGTTCGAGTTCTACCAGTACTGGCGCAATGTCGGCGATGCTGATGTACTCAAGTGCATCCGCATGCTGACCTTCCTGCCGCTGGAGCAGATCGATGAGATGGACCACTGGGAAGGCGAGCAGCTGAACAAGGCCAAGGAAATCCTGGCTTACGAGCTGACCAGCATGGTGCACGGTGCCGAGGAAGCTGAAAAGGCCCAGAGTGCAGCCCGCCAGCTGTTCAGCGGCGTAGCCGACCACGAGAACATGCCTACCACCCAGCTGGATGCCGCATTGGTCAAGGACGGTAAGGTTGGCCTGCTGGCTGCCATGGTTGGCGCCAAGCTGTGCGGTTCCAACCGTGAAGCCCGCCAGCTGGTACAGCAGGGCGGCGTTCTGGTGGACGGCGAGAAAGTGACCGACCCGACCTTTGGTCTGACGGTTGAGCAACTCCAGAATGGTGTTGTGATCAAAAAGGGGAAAAAGACCTACCACAAGGTAATGCTTTGATTGTCTGAATTTATAAAATGAGCGCGCAGGCTGCTGCATCCCCGGCACACCGGGCGGCAACCTGCCGCTTTATTTTTGGCGCATACCTTGCCCCCACACGAGATTTAGGATATAATAAAAGGGTACGAAAAATGCGGCCGGGGGAGCAACCATGCCAAAAGATAAGCTGAAAACAATTTATGTGTGCAACCAGTGCGGCGAAACCAGTCCCCGCTGGCTGGGCCGCTGCCCGTCCTGCGGTGCATGGAACACGATGACCGAAGATGTGGTGGCAGAACCGGCAAAGTCTTCTTCCGGCCGCGCTGCCGCGCCGGTACGTGTGACGGGTCAGACCAGCCTGAAACCGTTGAAACTGAAAAACGTAAGCACGACCGAAGAAAAAAGCCGCATTGTAACTGGCATTGCAGAGCTGGACCGCGTGTTGGGCGGTGGCATTGTGCTGGGCAGTGTGATTTTGATTGGCGGCGAACCGGGCATCGGCAAATCTACCATTCTGCTGCAGCTGTGCGGCGAGGTAAGCCGGACGCGCTCGGTTCTGTATGTGACGGGCGAAGAATCCGTACGGCAGATCAAGCTGCGTGCCGTTCGGCTGGATGTGCCGCAGGATAATATCTCCATTGTGGCGGAAAGCGATGTGGATGAAATCTGCGGGCTGATTGAACAGATGAAGCCGGATCTTGTAGTGATCGACTCCATCCAGACGATGCGCTGCACGGATGTGGCGTCGTCCTCCGGCACGGTCAGCCAGGTCAAGGAAAGCTCGGCACGCTTCTTGAATGTGGCAAAAACGAATGAGATACCGACCTTTATTGTCGGCCATGTCAACAAAGACGGTGCCATTGCGGGTCCCAAAGTCATGGAGCACATTGTGGATACTGTGCTGTACTTTGAGGGCGACAAGACCCTGCCGTACCGCGTGCTGCGCGCCGTGAAGAACCGTTACGGCTCCACCAATGAGATCGGCATGTTTGATATGACCGGCAAGGGATTGGAACAAATCGAAAACCCCTCGCAGGTCATGCTGGAAGGGCGGCCGATTGGCATTTCCGGTACCTGCGTTGCCTGCGTGATGGAAGGTACGCGGCCAGTACTGAGCGAGATTCAGGCACTTGTAACGAAAACGGCGTTTCCAAGCCCACGACGCACGGCAAGCGGGTTTGACTATAACCGTATGTATCTGCTGCTGGCCGTGCTGGAAAAGCGCGCGGGCTATGTGTTTGGCAACCAGGATGTGTATATCAACATCATTGGCGGTCTGAAACTGGACGAGACTGCCTGCGATTTGCCGGTCTGCCTGGCAATGGCGTCCAGTCTGCTGGATCTGCCTGTACCTGAAAAAACACTGGCCATTGGTGAAGTGGGTCTGGGCGGGGAAGTGCGCAGCGTGCCGCACCTGGAAACCCGCCTGCGGGAGGCCCAGCGCGTGGGCTTTGATACCGCCATTGTGCCCAAACATAACCTGAACATGCTGGATGCTGCGCAATTCCCGGGGCTGCGCCTGGTGGGCGTTGCATACCTGCGGGAAGCCATCAATGCAATCAAAATCAATAAATAATAAGGTATGGGCAGCGACCCAAACTAAGAGGAGTATATCATGAGCGAACAGGAAAAGAATACGACCCCGGCACAGAATGCAGCCCCGGCAGCACCCAAACCGCCGAAAATTGATAATGCAGCGCTGAAAAAGGCTGCTGCGGCCCTGCGTGAGGAAAACAATCCGCAGAACTTTAATGCGGTTATCAACCTGATGATGCGCGGTGTATTCCTTGCACCGGCTAAGATTGAAATTGGCGAAAACGCTCCTAAACCGGACGAAAATGGACGAATCCAGCTGCCAAAAGACACTAAGGTGACCTTTGCGCTGCTGAAATCTGGTGATGGAAAGTCTTTCTTTACCGCATTCACCGATGCAGAAGAACTGGATAAGTGGCAGAATAAGCCCGCTGGTCAGGTTATGCTGCTGCGCTTTGATGATTACGCCCGGATGCTGAACGGTAACGACCATGTGGCAGGTTTTGTGCTGAACCCGTTCACGGATAACCTGCGCTTTAACTCGGATATGGTTGCATCTTTGCTGAAACAGCGCAATGCGATGCTGGAAAAAATCAAGCAGACCGCCGCGCAGCAGGCAGCCCAGCGCAATGCACAGATCAAGCCCGGCGATAAGGTGACGATCGTGGAGCCTTCGGTATACCCGGATGAATTGGTCAACCCGCTGTGTGCCGAGTTGGAAAAGTACCCGATGGTGGGAGCCGCATACCTGCAGATCATGGTGATCAACGGAGCAACCAAGAGTTATCTTTTGGTTCTGGATGCACCCAAGGACGATGCACTGTTCAAAGCCGCAGGCGATGCAGCGCGCCCGTTCCTGGTCAGCAATGAGAAAAAGATGAACCTGAACATCACGATTTCTACTTCGCCGCTGGGCCAGCAAGGCATGCGCGGCAGCGAGCCGTTTTATATTAAGGGCCAGGGCCGTGTAGATAATCTGGGTGATGACGAAGATTGATAAAAGGCTGAATTTGGTATCGAATGATATGCCATGGTGATGGCTGCGATAGACCTATTGGATGAACATCGCAATAAATAAGTAAATAAAATAAAAATAGGCAAATAAAAGAGCGAACGGAAAGAAGAATAAAACCAGGAGCTACTGGCATGCAGAGAACACACGAAATCTTGAATCTATCTACAAGCGGGTGCAGGATTTCGTGTGTTTTTGCATAACATGCAATTTCGCTAAAGACGAGTTTAGCGAAATATGGAGGAGGGCTTTACTCACAATAATGAGTACATACATTGATGTGGCGCACCCAAACCGGCATGCGCCGTATACGGATATTCCGGATCTTGTTATGGATTATCTGCATTATCTGGATGTTGTCAAGCTGCGTTCGCCGCGCACCATTAACGGTTACTATCTGGACCTGCGCGGTTTCTTCCGCTATATGATGATGGTTTGGAACCTTGCGCAGCCAGATACACCGCCGGAAGAAATTGACTTGACCCATATTACCAAACGCCAGATCAGCACCGTTACCAAACGGGATATTATCAATTACCTGGATTACGCCCGCAGTAATGATAATGGTGCCAAGGCCCGTGCCCGCAAGCTGAGCGCCCTGCGCGGCTTTTTTGGCTACCTTTGCCACCAGATCAATGAACTGAGCGAAAATCCAACGGATAATATCAACCTTGGCAGCCCAAAGAAATCCCTGCCCAAATATCTGAGTGCCAGTGAAAGCATACGGCTGTTAAAAAATATACAAAGTGACTTTTATGAACGGGACTACTGTATTATTGTCTTTTTCCTGAATTGCGGTATGCGCTTGGCGGAACTGATCACAATCAATCTTGGCGATTTTAAGGACGATACCATTAAAATTACCGGCAAAGGAAACAAAGAACGCCTGGTGTACCTGAACACCGCGTGCCAGGCTGCGTTGGAACATTACCTGCCCGCGCGGGCTGCGCTAAACAACCTGCGGGATAAAGAAGCACTTTTTGTATCCAAAAAGACTGGCAGACGCTTAACAGCGCGCCGTGTGGAACAGATTGTTGCCAACTGCCTGAAATCAGCGGGCTTGGACAATATGGGTTATTCGCCGCATAAACTGCGCCATACCGCCGCTACACTCATGTATCAGGGCGGTGTGGATATGCTGGCCATCAAGGAAATCCTGGGGCACGAGAATGTATCCACGACGCAGATTTATACCCATATCAACCAGCAGCAGTTGAAACAGGCGGTGGAAGCCTCTCCCCTTGCGGATACTGGCTATATTGCACCGCAGTCCAAAGCGATGACGGATTCAAAGCAGGACACTGGCGAAGAGGACAGCTGAACCGGAAAACATAAAGCTGCTGACAGCGCACCCTAGCAGGCAAAGCAGATAATGTACAGATAAGCGCCGGATTGCGCCGTTGAGCGCACAACGGCAGCCGGAAAAAACAATGCTGGACAGGCTTTGACTTACCCTGCACGAACTATGCGCAAGCCAAAGCATGAATGTCGACAGCACAAGCTCCGGCAGGCAGTTCAGGAGCCAATAAACAACAAGCGCACGTGCCCCGCCGGACGCATAAATGGCGGAAGCGCACACACCTAATACAGTGCCCTTGAACGCAAAATAAGCCCCCATAAAAATGCTGCCCCACAAATGAAAACCGCAGAGATAAATCAGCGATGCCTGCAAAAATGCCGCGGCAAACCAACTGCACCAGACAGACCAGAATGCCGTATAACTTTGTGCGGCCATGACATGCTCTGTAAGCGAAGTGAAAGCACCGTGGAGCTCAAACCGGCCGAGCGGAATGCCGGCGAGATACCCGGTCAGAAACGCAGAGGAGAAAGCGAATAGATCGTTTTTGCCCGCAAGTTTTTGTATGCCCAGGGCAGCAGCCGCACCGGCGGATGAACCGCTGTTAAGAGCCCTTTTGGGCGTGTAAGGGGCCGGTGCTGGTCGCGGGGCGCGCATCAGCGTTCGGGCGCAGTGTTCCCTACTGCGCCCAATGCACTCAGCACGCCGCCTGCGGTGCCGCCGAACAGCAGCGCTGCAAGTAAGGCGAGGTTCACATGATCAAATACAAGCGGTTTGCCGCTCAAAGCGGTAGTGAGGCTCAAACACAGCGCATAAAAGACGCCCACGGAAACACCGCATAAGAGCCGCTTTTGAGCAATACCGTTCGCAAGAACGAGACCGGAAAGAACAGCCCCCGCCGCCACGCTGGCACAGGTTGCCGGTTTGACAAGTTCCAGCGAGAGTGCAGTATGGGCAAAAATCTGTGCGGCTAAAGCGAAAAGCAGGATGGCGGTACCCACGCCGCAGCCGAAACTTTTGATCAGCAGCCAAGATAAATGGCCGCTGGATTTACTGCGGACTTTGCAGATATGACTTGATCGAAGTTTGGCAGATGAAGCCCTTGAATTAGCAGCAAACATAAAGAAAACGCCCCCTTTGCATGGTACAAACTATGCAAAAGGGGCGTTTGTTATTCAGGTAATACAGTCAGAACCAATCAGTTCTTCTTGGCAGGAGCATCTTTCTTGGCGGTATCTTTTGCAGTGTTGCCCATGTCCAGCTTCTCAACGGAGGAAATAGCAGAACGGCGGAAGCGAATCTTCACACGGTCGCTGGTGGTTTCCAGAACAAAGGTATCATCCTTATCATTGATAGCAGCAACGCGGCCAACAACACCACCAATGGTAATAACGGTATCGCCTACTTCGATGGAAGCACGCATGGCAGCATCTTTCTTGTCCTGCTTTTTCTGGGGCAGGTACAGGATGATGTACATGAACACAAGGATCAGAACCATCGGCAGGAAAGTGACAAGCAGGCTGGCGGTGCTGGAAGTATCAGCGGTCAAAAATTCGATCATAATGTGGAACTCCTTAAATTTTGATTTTACAGTATTTCTATTATTATACAGGCTTTCGCCATAAACCGCAAGGGGGGAAAGCAAGGAAACACGGAATCCGCTTAAATTCTGGAATCCAGAAGATGCACATACTTATCATGGAACTGCTGGAATGTGCCGTTATCCAACGCTTCACGAATCCGCTCCATCAAATGATTGTAGAAATACAGGTTGTGCATAACAGCCAAACGCATACCCAGCATTTCATCTGCCTTTTGCAGGTGGCGGATGTAAGCGCGGCTGTAATTGCGGCAGACCGGGCAATCGCACTGCGGGTCAATGGGCTGTTCGTCACGCTCATATTTCAGGTTTTTAATGTTGATGATGCCGTTCCATGTGAACAGGTGGCCATGGCGGGCGTTGCGGCTGGGCATGACGCAGTCAAACAAATCCACACCGCGGTACACGCCCTCAATGATGTTGCCGGGGGTGCCAACGCCCATCAGGTAGCGGATCTTATCCGCCGGGGCGTAAGGCTCTACCGCGCTGATCACATCATACATCACTTCGGCAGGTTCGCCGACAGCAAGGCCGCCGATTGCATAACCGTCCAGATCATATTCAGCAATCTGCTTCATGTGCTCAACGCGCAGGTCTTTGTAGGTGCAGCCCTGATTGATGCCAAACAGCAGCTGGTCCGGGTTCACGGCCTTGCCCTCGTGCTTCAGGCGGGCCATTTCCGCCTTGCAGCGCAGCAGCCAGCGTGCGGTACGCGCGCAGCTGTTTTTGGCGTAATCATATTCAGCGGGGTTTTCCACGCATTCATCAAAGGCCATGGCAATGGTGGAGCCAAGGTTTGCCTGAATCTGCATGCTCTGTTCCGGCCCCATAAAAATGCGGTGGCCGTCCAGATGAGAGTTGAACGTTACGCCTTCCTCGGTAATGTGGCGCAGCTTGGCAAGGCTGAACACCTGAAATCCGCCGCTGTCGGTCAGGATCGGGCCGTCCCAGCGGGTAAACTTGTGCAGGCCGCCCATATCGGCAACGACCTGATCACCGGGACGCAGGTGGAGATGATAGGTGTTGCACAGCATGACCTGTGCGCGGATTTCTTTCAAATCATGTGCCGAAAGCCCGCCTTTGATCGCGGCAGCAGTGGCAACGTTTTGGAAAGCAGGTGTCTGAACCGTGCCGTGCACAGTCTGGAACTCGCCGCGGCGGGCTGCACCCTCTTTTTTAATCAGACGGTATGGCATAAATGATGGTCTCCCCTGTTTTGCTGTTTCATTTTGTTCAAAAACATGCGGCGCCAGAGTGTTTTCCTGCGCCGCTTTGTGATTTTATTATACTGGAAGCAGTAGGATAAGTCAACTGTTCTGCGAGGCAGGCTTATTGGATGAACATGGCATCGCCAAAGGAGAAAAAGCGATATTTTTCCTGTACGGCAACCTTATATGCAGCCATGGTTTTCTCATACCCGTAAAACGCAGAGATCAGCATAATCAGAGTGCTTTCCGGCAGGTGGAAGTTTGTCACCAGGCCGTCAATAGCGTGCAGCTCTACACCGGGGTACAGGAAAATATCGGTAGTACCGCTGCAAGGGACAATCTTGCCGTACTTGGCCCAGACGGCTTCCAGCGTGCGGCAGCTGGTGGTACCGACAGCAATTACGCGATGGCCGCTGGCGCGTGCTGCGTTGATGGCCTCGGCTGCAGTATCATCCACGCAGTACCATTCGGTGTGCATCTGGTGCTCCTGAATATTATCCTCGCTGACAGGGCGGAAGGTGCCAAGGCCAACGTGCAGGGTCACTTCCACAATGTTGACCCCCTTGGCACGGATGGTATCCAGCAGTTCCGGGGTAAAATGCAGCCCGGCTGTGGGGGCAGCCGCGCTGCCAAGTTCTTTGGCGTATACGGTCTGGTACTGGCTCTGATCCTCTAGCTGGCGGGTGATGTACGGCGGCAGCGGCATTTTGCCGAACTCATCCAGCTTTTCGTACAAAGTCTGGGTATCGTATTGGAAGGTTACATATTTGTTGCCATCCGGCAGGGTCTCGTCTACTGTGGCCGTCAGGGAGCCGTCGCCAAAGCTCAGCTTGGTGCCAGCCTGCATCCGGCGGCCGGGGCGGGCCAGGCATTCCCAGGTGTCACCGTGGGCCTGGCGGAGCAGCAGAACCTCGCACACGGCGCCGGTGGGCACTTTAACACCCATCAAGCGGGCAGGCAGAACCTTAGAATTGTTGACGACCAGCACATCTCCGGCGTTCAGGTATTCCGGCAGGTCATGGAAGATGCGGTGTTCAATCGTATCATTCTTGCGGTCAAGCACCATCAGGCGGGCGCTGTCACGCGGGTCAGCGGGCTCCTGGGCAATCAGTTCTTTGGGCAGGTCATACCAAAAATCTTTCTTTAACATTGTTTTGCTTCCTTTTTGCGTTGACAAGTTGGCCGCGCAATGCTATTATTGAGGCATGCAGGCGACGATTGTATCTTACAGCAGCCGCCATGCGGCACAGAGGCGCGGATTTCATCAGTATATTCCCTTTTATGCCGGCCAAAGGCTTGTGGGGAATGGAAAGGGACGTCCGCCGAAGGCGGTGCACGGCACGCATCGTTCCTGGGCCCGCAGCCGAACAGGGGCGGGACTGTCACGTTAGGATTAACGTGTTGCGCTGTGCTCATGCAATGTATCATTATATTGCATTTTGTGCCGGTTTTCAAGCCGGTTTTTTTATTATCTCGTGTTTGGCAGCAAAATGGCTTGAATGCGGCGGCAGGTTTGTGTTTACCCCCTGCAAACCTGCGGCGGCAGCTGCATATAGGTAATGGTATGGGGCTGGGAACAGAAGCAGAATCCCCAAATGTGCGTTGGGGTTCTGGAGGAAAGGACGGCAGTTTAAGATGAAACAGTACAAAGTTGGCGTTGTTGGTGCAACTGGCATGGTGGGCCAGCGTTTTATTACCCTGCTGGAAAATCATCCCTGGTTTAAGCTTACGGCTCTGGCTGCATCGGCACGCTCCGCAGGCAAGACCTATGAGGATGCTGTCGGCAGCCGCTGGCTGATGAAAACACCGATGCCGGAAGCAGTCAAAAAGATGGTGGTTCTGGATGCTTCCAAGGTGGAAGAAGTTGCTGCACAGGTGGATTTTGTGTTCTGTGCAGTCAACATGAAAAAGGACGAAATCAAAGCGCTGGAAGAAGCTTACGCCAAGGCAGAATGCCCTGTGGTTTCCAACAACAGCGCACACCGCATGACACCGGATGTTCCGATGGTAGTGCCTGAAATCAATGCAGACCACCTGGAAATCATCCCCGCACAGCGCAAGCGCCTGGGCACCAAGCGCGGCTTTATTGCCGTCAAGTCCAACTGCAGCCTGCAGAGCTATGTGCCTGCCCTGCACCCGCTGATGAAGGATTACGGCGTAACCAAGTGCCTGGTCTGCACCTATCAGGCAATCTCCGGCGCTGGCAAAACGTTTGAGACTTTCCCCGATATCCTGGATAACGTGATTCCCTACATCGGTGGTGAAGAAGAAAAGAGTGAGCAGGAGCCGCTGAAGCTGTGGGGCCACATTGATGGCGATAAGATTGTGCCCGCAACTGCACCTTCCATTACGGCCCAGTGCCTGCGCGTACCGGTATCCGATGGCCACATGGGCGCGGTGTTCGTAAGCTTTGATAAAAAGCCCACCAAAGAAGAAATCCTGAAAACCTGGAAAGAATTTCATGGCCCGGCGCAGGATCTGGACCTGCCCAGCGCACCCAAACAGTTCCTGCATTACTTTGAAGAAGATGACCGCCCCCAGCCCAAGCTGGACCGCATGATTGAAAACGGCATGGCTGTCAGCATTGGTCGCCTGCGTGAGGATACCCAGTACGATTACAAGTTTGTCTGCCTGTCCCACAACACGCTGCGCGGCGCAGCAGGCGGTGCAGTTCTGCTGGCAGAACTGTTGGCCGTTAAGGGCTATTTTGACTGATCATCCCCTAGATTGAAGGAGAAACATTCCCTATGAAACAACCTGTATTTACCGGTGCTGCTGTTGCCATCATTACCCCCATGCACGCAGACGGAACCGTCAACTTTGAGGAACTGGGCCGCATTATTGATGATCAGATTGCACACGGCACGGATGCCATTGTGATCTGCGGCACCACGGGTGAATCCGCAGCGCTCAACCACGAAGAGCATGTGGAGTGCATCCGTTTTGCTGTGAAGCATACCGCAAAGCGCGTTCCTGTTATTGCGGGCACGGGCTCCAACGATACGGCCTTTGCCATTGAGATCTCCAAAGAGGCCGAGGAAGCCGGTGCAGATGCCCTGCTGCTGGTTACCCCTTATTACAACAAAACCAGCCAGGCGGGCCTGATTGCCCACTATACGGCCATTGCAAATGCCGTTACCCTGCCCTGCATCATTTACAATGTTCCGTCCCGTACCGGTGTGAATCTGCAGCCCGCCACACTGGCGGAGCTTGCCAAGCTGCCCAATGTAAACGCTGTAAAGGAAGCCAGCGGCAATATCTCCCAGGTTGCGGATGTTGCAGCCCTGTGTGCTGAGGAACTGAACATTTATTCTGGCAACGATGACCAGATTGTGCCGATCTTGTCCTTGGGCGGTAAGGGCGTCATCAGCGTGCTTTCCAATGTTGCGCCGCAGCAGGCACACGATATCTGTGCCGCATGGTTTTCCGGTGACACGGCAAAGAGCCTGGAACTGCAGCTGAAAGCGCTGCCGCTGTGCCATGCCCTGTTTGCTGATGTAAACCCCATCCCGGTCAAATGGGCAATGAACCGCCTGGGCTGGAATGCGGGTCCATTGCGCCTGCCTCTGGTGGAGCCTTCGGCTGCCGTGCAGCAGTCCCTGGAAAATGAGATGAAGGCTTACGGCGTTCTGAAATAAAATAATCACGACCAGGCCCGCAGTACCGCGGATTTGTTGCGGCGCCGCGGGCCTGTGCTTTGGAAAAGGAAGGAACCAAATTAAGATGACGGATTTGATTATTCAGGGCATTAACGGCCGTATGGGCCATACCCTTGTGGAAAAGATCTCTGCCCGCAGCGATTGCCGCATTGTTGCCGGTGTGGACCAGAAAGCCGGTCAGATCGGGGATATCCCGGTTTACGCTTCGCTGGAAGATTTGCCGGAGGCAAAGGGAATCGTAATTGATTTTACTTCCCCTGTCGGTACGGTGCACGCGGCACAGTTCTGCGCGGCACATGGTATGCCTTGCGTGCTTTGCTCGACCGGTTTGAGCAAAGAGGACGAGGCTGTGGTGGAACAGGCCAGCGAGAAGGTGCCGGTGTTCCGCAGCGCCAATATGTCGGTTGGCATCAATGTGTTGATCGAGCTGGCCCGCCGTGCTACCAAGCTGTTTGATGGCGAGTTTGATATCGAAATTGTGGAGAAGCACCATCACAACAAGCTGGATGCCCCCAGCGGCACTGCTCTGATGCTGGCCGATGCCATCAACGAGCAGAATGATGGTGCTTACCACTATGTCTACGATCGTTCCTCCGTGCGTCAGAAGCGTGACCCGAAGGAGATCGGCATCAGCTCGGTACGCGGCGGCAGCATCGTGGGCGACCACGAGGTGCTGTTCTGCGGCCCGGACGAAGTGATCACCCTCAAGCACACTGCTTATTCCCGCAGCATCTTTGCCAACGGCGCCATCAACGCCGCCGTGTATCTGGCAAAGAAGGAGCCGGGGCTGTACAATATGGGCGACCTGATCGCTTCGATCTGATTTTGCCCCGCAGATGCGGCACAGCGGTTTTGGGATAGCCCCTGTGCTGCAGGAGGTTTAATATGGCAAAGCATTCGACACCCCGGCGACGGTCCGGGAAGCACTGGGTCGGCACGCTGCTCACAGCGGGTGCCGTCGTGGCATGCATGGGGCTTCTGCTCCGCTTTCTCCCGGTGGGCACCATCCCGACCGGCGGAGACGAACCGTCGGACAGTGCGGTGAGCAGCACGGAGCCTGCGGCGTCCTCGGTCCCGGAGCCCGAACCGGAACCGGTGGTGGAAACGCTCCGCTTTTCGGCTACGGGCGATGACCTGATTCATTCCCCCATCTACAAGCAGGCCGCCCGGCGGGCCGCCAATGGGCAGCAGTACGACTTTGATTACTGCTATGCACAGGTCGCACCCTTCTATGCGCAGCAGGACATCAACTGGATCAATCAGGAAACGCTCTGCAGCGATGAGTTGGAGCCTTCCTCCTATCCCTACTTTTCTACCCCGGGAGACTGTGCCCGGGCGCTTTACCGGGCCGGCATCCGGGTGTTCAGCCTGTCAAATAACCACACCTACGATAAGGGCGCAGCCGGTCTGGCTGCCACCCTGCGTTTCTGGGAGAGCATGCCGGAGGACGTAGTCACCACCGGCCTGTGGCGTGGTGCGGATGACTACAGCCGCATTCCGCTGCAGACCGTCAACGGGGTGACCATCGCCTACCTTTCCTACACGGAGCACACCAATGGCATCCCCACCAGCAGCTCCATGCCCGCCAACGTGATCTACACCAGCCAGACGGATGTGATCGAGCAGCAGGTTCGTGCAGCACACCAGCAGGCCGACTTTGTGATCGTGGGTGTGCACTGGGGCGTAGAGGACAGCCACACCATTGTGGACGGTCAGCGCACACTGGCACAGCAGCTTGCAGACTGGGGTGCCGATGTGATTGTGGGCACCCACCCGCATGTGCTGCAGGATGCTCAGTGGCTGAGTGCAGCAGACGGAAGGCAGACATTCGTTGCCTATTCTCTGGGCAATTTTCTGAGCACGCAGAACCGGCCGGATCAGCTGGTAGGTGCTATCCTGAACCTACAGCTGCAAAAGACCACCGAGCCGGACGGAACGGTGCAGTGTGCCGTTCTGGAACCGAAGCTCCTGCCGACGGTCACCCATTATGACGCTGGAAAATCCAATGTGCGCACCTATCTTTTCCGCGATTACACGCAGGAATTGGCAAAGCAGCATGGTGTGCGCGCAAAACATTCCGATTTCAGTCTTGACACCGTTCAAAAAATCGCGCAAAATAATATCAGCAGCGACTTTCTGGAGCTTACATAAAACCGTGGGAATCAATTGGAACGCCCGTGTGACGGGCAGAGTGGAGGGATTTTATGTACGGAGTATCGAAAATCAACATTGAGCCCAGCCTGATGATGATCAGTGTGCAGGACGTGGAGTTCAAGGGCAACAGCCTGGCCCGTTATCTGCAGATTTTTGCAGACAACGGCGTTGTCGTGGACATGATCAGCCAGAGTGCACCCCATGGCACCACCATTGACTTCAGCTTTACCGCCGCCGGCAGCGATCTGCCGCTGGTAATGAAAGCCATTTCAGCCGCCAACCTGGACAAGGATGCCAAGGCTTCCCCGCTGATCAGTGTCGGCTATTCCAAACTGAACCTTTTTGGCGAGGACATGGTTACCAGCTGCGGTGTGGCCGCTCGTGCCCTGAATGCACTGGCCATGGTCGGCATTGAAGTGCTTCTGATCACCACCAGCGACCTGGATATCTCGCTGCTGGTCCATGCCGAGAACGAAGATGCCGCTTACGAGACACTGAAAAAGGCGTATGAGCTCTGAGTCAGCCGAAGCAGTGACAGCTGCGGCCGTTGGAATCGCAGCCGCCATTCTGGCATGGAACCGCTGGATCACGGCAGACAGCATGCTGTTCGGGCTTCTGCTGGCCGGGCTGATTGGTCTGGCTGTGGCAGGTGTTGTCTTTCTGGTCTGTAAGGTCTTTTCGTATTATCGGAAAAAACGGCACCCTGAAGCACCGGTCGTTTCCTTCTTCTCTTCGGAAGGTGGAATTCTCATTGCTTCTCCGCTGGAGGGAAAGCTTCTTCCGCTGGATGGAATCGAGGATCCGGTATTTTCGGCGGAGGTTCTGGGCAAAGGCTGTGCCATTGAACCGGATAAGGGAGAGATCTATGCTCCGGCAGACGGTGTGATCCTGAAAATTGCCGAAAGCAGTCATGCCGTCAGTCTGCGGTGTGATTCCGGCGTGGACCTTCTGATTCATGTTGGAATGGACACGGTGGAACGGCATGGAGCCGGATTTGCTCCGCAGTACATCAGCATCAAAGGCAAGGAAAAGCTCATCAAGGAATTGAAGAGCAAGGCCAAACACGCAGACGGCGTGCTGCTGGCAACCGACCCGGACCGTGAGGGCGAAGCCATCAGCTGGCATCTGGCAAACATTCTGGGGCTGGACCCCCACGAGCCGAACCGCTGGCGGGGCATTCGCCGGAAGTGGGCAACGCAGGGCTAGATGCCTTGCAGCCTTCGATTTGGTAGCGCCGGAAAGGGTGCAATGAAAAGGGAACCGAAGTTCCCTTTTTTCATAATCATACGTTGACGGTTGAGGCTACTTGCCGCAACATTTCTTGTACTTCTTTCCGCTGCCGCAGGGACAGGGATCGTTCCGGCCGATTTTCTTTCTGCCGGTCCCGTCCGCTGTCGGCGCGCCCCGGTAATAGAGCGCGGCCAGCTCGTTGGGCGTGTAGCCCTTGTTGGCCCAGAGCCGGGTGTTGTTCTTGACGGACATCATCATCTTCACGAAGGCTTCGACGGCACTGCCGTCAAGCTCCATGTCATAGTCGCCCAGAATATCGTAGACCTGCTCCATGTCGGCTTCAATGACGCAGGCGTATTGGATCTCCCCGGCGATCTCCTCTGCGTCCCGGCGGGGCTGATGCCCCTCGTTCATCAAAAAGGCGGTCAGGGCATCCATCTGCGGTGTGCGCTCATAGTAGTTCCAGTCGGCATAGCGCAGCAGTTCGTCCTTTTCCGGAATATACCGGGGCTTGCCGCCGCATTGGCGCATCAGATCCCGCACATCTTCGAAGCCATTCTCTTCGAACTCTCCGCAGACGATATACTCCTCCCAGAAGCAGTAGGGTGCGCCCACGGCCACATGGCGGAGCAAAGCCGGGAACAGTTCCTCCTCTGAGGTGGGCTGACTGTTCTGACGGTTGAAGATGTCCACAAGATCCGGCTGGCTGATCGCGCCGTACAGATGGACCGCGGCCATGGCATAACCGTCCAGCAGATCGTAGCGCGTCTTTCTCTCCGTGTAGCCTTCCCGCTCCAGCTGATGAAACACCTTGCTGATCTCAGTGGGAACCGTCACGATCAGATCCTCCTGAGAAGCATCGCAGACAATGTAGCCGAGATCCTCCAGCAGGCTGCACTGCTCGGGCAGGGCCTTCTTCACCTTCACCGGCTCCCGGCTCCTTGCCGCCCGCCTAAACAGCAGGAAAGTCGGCTGGTCGATGATGTAGAGAAGCTCCTCCATGCGCCCCGGCTCCCGGAGGGCGGCGCTCACCGCCTGTACCAGCGCGGGCTTGTTCATTTTGGAGTAGCCCTTGACATAGTAATTCTTTGCCAGTTCCTTCAGCTTCGCCGCGCTTGCTTCCGCCAGCACCGCTTCAATGGCAGGCTTTTCCACTTTACTCAGTACCATATTGCTCTCCCTCATCCGAATCCTGTGCTCCATACTGCTTCCCCATGGAAGCCGATGCGATTTTTCATCTATCTGTCAGCGGAACCGTGCTCCATTTTATCCAGTGTAGCACATTTTTTCAAAAAATGAAGCGCAAATTCAATAAACTCGCCTTGTTTTATGATTTTCGCTCAAAAACAGCGGCGCACCTCCGAAAAAGGGAGATGCGCCGTTCCTGTTTTATATCCGTTTTTATCGACCGCTCAACGCCCTGACAATCTCCGCTCTCTGTTCCGCCGTCAGGCGGGGATAGTCTTTCAAAACCTCGGACAAATCCTCGCCCCGCTCCACTCTGCGCCGCACCACACGGCACAGCAGCTTCAGCTTCAGCGTCATGCTTCCTCACCTCCGAACATCAGCGCCGCCATCAGCTCCTCCAGTTCCTCTAAACGGGTTTCCTGTGTGGGATGCGCCGCGCGGTAATCTGCTCGCAGAGTCTCCGAACAATCCGCCTTGCCGGACAGTTCATAGTTCTCCGCCAGTGGTTCATACAGCGTGCCGTCTGCCGCCGTCACGCTGTCCGCCGTGTAACTCTGCGCATTTTCAACGGTCAGTACCGGCTTCTCTGTCCCGATTTTATATAAATATAGCGTCATTTCAGTTCACCTCAGACGAATTTCCCGCCCTTAATAATGGCGTTCATTCTGTTTCTTTCGTTGTATGTGCCACCCAATAGATCCGGGACGAGATCCCCCAACAGCACAAGTCCACCTTGACGAAGGTAGATTCCAATCGTATTGCCACTGCATTCCGTTTTCGGATCTTCTCCATAAACTCCAATGCGACCGCCCCAGCTGGCCTCAACTGCGATCTCCAAATTATGAAGTGCGCATCCCGCCAGCACAGCAGATGAGTTGCCCCAAGAGACCACACCTCTCCCCGTCTTGGCATGGCCGTTAAAGGAACATATATTTGCATATATCGTGCTATCGCGGCAGCTAATGCAATATGTTTCGGGACTTGCCGTTCCATCTAACTCCCATTTCAGCCCTTCCATTATCACCGGAATACTGCAATTCCCCACTATGACATCCTTTGTAAACACGCAGTCACCGACCTTGTCTGCACGAAGCGTGAGACTCCCGCAGCCATAGAAGTCCTTCACAGAAACAATGTTTGAATTCGTTCCTCTGAGAGTGATGACATGATGTTCAGTCAGCAGACGAGGGAGAGCATCGAGATAGGTTTGCAGCTCCGACGCGGGCACGGTGACATAACGTTGGGGCGCGCCGACAGCCAGCACCATCTTCCGCACAGGCGCGCAGTCGCTTTCAGTGATAAGACCGACAGGGGAGCAGAGCACCTCTGCGCCGCCGTCCTTGCTGACGGTCTGGCGCAGATAAAACCGCAGCACCGTGTCACTCCCGGCCTGAATGGTCGTCGGTTCATCCAATCGGTAGACGCAGTACAGGATCTCTCCCTCGTCGGGATCCTCCGCATAAATGCCAAGCTCCGTCAGCGTGTATGAGTCCTCCAGTGCCATCGCAGCCAGCGTCACGGGCAGAACGGCAGTGTTCCCGGTACAGCGGGCCTCGCCCACCGCCA
>ENA-OURV01001660-OURV01001660.1-human-gut-metagenome-genome-assembly--contig:-NODE-1660-length-17084-cov-4.187328_pt1 | contig 17084 bp, 13 predicted proteins | sample MGYA00242141_ERZ509072 | MGnify/ENA primary metagenome ERZ509072 (study PRJEB26280, sample SAMEA2338763) | human gut metagenome | biome: human gut; feature: human-associated habitat; material: faeces... | reverse complement strand
AACGGCATCGGGGTTGCTGCCGCGGGCGTCATCGATCATCAGCCGCAGGGCGTCGGGCTTCATCTCGCCGGGCATCCCGGTGACGACCCGCAGCCCCTTGACGGTGACGGCGTTCTTGAAGAGATCGGCCGCAGCGCTGGCCGCCATCTTATTTTCGAGGTCGGAGAGCGCCTTTTCCTTGGCCTTCAGCTCCGCCATGACCTGTGCGGTCTTTTGGGGCAGCTCGGCGGGGTTGCCCAGCTTGAGGTTCTGGGCGGCGGTGTTCATCATCGCCTGGTTTTCCGCCATGAATTCCAGTACGCCGTGGCCGGTGACTGCCTCGATGCGGCGGATGCCGGCCGCCACGCTGGATTCCTTCAGGATCTTGAACAGGCCCAGCCGGGCGGTGTTATCCACATGGGTGCCGCCGCACAGCTCGATGGATTTATTATTGGCATTGACGACCCGGACGGTATCGCCGTATTTTTCGCCGAACAGCGCCATAGCGCCCAGCTTTTTGGCCTCCTCGATGGACATCTCGGTGGTGGTGACGGGGTTCGCCTCCAAAATCAGCTCGTTGACACGGGCCTCCACCTTTTCCAGCTCCTCGGGGGTCACGGCGGAAAAATGACTGAAGTCGAAGCGGCAGACCTTATCATCCACCATGGAGCCCGCCTGATGGACATGGTCGCCCAGCACCTCCTGCAGCGCCTTTTGCAGCAGGTGGCAGGCGGTATGGTTGCGCATGATATCCATGCGGCGGCGCTCCTCCACCGTGGCTGTGACGGTATCGCCCAGGCTGAAGGTGCCGTGGGTAACGGTGCCGACGTGGATAAAGTGGCCGGAGCCGGATTTGCGGGTATCGGTGACGGTGAATACGTTTTCGCCGCAGGTGATGGTGCCGCTGTCGCCCACCTGGCCGCCCATTTCGGCGTAGAAGGGGGTACGGGCCAGCACCAGCTGGGCGGTATCTCCCTCGCCCAGCGCCTCCACACGCTCGCCCTCATAGACGATACCGAGAATTTCGGTTTCGACGGAAAGGCTGTCATAGCCGACAAAGTCCTCGCCGCCCTCAACGCCCTTGAGAACGTCCTCCACCCATGCCACATCGCCGACATTGCGGGCGGTGGCCTCACGGGCGGTGGTGCGCTGCTTCTCCATCAGGGTCTTGTAGCCCTCCTCATCCACGGTGATGCCGCGCTCCTCGCACAGCTCCCGGGTCAGGTCAATGGGGAACCCGAAGGTATCATAAAGGCGGAAGGCATCCTCGCCGGAGAATACGTTTTTGCCCTCGGCCTCCAGCTTTTCCAGGATGGAATTGACCTGGTCGAGACCGGCATCGATGGTGCGGGCAAAGCGCTCCTCCTCCACCCGGATGGTCTTGACGATATAATCCCGGCGCTGCACCAGCTCGGGGTAGGCGGTCTCATTTTCATGGATGACGGTATCGGCGACCTGATACAGGAACGGCTCCCGCACGCCCAGCAGGCGGCCGTGACGGGCGGCACGGCGCAGCAGACGGCGCAGCACATACCCGCGGCCCTCGTTCTGCGGCACCACGCCGTCGCAGATCATAAAGACGGTGGAACGGATATGGTCGGTGACCACACGGATGGAAACATCCTTTTTCTCATCCTGCTTATAGGTCACGCCGGCGATCTCGCAGATCTTTTTCATGATGTTCTGGACGGTATCCACCTCAAAGAGGTTATCCACCCCCTGCATGATGCAGGCCAGACGCTCCAGTCCCATGCCGGTATCAATGTTCTTATGCTCCAGTGGGGTATAGCCGCCCTCGCCGTCGGAATTGAACTGGGTGAATACCAGGTTCCAGAACTCCACATAGCGGTCGCAGTCGCAGCCGACATGGCAGTCGGGGCGGCCGCAGCCCTTTTCGGGCCCGCGGTCAAAGTAGATCTCGGAGCAGGGGCCGCAGGGGCCGGAGCCGATCTCCCAGAAGTTATCCTCCTTGCCCAGGCGAACCATGTGGTCGGGGGCGACGCCGCGGCGCTTGGTCCAGATCTCATATGCCTCATCGTCATCCTGATAGACCGAAACATACAGCTTATCCACCGGCATCTCCAGCTTTTCGGTGATGAATTCCCATGCCCAGCGGGTGGCGTCCTCCTTGAAGTAATCGCCGAAGGAGAAGTTGCCCAGCATCTCGAAGTAGGTGCCGTGGCGGGCGGTCTTGCCGACGTTTTCGATATCGGGGGTACGGATACACTTCTGGCAGCTGGTGGCGCGGAAGCTGCCGTTCGGCAGGAATTTCTGGCGGGTGAAGTACTTTTTCAGCGGCGCCATGCCGGAATTGATGAGCAAAAGGCTTGCCTCATCCTGCGGCACCAGCGGCGCCGAGGGCAGGCGGGTATGCCCCTTGCTGACAAAAAATTCGAGAAAACTCTCACGCAGCTCGTTCAGTCCGGTCCATTTCATAGTGGGTAAATTCCTTTCTTTTTTTGCATTTTGCGGGCGATGGGCGAAAAATAAAAACAGCTCTCCTCCCCTGCTTCCTTTGCGAAGCCGTAGGGACGAAAGCCGAACCTTCCGTGGTACCACCCAGATTGCAGCGCCGTGGGACGCTGCCGCTTTTGCCGGTTTAACGCACCGGGTACGCCGGCGTTCCTCACGCCGATGGCTCGGGGGCGGCTGTGATGCACCGGGACTGCCGAAAGCCTTTCAGCCGGGGGCTTTCTCTCTGGGGGCGGCGGCGCAGCACTGACCCTGTCAATGCCTTTTTTGCTGTTTACCAAAGTATTATAAAGCGCCCGGTGGGGATTTGTCAAGCCCTGCGCTTGACTTTTGCGGAGGGCTATTGTAAGATGAGTAAGGTTTATCCCCGCCCTGCGCCGCTGTGGCGGAACCGGCAGACGCAAGGGACTTAAAATCCCTCGGTGGAAACATCGTACCGGTTCGATCCCGGTCGGCGGCACTGGCTGAGCCTTACCGGATTTTCCGGTAAGGCTCTTCTTTTTTTGTGGGGTTCCCCTTTGCATAACCGCTGCAGCCACGGCCAACACTGATTGGAAAGCGGCGGGCTGGGCCGGCTCGCGTTTGTTATGCCTAACCGTCATTTCTGTGGTCACCGAACGCCAAAAATCGCCCGATTCGTCCATTTTTGGTGCAAAATTGCAGGGTTTGTACCAGTTTTTGCGGTTTGCCCTTGACGCAAAGAAATTGTTGGAATATAATAAGCACCGTTAATCCTAGAGTTTTTATAGGATATGAAAATAACAAAGGTGCCCGGCACACCGCCGCCTGCCTGCTTTGCGCTGCAAACGGATGGCTGCACCGGACGCCGAACCAAGCTGCGGGTTTGCCTGCGGCTTTTTGAAATACAAACGCTCACCTTATTATAAAGCGAGCAGGAGGCAGTTTTTATGGCAGAGCAAGTTTTGAACGTAACCGGTCTGGCCGCACGCGTGGAAGACAAACAGCTGTTGCACGGCGTGGATCTTACCATCAACAAGGGCGAAACCCATGTGCTGATGGGCCCCAACGGCGCAGGCAAATCCACCCTGGGCTATGTTTTGATGGGTGCCCCCAAATATACCGTGACCGGTGGCCAGATCCTGTTCAAGGGCGAGGATATCACCCATGAATCCACCGATAAGCGCGCCAAGGCCGGCATGTTCCTTTCTTTCCAGGAGCCGCTGGAAGTTCCCGGCTTGACGCTGGAAGGCTTTATCCGCAGCGCATTGCAGCAGAAGGTCGGCCATGTGCGTTACTATGACTTCAAGAAAGAGCTGGCCCGCTGCATGGACATTTTGCAGATGGATGCTTCTTACGCAGAGCGCAGCCTGAACGTTGGTTTTTCCGGCGGCGAAAAGAAAAAGGCCGAGATTTTGCAGCTGATGATGCTCAAGCCCTCCCTCGCCATTCTGGACGAGACGGACTCCGGCCTGGACGTTGACGCCGTGCGCCTGGTTTCCAAAGGCGTGGAAGAATACCAGAAAGACCACAACGGCGCTTTGCTGATCATCACCCACAGCACCCGCATTCTGGATGCGCTGTCTGTTGATTACACCCACGTGCTGGTCAACGGCAAGATTGCTGCAAACGGCGATGGCAGCCTGGTGGAAGAGATCAATGTGAACGGCTACGAGCGCTTTGAAAAGATGGCGGAGGCCTGAGAATTATATGGCAGAAGTAAACGAAGCAAAACGCGAAAAAACGCAGGTTGAGGACATTAACCGCAACCTGTATGATTTCCGCTATGAGGAAAAAGACGCCTACAAGGTAGACGCTGGCCTGACCCCCGCCATTGTAGAGCAGATTTCCCGCGAGAAGAACGACCCCGACTGGATGTTGGAGCTGCGCTTGAAATCGCTGGAGATCTATAACAAGACCGGTATCCCGGAGTGGGGTCCGCCGATTGATGAGCTGAACATGGATGATATCATCACCTATGTGCGCCCCAACACCAAAATGAGTGCCAAGTGGAGCGAAGTGCCCACCGACATCAAGGATACCTTTGAAAAGCTGGGTATCCCCCAGGCCGAGCGCGACAGCCTGGCCGGTGTCGGCGCACAGTATGACTCCGAGCTGGTATATCACAACGTGAAAAAAGAGGTTGCGGAGCAGGGTGTTATTTACACCGACCTGGAAAGTGCCATGCACGGCCCTTATGCCGAGATGATCCGCACCCATTTCATGCACCTGGTTCCCCCCACGGATCACAAGTTTGCCGCCCTGCACGGCGCGGTATGGTCTGGCGGTTCTTTTGTGTATGTTCCGCCGCATGTGCATGTGGAGATTCCCCTGCAGTCCTATTTCCGCCTGAACGCCCCCGGCGCTGGCCAGTTTGAGCACACGCTGATTATTGTGGACGAGGGTGCTTCGCTGCATTTCATCGAGGGCTGCTCTGCCCCCAAGTACAATGTGGCCAACCTGCACGCCGGCTGCGTGGAGCTGTTTGTGGGCAAGAACGCCAAGCTGCGGTATTCCACCATTGAGAACTGGTCCAAGAACATGTACAACCTGAACACCAAGCGCGCCATTGTGGAAGAGGGCGGCGTGATGGAATGGGTTTCCGGTTCTTTTGGCTCCCACACCTCTTACCTGTACCCCATGACCATCCTGAAGGGCAAAGGCTCCCGCATGGAGTTCACCGGCATAACCTTCGCCGGTCATGGCCAGAACCTGGATACCGGCGCCAAGGTTGTTCACACCGGCGCGGATACTTCCAGCTATATCAACACCAAGTCCATCTCCAAGGACGGCGGTATCAGCACCTTCCGCAGCGCGGTGGTCATTAACAAGGATGCCAAGAACAGCAAGGCTGCGGTTTCCTGCCAGTCTTTGATGCTGGATACCATCTCCCGTTCGGACACGATCCCCGCAATGGACGTGCGCACCCCCGATGCTGACGTGGGCCATGAAGCCCGCATTGGCCGCATCAGTGATGACGCTGTGTTCTACCTGATGAGCCGCGGCATCCCCGAAGAGGAAGCCCGCGCCATGATCGTGAGCGGCTTTGCGGATAATGTTTCCAAGGAACTGCCGCTGGAATACGCAATGGAAATGAACAACCTGATCCGCCTTGAGATGAAGGGCAGCATTGGGTGAGCAAAGGAGTTGGGAGTATGGCAAATGAAACAATGACCGTCAACCGGCTTCCCGCTCTGACGTGGAACTGGCTGAAAATGAATGCAGCCCGGCTGGAAGCAAACGCCCCCGCCGTGGGTGCCGCCCCCAGCTTTGTGCAGACCGCACAGCTGGCCCGCAGCAGCGCCGCACAGGACTGGGCCATGGAGACCGGCATGGGCACCGACGTTGACCGTTTTCTGGCCAACAGCCCAGCAGAGTACCTGACCCTGGGCGAAAACGAAGTGATGGATGCCCCCGCGGTTATCACCTATACCTACCAGCCCGGCACCCCCGCCGGGGACCGGCTGTACCTGGAAGCCAAGGCCGGCAGCACCATGCAGGTGGCTGTGATCCTGCGCAACGAGACCGCTGGCGAAGGCCTGGCCGCTTTGCAGATCAAGATCAAGGCCGAGGCTGGCGCTGTGGTCAAGCTTTCAATGGTGCAGGTACTGGATAATGGCTTTACCTGCCTGAGTGATATCGGCACCACCTGCGCAGACGGCGCAAGCTTTGAGCTGACCAAGCTGGAACTGGGTTCCGGCAAGCTGTATGCCGGTGCTGCCGCCGATCTGATCGGCAAAGGCAGCAACTTTACCGCCAGGATCGGCTACCTGGGCCAGGGCGAACAGCGCCTGGACATGAACTATGTAGCCCGCCACCGCGGCAAAAAGACCACCTGCGAGATGGATTCCACCGGCGTACTGGCCGGTAAGGCATTCAAGCTGTTCCGCGGCAGCATTGACCTGCTGCCCGGCGGTTCCGGCGCCAAGGGCCAGGAGCAGGAGAACGTTCTGCTGCTGGGCGACGGCGTGGTCAACCAGACCATTCCGCTGATTTTGTGCGGCGAGGAGGATGTGGAAGGCAACCACGGCGCAACCATCGGCCGCCTGGACGAAAAGATGCTGTTCTACCTCGCCAGCCGCGGCATTCCTGAAGAAGCTGCCCGCAGCCTGCTGGCCCGCGCCCGCATTGAGGCCGTAGTTGATCTGCTGCCGGAGGCACTGGCGGAAGAAGCACACAAATTCATGGAGGCGCACACCGATGAGCTTTGATTTTGTGGATTATAAAAAGGACTTTCCCCTGCTGATGCAGCAGGACGTTGCCTATCTGGACAGCGCCGCCACCGCGCAGCGCCCGGCCAGCGTTTTGCAGGCAGAGAAAGAATTTTATGAGCAGGCCAACGCCAACCCCCTGCGCGGCCTGTATGAACTGGGCGTGGAGGCGACTGACCGTTACGAGGCCGCCCGCGAGCGGGTACGCAAGTTCCTGAATGCACGCAGTGATGCCGAGATCATCTTTACCCGCAACACCACCGAAAGCATCAATCTGGTTGCTTACAGCTATGCGCTGAACAACATCCATGCCGGGGATGAGATCGTCATCACCATCATGGAGCACCACAGCAACATGCTGCCGTGGCAGATGGTTGCCCGCCAGACCGGTGCCAAGCTGGTTTACCTGGAATGTGAAAAAGACGGCAGCCTGCCGGATGAAAAGCTGGAAGCCGTCATCGGCCCCAAGGTAAAGCTGGCCGCCATTGGCCATGTTTCCAATGTGCTGGGCTGCGTAAACCCGGTAGAGAAAGTGATCGAGCTGGTACACCGCAACGGCGGTGTTGTGCTGGTCGATGCCGCCCAGAGTGCCCCCCACATGAAAGTGGATGTGCAGGCACTGGATGCTGACTTTGTCGCATTCTCCGGCCACAAGCTGATGGCCCCCATGGGTATTGGCGTTTTGTATGGCAAGGAGAAGCTGCTGGATGCCATGCCGCCGTTTTTGACCGGCGGCGAGATGATCGATTCCGTTACCCGCGATGGCGCTGTGTATGCCGAGCTGCCCCACAAATTTGAGGCCGGCACCGTGAATGCAGGCGGCGCGGTTGCGCTGGCTGCGGCCATTGATTACCTGGAATCCGTTGGGCTGGAAAATGTCCACGCCCAGGAGCAGGCCCTGACCCGCTATGCCTATGAGGGCATGAAGAAGATCCCCGGTGTGAATATTCTGGGCAGCGATGACCCGGACAAGCACTGCGGCATTCTGAGCTTTACGGTGGATGGCGTACACCCGCACGACATCGCCACCATTCTGGACAGCTGCCATGTGGACGTGCGTGCCGGGCACCACTGTGCACAGCCGCTGCTGGCTTATCTGGGTGTGCGTTCCTGCGCACGCGCCAGCCTTGCATTTTATAACACCACCGCTGACATTGACCGCTTTCTGGCGGCGCTGGGCGGCGTAAGAAAGGAAATGGGTTATGCCGAGTAGTACGTTTTATAATGAGGTGCTGACCGACCACAACCTCTACCCCGCCCATAAAAAGCCGCTGCCCGGCGCCAACATGACGCTGGAGGGTGTGAACCCCAGCTGCGGCGATGACATTATTTTGCAGCTGAAAGTAGAAAACGGCAAGATTGAGGACGGCAGCTTTGTTGGTGACGGCTGCGCGATCTCCCAGGCTTCGGCAGATATCATGCTGGACATGATCATTGGCCGCAGCGTGGATGAAGCCAAAGACCTGGCCGAGACCTTTTTGAAGATGATTAAGGGCGAAGCTACCGATGCCGACATTGAAAAGTTGGAAGAAGCCGGTGCGCTGCAGGATATCTCCCACATGCCGGCCCGCGTAAAGTGCGCAGTGCTGGGCTGGCACACCATGGAAAAGCTGCTGGATCACAAGGACGAGCAGTGATTCCTGGCGGAGGGCTGATTCTTTCACGTTAGCCCTGAAAGTGATTTTATAAAATAAAGCCAGGCGTGTTTTGCAAAGTCGATTGCTTTGCAGGGCACGCCTGGTTTATTTTTTTGTACTTTTATTTGTTTTATTGCGGTTGGATAAACGCATCTGCGAACGCTTTATCCACGGCGGGAAAAGAGAGCCGGGAGCGTTTTGTACCAGATGTTTGCAATGCCGTTCAGGATGGCACACACCGGGGCGCTGGCGCACAGGGCCACCACCGCGGGGATGATAAAGCACAGCCAGGTAATAACGGCAGGCAGACCGTGGGAAGCACAGGCTTCGTAACAGCCAAGTTGAACCAGAAGCGCGTACAGCGGCATGTGCAGGATGTAGATGGGCAGGGTTCGCTGGCCCAGGCTGGCAAGCGGCTTGATGAGCCCCAGAATGGGGGTAATGGCCAGCACGGTGCCAAAGCCCAGCAGGTAGAACACTGCGCGATCCTGCATCAGGTAGCCGCCCACCGCATAGGCGTCGGACTGGAAGATGCGGGCTCCCTCATACACCGGAGTTTCGGCGGTGACGATGCGCTGGACGGTTACGGTATAAAACACCACGATGGCCGCCGCCAGCGGGCCCCAGGCATACCAGCGCTTTTGCCAGCTGCGGAACGGCTCTGCAAACAGCACACCGAACGCAAAGAACGGGAAAAAGGAAAACACACGGCCCAGATCAAACGGCCAGTTGACACAGCCGCCCAACAGGCCTATGGCAATGGCCGCGGCCATCCCTACGGTGCTGGCCAACAGGCCGCGCCGCTGGATGGCGCGCAGCAAAGGCACAGTGAGCATCCAGAACATGAGGGCGTACAGATACCACATGTGCCGCCATGGCAGCAGTACATTTTGCAGCCAGCCGCCCTGATCCACAATGTTATCTTTCAGGGCAGCCGCACGGAACGCCGTAATGCCCGCCTGGCTGATAAGGTAGAGCCATAGCTGCTGCGTGACCAGCTTGCGCAGGCTGAACTTAGCCACCAGGCCGCTGGCTGTGCAAAAAATTGCCATATGGAACAGGTAAATGCAGGTAAACAGCGCGTTGATGCCCGGCGCGGTACCACGGTGATACTCGATAAAATGGCCAATGACAACGCACAGGATGCCAAAGCCTTTCATAGCGTCCACATAGGGTTGGCGCTGGGCGGCAGTTTTCTTGTTTGGCAAAGGTCGGCTCCTTTCTTGAAACGACGCTGGCGTGGTTTATGGGTTCCAGTATTCATACACCAGCTGGCCAAGGGTCTGCATGGCCTGGGTGGGTTCTTCGGGGAAGTCTACATTTTCATCTCCCTGGTCTGTCATGCAAACAATCCAGTAGGGATGCTTGGCATACACAATGGCAACATCGTGATATGCGTAATCCCAGCTGCCATACTTTTTGGCGGCAGGCACGCCATCCGGCACATACAAAATATCATGGTCGGCGGCCAGCATACAGGTTTTCAGGTAGGCTGCGGCGGCGCTGCCTGAATCCAGATAATCATACACCGCGGACACAATGTTGGCAAACTCGCCAGTGGAAGCCATACCGATAATGCCGGTTTGCGGGGTAAGGGCGCAGGTTGCGGCATAGGCAAAGCCGTAATCCGCCAGGAACTGCTGGAAGCCGCTGGATTCATTGGCTGGCCAGTGGGTGGTCAACAGGGTGACGGCGTTGTTATCGCTGTGGGCGATCATAGCACGCATGGCGGCTTTGGCCGGGATGGTCTCGGCATCGTTATAGGCTTGCAGCGCCGTATCAGACAAACGGCCGCGGAACTGGTTGGGCAGTTCATCTTCCAGGTCCAGTGTTCCGGCATCGGCCTGGCCGCACAGCCAGAACGCATAGGGCAGCTTGAGCAGGCTGGCGGGGTAATACAGGGCATCCGTGTTATAAGTATAGCTTTCCCCCGTTGCCGGATTTTGCAGGTAAAGCGAAAAGCTGCCCGGCTGCGCGGCGCAGAATTCATCCAGCAGCTCGTTCAAGTCTACGCTGGGGGCTGTTTCCCGCGTGGCGGCAAGGGCGGATTCCAGCTTTTGGGCTGTGGACCAGTATTCCAGCTCTTCCGCCGCAGTAGCATAAACGCTGCCATTGGGCACCCATTGCACGGCCATGGCGGTTTCGGCTGTGGCCTGTTCATTCAAATCCACCGTTGCGCCGCAGCCCGCCAGCAAAAGTGCGGCCAGTGCCGGGGCGATGCACGGTACATACCAATGTTTTCTTTTCCCCATAGGATTGCTGTTATGTTTCCTTTCCCGATTGACCGCGGGCATGGGATTCTCCTTAATGCCACGGCCAAAATTCCGGTACTATTGTAACACATGTTCGGCAAATTGTGGCAAAAAATCCGAAATTTCTTCATTTCCGGATGGCTGGCTTTTTCGAAATTCCTGTGCTGCGTTCTGAAAGCATTCGGTTCGTCTCCCCTGTCACGCTGCTATGCTGCCGCACGGGCGTATCTATTCTTTCCGTTTTCCTTTTCACCGGGCCAATCCCAATGAAACAAAAATCCCGCTGTATGCGGCTTTTCAGGCTGCACACAGCGGGATTTGATTTTAACTCATTAGGGAGCAGCTTTCCAAAGACTTACCAGAGGTTCACGACCTCATTATACAGGCCCTCATAGCTCTTGGCGGAGTTGGACCAGCTGAAATCGCATTCCATGGCGCGCTTGACCAGCACGGGCCAGCCTTCCTTGTTCCAGTAGCCTTCCTTGGCACGCCAGCAGGCTTCGTACAGCTCGTGGGCGTTGTAATTGGCAAAGGTAAAGCCATTGCCATAGCCATCGCCGGAGTCGTGGATGGAGTCGCGCAGGCCGCCGGTCTCACGCACAACGGGGATGGTGCCATAACGACAGGATACCATCTGAGCCAAGCCGCAGGGTTCGGAGCGGGACGGCATCAGGAAGATATCGGCACCGGCATAAATGCGCTGGGCCAGCTTGGCGTTAAAGCCAATGTACACGCCAACGCGGCCGGGGTTGCGGGCGCACAGCTCGTTGAAGAAGTTCTCGTACTGGGCTTCGCCGGAGCCGAGGATCACCAGCTCAATGCCCTGCTGCAGCAGACCTTCGGCAATGCTGCGCACCAGGTCAACGCCCTTGTGACCGACCAGACGGGTGACCATGGCCATGACCGGGCTGCCATCCTTGTTCAGGCCGAACTCATCCTGCAAAGCTGCTTTGCAGACGGGCTTGCCCTGCTGAACCGTGTTGGCATCATAGTTCTGCGGGATATCCGGGTCGGTGGCGGGGTTGAAAACATCCACGTCAATACCGTTCAGGATACCGCACAGCTTATACTGCTTCTGGCGCAGCAGGCCATCCAGACCATGGCTGAACCACGGGTCCAGGATCTCCTGTGCATAGGTAGGGCTGACGGTGGTGACCTTATCAGCAGTCTCGATTGCGCCCTTCATAAAGTTGGCGCAACCATCATACTCCACAATGTGAGCATCGCGTGCGCCAATGCCGCAGGTATCCTCCAGGATATCCATGCCATACTTGCCCTGGTAGGCAATGTTATGGATGGTGAATACCGTCTTGATGTGGTTGAACTTATCCAAGTGGCGGTAGTACAGGTTGAGGTAAACCGGGGTAAGGGCGGTCTGCCAGTCGTTGCAGTTGATGATATCCGGCTCAAAGTCGGTATAGAACAGGGTTTCCAGAATGGCGCGGGAGAAGAAAGCAAAACGCTCGCCGTCATCATAGAAGCCATACAGGCCGCTGCGCTTAAAGTAATATTCGTTGTCGATAAAGTAGAACGTCACGCCGTCATGCTCGGCCTTGAACAGGCCGCAGTACTGGCTGCGCCAGCCCACGGGCACGCTGAAATTGGTAACATAGGTCAGCGTATCCTTGAACTTGAGATCGCCGTACAGGGGCATGATAACGCGGCAGTCAATGCCGTCATGAACCAGAGCCTTGGGCAATGCACCGGCAACATCGGCCAGACCACCGGATTTTGCATACGGTGCAGCCTCGCTGGCTGCATAGAGAATTTTCATGGGTACCTCCTTGCAGAGCCGCTGGAGCGGCTGTTTGCAACGCCTGCCGGGCAGGCTGTTATGATAAAATAAGGAAAGAGCGGAGAAGCGTGTTCACTCCCCCGCCCTTTCCTGCAAACTACCCGCCGGGGAGAGTTGGCGGGAAAGTTCAGGGCGTAATCAGGTTACACCGTGTGCCTTTTGGCAACAAACACCGGGAAAGAATCCGTGCCGATCAGCTTTTTATCTGCCGTGATGTGGACATTCTTGTCGGTAACCACATACTCAACGGAGCTGTTCTCCTCCACAACGGTATCCTGCATCAGCACACAGTTGCGCACAACAGCACCCTTCTTGATCTGGCAGCCACGGAACAGCACGCTGTTTTCAACGGTGCCTTCCACCACACAGCCGTCAGCCAGCAGGCTGTTCTTGACCTTGCTGCCTTCCAGGTAACGGGTGGGGTTGTCGTCACGAATCTTGGTGTAGATGGGGTTGCCTTCGTTAAAGAGCTTATCGACATTGCCAGCCTGCAGCAGGCGCATGTTCTCGTCAAAGTAACTCTTCATATCGCTGATGCGGGCCAAATAGCCGTCAAACTCATAAGCCTGAACATTCAGCAGGCTCAGGTTGCGGGCCAGGATATCGCGCTCAAAATAGACCAGACCGCGCACAGATGCATCGCGGACAAGCTGGATCAGGCTTTCGCGCTCGATGATGTACAGGTTCATGGACAGATTCTGGACGCCGGGACGATAATCGTTGGAAAGCAGCTCAGCCACACGGCCATTATCAATGCGGATGGTGTAGTTATCGGTGCGGGCACCATCGGGGATTTCGCCGCGGTTGTATACCATGGTAACGTCTGCGCCGGACTTGACATGAGCTTCGATCAGCTTGTTAAAGTCGAAGTTCATGGCAATGTTGCTGTCAGACAGGATCACATAGCGCTCTTTCTGGTCCCTCAGCCAGTTCAGAACGCTGGCCAGTGCATCCACACGGCCGCTGTACAGCTTGATGCTGCGCTCTGCAAAAGGCGGAACAATGTTCAGGCCTCCGCGCTTGCGGGTCAGGTCCCATTCACGGCCTGCGCCCAGGTGGTCCATCAGGGAATGATAGTTTTTACGGACGATGACCGAAACATTATCCACACCGGCGTTTGCCATGTTGGACAGAACAAAGTCGATCATGCGGTAACGCCCTGCGAACGGGATGGAGGCCATTGTGCGCTCCGCCACCAGTTCGGGGACAAGGTTATCATAAGAGTTTGCAAAAATGACGCCCAGTGCGTTTGCGTTGCTGCTTACCATTGTTCCTCACCATCCTTTACATCATTGGAAATCATTGCCTTGGGGCCAACCGTTGCGCCCTTGCCGATCTTGACACCGGAGCCAACCGTTGCAACATCGCCGGGTTCGGTAATATTCAGGCCGCTTTCCGGCATTTTGCCCACGGTAGCACCCTCTTCGATGGTGACATTTTCGGCCACGATGCAGTGTTCGACCTTTGCGCCAGCCTTGATGACAGTGCCGCCCATAACAACGGCTGCTTCAACAGTGGCGCCCTTTTCGACCACAACACCGGGGAACAGGATGGAGTTTTTAACGGTGCCGTCAACCTGGCAGCCTTCGGTGATCATCGAGTTCACGATGTCAGCGTCCGTACCAATGCGCTGGCAGGGGCGGCCGGAGTTGCGGGAGTAGATCTTCCAGTTCTCATCGAACAGGTTGATGCCGGAATGCTTCGGGTCCAGGACCTCCATGTTGGCCTGCCACAGGCTGGAGATGGTTCCGACATCCTTCCAATAGCCGCTGAAACGGTAAGCGTACATGCGGCGGTTATCACGCAACAGTGCGGGAATGACATTCTTGCCGAAGTCGTTCTCACTGTTGGGATCGTTTTCGTCCTCGGTGAGGTACTTTTTCAGGATATCCCAGTTGAAGATATAAATGCCCATGGAAGCCAGGTTGCTCTTGGGGTTCTTCGGCTTTTCCTGGAATTCGCTGATGCGGTCATTCTCGTCCGTAACCATCAGACCAAAGCGCGGGGCTTCGCTCCAAGGCACTTCCATAACGGCAACCGAGAACTCGGCGTTCTTCTCTTTGTGGAAGCGCAGGAAATCAGCGTAATCCTGCTTGCAGATCTGGTCGCCGGACAGGATGATGACGTACTGCGGGTCATAACGGTCAATGAAGGAAATGTTCTGGTAAATTGCGTTGGCAGTGCCCTTGTACCAGTCAGAGCCGGTGGCCTGCTGGTAGGGCGGCAGCACATGGACGCCGCCATGCAGGCGGTCAAGGTCCCACGGCTGGCCGTTGCCGATGTATTCATTCAGGACCAGCGGCTGATACTGGGTCAGGATGCCAACGGTGTCAATATCAGAGTTGACACAGTTGGACAGCGGAAAGTCGATGATACGGTACTTACCGCCGAACGGAACCGCCGGCTTAGCCAGCTTCTGGGTCAGCGCGTAGAGGCGCGAACCCTGGCCGCCAGCCAGGATCATTGCGATCATTTCTTTTGCCATAATTGTTCTCCCCTTAAACTTGTTTATCTCCACGGGCCGCACCGGCTGCGGGCTGCCGCCGGTACCGCCCTTACACACCAGACGTTTACGATTCCGTTACCGGTGTTTTGGGCTTGGTTGTTTTTGCCGCTCTGGGCTTTTTAGCAGCCGGTTTTGTTGCCACGGGTTTGGCTGTGCGCTTTTTGGGGGCGGCAGTTTTGGTGGCCGCAGGCTTGGCTGCCTTTTCGGGTTTGGCTGCTTCGGCAGTTTCTGCCTTGGCGGGCTTTCCTGCCTTTTTGCGGGCAGCGGGAACGCTGAAATAGATGGTGGACAGCGGCGGCAGGGTTACCTCAATATGCTGGTCAAAGCCGTGCATCGGGCCCTTGACGCTCTTTACGCTGCCATTTTTGACACCGGTACCGCCATACTTGACGTCATCCGAGTTGATCAGCTCTTTGTATGTACCGGGGTTGGGCACGCCCATCGAGTAGCTTTCGCGCAGGACGGGGTTAAAGTTGCAGACAACCAGGAGCATCTTACCCTTGGCGTCCCGGCGCAGGAACGCGATCACGCTCTGTTTGTTATCATCCGGCACGATCCACTGGAACCCTTCCCAGCTGTAATCGACCTGCCAGAGAGAGGCGGTCTCACGGTAGAAGTGGTTCAGATCCTTGACGTAGGTTTGCAGTTCATGGTGCTTATCATAGCCAAGAAGCATCCAATCCAGCTGCTTTTTCTCGTCCCATTCAATGAACTGGCCGAATTCCTGGCCCATGAACAGCAGTTTTTTGCCCGGATGGGCCATCATATAGCCATAGAAGGTGCGCAGGTTGGCGAACTTTGCTTCGTAATCACCGGGCATCTTATTGATCAGGCTGCACTTGCCGTGCACAACTTCATCGTGGCTGATGGGCAGGACAAAATTTTCACTGAACGCATAGAAGAAGCTGAACGTAACTTTGTTATGGTTGCCGGCACGGAACAGCGGGTCAGTCTTCATGTAGCTGAGCATATCGTTCATCCAGCCCATGTTCCATTTGAAGTTGAAGCCAAGGCCGCCATCGGCTGCCGGTTTGGTAACCAGCGGCCATGCGGTGGATTCTTCGGCAATCATCATTTTATGCGGGTGGCGGCCCAGGATAGCCGTATTGCACTTTTGCAGGAACGTAATTGCTTCCAGGTTTTCCTTGCCGCCCTTTACATTTTGTTCCCACTCGCCATCGCGGCGGTTATAATCGAGATACAGCATGCTGGCCACTGCGTCCACACGCAGGCCGTCCACATGGTACTGCTCAATCCAGAACAGCGCACTGGATACCAGGAAGCTTTCCACTTCCGGCATACCAAAGTTGAACACCATGGTGCCCCACTCTTTATGCTCACCGCGGCGGGGGTTGGGGTCCTCATAGCAGGGGGCACCGTCAAACATGTACAGGCCGTAAGCATCCTTGGGGAAGTGGGCGGGCACCCAGTCCAGGATCACGCCGATGCCCTTTTTATGAAGGTAGTTTACGAAGTACATGAACTCCTTCGGAGTGCCGTAACGGGAGGTCGGTGCGTAGTATCCGGTGACCTGGTAGCCCCAGGAACCGTCATAAGGATGCTCTGCAATTCCCATGAGCTCTACATGGGTGTAGCCCATCTTCTTCACATAGTCGGCCAGCTCGTGGGCTGCCTCCATATATGTATAATAACCTTCCTTCTGCGGGCGGTCTTTCTTTCTCCAGGAGCCGAGATGCACTTCGTAGATGGAAAGTGGAGAGGTAGTAAGATCCTGGGTTTCCCGCTTGGTCATCCAGGTATTGTCCTTCCATTGAAAGCCGGAAATATCCCGGGTGATGGAAGCGGTTCCCGGACGGAATTCTGCGTGGACTGCATACGGGTCAGCTTTGAACAGGATCTTTCCATCCTGTGTGGTGATCGCAAATTTGTAGAGTTCTCCAAGGCCGACGCCCGGAATAAATGTCTCATAGATCCCCGAGTCGGCTAACGGTGACATTGGTGCGGCATCCGGATCCCAGCCGTTAAAATGAAACGATCATATCCTATGACAGAACCATCAAGGGAAATACATGCCGCTTTTTCCTTTATATGTTTTCTGATGAGCACCGAGTTTTTCAAAGATTTTATAATGAGTCCCCTGACCGAAGAGGTAACGGTCCAGTTCGGTGATGAAACCGAGACCGATTTCTTTTGTTTTGGCAGGAGCCTTGGTTTTCTTTGTTCTTGTCATCACTTAAACCTCCTGAAGTTTAAAGATCGCGCCGCCGTTTGCCGGGAGCGTGACGGAAAGTCTGCCGTTTAAACTTCAGGAGG
>ENA-OURV01001658-OURV01001658.1-human-gut-metagenome-genome-assembly--contig:-NODE-1658-length-17102-cov-7.721124_pt1 | contig 17102 bp, 9 predicted proteins | sample MGYA00242141_ERZ509072 | MGnify/ENA primary metagenome ERZ509072 (study PRJEB26280, sample SAMEA2338763) | human gut metagenome | biome: human gut; feature: human-associated habitat; material: faeces... | reverse complement strand
TGATGTGTCTGTTCAAAGATTCCCACAAGAATGTATGGATAGGCTCTTACCTGAGCGGACTTTCTTTCATGGATGCCAAAGGGGACAAATTTGCCAAAGTAACTTTGAAAGACAAAAACGGAAATGAAATCAAACGCGTATATTGCTTAGCTGAAGACAACCATAAAAGACTATGGATTGGCACAATGGGAACGGGACTCTATTTCAGTGATTTACAGTCCTCCATTCAGGAACATATCAATGTGTATAACACCCAAGACATGCAAAATATCAACCAATGGATTGATGCACTTTATTATGCCCAAAATGGAAGGTTATACATTGGCACTTACGATGGAATAAAATGCATAGATACTCAAAACTTGAAAATAGTAGGCCAAGAAAAGGCATTGCTTGGACTGGTAGTCTATTCCATTATAGAAGACCACGAACATCGTATCTGGGCCGGTACATCTGATGGAGTGATAATCATGGACAAGGATTTGAATATCCTCGAACAATTCACCATCCAGAACGGATTGCCCAACAATTCCGTTTCATCCATTGTTGTTGACAAAAACAATGATATCTGGGTCAGCACCAATCAAGGTCTCGCCAAATACGACTCACAAAAGAAATCTTTCATTCCGTTTTATGCTTCCGACGGCTTATACAACAACGAATTCTCCAGAAATGCGTTCTGCCTATATCCCGACGGTAAAATCTTGTTTGGAGGAACCAACGGAATCATTTTCTTCAATCCAGACGATATCAAGATCCAGAAATTCCAAGGGAAAATCCGAATTACCGGATTCTATCTACACGATAAGCCCGTAAATGAACTTACAAAATCCGGGAATTACCATGTGATAGACAATGACATATTCAATGCAAAAGAAATCAACTTGGCACATTACGACAACTCTTTCTACATTGAATTTGCCACCGATAATTATATTGCTCCCCAAAGCTTCATGTATTCCATGAACAATGGCACCTGGAACTCCCTGCCAAATGGTACATCCCGTGTCTCATTCAGCAATCTTCCGGCAGGAAAATATGAGTTCAAGATCAAAGCAATCAACGGTACTGCCGAATCTGAGGTAAAGACCATCCTCATCAATATCCATCCGGCCTGGTATAATTCTGGCATAGCATGGATAATTTATATCATTGTGGCAGGCGGCATAGCGGCCGTTTTCATACATCAGGCAAAAGAAAAATACAAAGTGCGGCAAGAAATGCTCAAGCACAAGCATCTGGAAGAGATAAACGAAGCCAAACTCCAGTTCTTCATCAATATCTCGCATGAAATCAGAACGCCGATGTCTTTAATTATAAGTCCGTTGCAGAAACTTATATCTACCGATTCCAACCCGGAAAGACAAAAAAGTTACTCCCTGATTGAGCGCAACGCCCAACGCATCCTGAACCTGATCAATCAGTTGATGGACATCCGGAAGATAGACAAGAACCAAATGAAGCTCAGCTTCACGGAAGTAGACCTCATAGGCTTCATCCATAATATAAAAGATACATTCGACTATCAAGCTGCCAGCAAGCACGCACAGCTGAATCTGATTACTCAACTGGATGACCTGAAGGTGTGGATTGACCCGAATAACTTTGATAAAGTCATTTTTAACCTGCTGTCCAATGCACTTAAACATATTCAGAATGAAGGGAAAATCAATATCTACATCAATACAGTCCACAACGACAAAGAGGAGGCTCCATTGAACCACTGCGCTGAAATTATCGTTGAAGATAATGGAACCGGCATCAAGGAAAGTGAAATGCCCCGCATTTTTGAACGCTTCTACCAAATCAGTGACGACCGGTCGCGCAGCAAAGGAACCGGCATCGGGCTCCACCTGTCCATGTCACTCGTCAAGATGCATCATGGAACCATCACAGTCAAGAACAACGAGAACCAACCGGGATGCAGCTTTACCATACATATTCCATTAGGATGTGCCCATTTGTCTCCTGAAGATATTGCTCCGGAACCCACTGAAAACACCGCACCTGCATTACAGGAAGATAATATGCTCCAGCATATCCCCATGGCACTCAATGAAGATGAAAACGAAGAAGAAACGGGAAAGAAAGTGCCCAGAAAGAAACATTCGGTCTTAATTGTGGACGATGAAGATGACATCCGTAATTATTTAGTGACTGAGTTAGGCAATTATTTCCGGGTATTAAGTTGCAGTAATGGAAAAGAGGCTCTGGAAATCATTATGTCGCACATGCCGGATTTGGTACTCAGTGACATCATGATGCCGGAAGTAAACGGCATTACCTTGCTCAAAAAGCTGAAACAGAACATCAAGACCAACCATATTCCGGTCATTCTTCTGACAGCCAAGAACAGTGAAAAAGATTACATTGAAGGACTCTCATTGGGAGCTGATGCTTATATTGCCAAACCGTTTAACCTGGAAATTCTGGTTACGACCATCGAAAATCTAATCAGAAACCGAGAGGTCTTACGCAATAACTTCAGTGGGAAACAGGAACAGGACGGACAAATTGAAGTCGTCCAGCCCCAGTCGGCAGATGAGAAGCTGATGAAGAAAGTGATGAAAGCCATCAACAAGAACCTGAACAATCCAGACCTGAATGCAGAAATGATTGCAGCAGAAGTAGGAATAAGCCGTGTACACTTGTACAGGAAGCTGAAAGAAATTACGAACCAGTCTACCCGGGATTTCATCCGGAATATCCGATTGAAACAGGCGGAGATTCTGCTCAAATCAGAAAAGAATTACAGTATCTCTGAAATATCCCAGCTGGTAGGGTTCAACAACACCACGTATTTCTCGAACGCATTTAAAGAATTATATGGTGTTTCTCCAAGCAAATACATGGAACACTGCAAGCAAAACGAGACCGAAGAGAATTCCACACAGGAATCAGAATAACCGACAGCCAGATAGCCCCTCTCACCGAGAGGTCTATCTGGCTGCAATCAAACTACATAAAACAACACGGAACAACTGCTTCCAGAGATACACGGCATTTTTCGTTCCCCCGGAAACAGATTACTTTTATTTCTCGGCTTTCAGAATTTGAAGCATGGCCTGCCCATATCTCTTGCCCAGTTCCCGATAGCCGGCTGCACTGAAATGCAATCTGTCGGATACTGCCTCACACCCTTCAGATGAAATGACATGTGCAGAGGGAATCGTTTCCGGCAATTTCTGAATCACCGGATTCATTGAAGCACAAGCTCCTCCCTGTCCTTCCGACACAAGTTCACCCACCAACAGAGGCAGCGAATTGGGTTTCAGATTAAGGTCTGAAAGAATATTGTCATACACTTTCTTCACTTTCAACGGCCACTCCGGGTCTCCGGTATTGGACTCTCCCTGATGGAGGAGAATCCCTTTTATCACCCCACAGCGGGAAGCCTGCCTGGCCAGTTCAATTAACCTGGCATAAGGATTGCCACCATACTCGGCCACCATGTTCTTCAGCCAGTCTGGAGAAGTCTCCACGTATGAAGTATAATTGTCTTTATCGAACAATTCAATTTTGCAACCTCCTACAGCCACATTGATTACCCCTACTTCTACGTTGGAAGGAAGACTGTCGACCAACGTACGACCGAAATAATCGGCTGGCGTCAGGCCGGTACTGCATCTGGCTAAAGGCGGAACAGCCGTATACCACTCTCCTTTTTTTCGTCCCAAATCCGGACAATCTACGGCCTGAAGCACTTTAAAACGAGGATTCACATTTACCGTATCACAAGCTTCTATTTTGGCATTCCCTTCCATATTTGACTGCCCAAGACACAAATAAACATAGAAGTTTTCATTCACCTTGCTTCCTTCCGCCGGTTCCTGAGCCACTACTGCCCCCAAAGACAGAAGCATCCACGACGCAACCGTCGCAAACATTCTTTTCATTTCCATCATTCAAAAAATTAGATTCAACTTTCAACTTCATATCTTACTTTCTCAGAACACGACCTTCAACTCTTGCCCCTTATAAATGACAGACTTTTCAGCTACTTCAACCTTTCCGTTTGCTGATGGAGTGACTTTCACAATCTTCATCTTCCGGGTCGTATCCATCCCTACATACTTACCGGTCCGTTTTCCGATCACTAAAGTGGAACGACTTTCATCCCAATCCAACCGGATACAAGAATATTCGCCTTTTTCGTACGCGTAATTCGTTCCTTCATCTTCATACAATTGGTACATACCGTCTTTCCCTGCATACACCCGTATCTCCAATTCCGACTTCAAGGCGGTCTTCGCATCGTCTGCGCATCCTGAAGCCAAAGGCAGAATGGTACCCGCCTTCACAAATACAGGAATATAGTCTGGAGAGACCTGAGTCTGAACCCATCCTGAGGATAAATGCTGATTGTCATAGAAATCATACCATCCCCCTTGAACGGCAGGCAAGTACGTCTTCCAGGTATCAGGTCCCTCTTCCACTATTGGGGAAACCAGCAAGGAACGGCCGAACATATATTGATATTTCAAGGATAAGGCCTGCGTATCCTTCGGAAAATCCATTACCAAGGGACGCAACATCGTACCATTTTCGCGCGAAACCCATGCAGATTCGGAATAAATATAGGGCAGAAGGCGATAACGCAATGCCAAAGACTTACGTGCCATTTCTGTCACTTTCTCTCCGTAGTTCCAGAACTCCGTATTGGTCATATATCCATGTACACGCATCAAAGGCAGAAAGACCGAAGTCTGGAGCCACCGGGCAAACCGTTCATGAAAATGCACATCCGTATACTGGACCTCGCCCGGACGGAAGAATCCTCCGGCATCGTACGTCCACCAAGGCAGACCGCAGACTGAAATCCCTAAACCAGCTACAATCTGACGACGGAATGTATCCCAATCGTTTCCGACATCTCCCGACCAAGTGGCCACTCCATATCGCTGTATTCCCGGGAAACCGCTACGGGTAAGCAAAACCGTTCGGGAACTGAAGAAACCTTGTTTCCCTCCATTAGCAGAAAGGTTTCGCAGACCTTCATATACCGTTTTATTGACAACCAGAGGATAAACATTCCGGAATACTTCACCAGGAAAACTGGAATGATTTACCCGACGTCCTACCAAATCATCATTCTCTGGTTCCGTGGCATCCAGCCACCAGGCATCTATCCCTATCGGAAGAACCAAACTATCCCGGAAATTCTGCCAGTAAAAAGAAGCTGCCTCCGGATTAAAGAAATCAATCCAGGGAGTGCCCGGAATATAATAGTCTTTCTCGGCCATTCTTTTTCCCAATACGGAATTCTGATCCACCTTCGACCAGACTGAAAGCATCAGTTTCATATCCATCCGATGAAGGCTATCCACCATTTCCCGGGGAGAAGGATAATCCGCCTCGTCAAAACGCATGGCATTCCAGCCGTATTTTCCCCAATACTGCCAGTCCTGTACCATCAAATCGACCGGAAACTTTTCTTTCCGAAACCGGGAAGCTGTTTCCAGCAGTTCTTTTTGAGAATGGAAGCGTTCCCGGCAATGAATATAGCCCAAGGCCCATACGGGTAACATGGGTACCTCTCCCGTGACTTCCCGATAAGAGGCAATCACTTCGTCGGCCGTCCCAGCAAAAAACGTATAATCAATTCCATTGGAAACCGGAGAACGGAATGTCGTGGTAGCATCCACCTTCCGGAAAAACAGTTTAGGTGTATCTTCTTTGGTCAGTTCCGTCCGTAAACTATGCTCTCCTGCTTTCAGGTCAACCAATACAGAGGCTGTAGGCGGAAGCCACAGGTTATTCTGATCTATCACCGTACGACCGTCAATGACCAAATTATGCTTGCGGGCCATGGTACTTCCTACGTCCAGCATCAAAGCATATTGCCCATCGGATTCCACTTTCAGACTACCTATAAAGACATTGCTTTCACGTACTTCTTCCTTCCCTCCTTCGGTGGAAGTCACGTTCACGGTCACCTTATCTCCCAACACACCCGTCTTTTGGAGTGCAACCACAGAAGAAGCCGGGTTGAAGTCTGTCAGGCCGTAATTGTTCCACAAAAGTCCATACCCTCTGTTCGACATCACAAACGGAATGGCAATCTGCGTATTGACCTGAGTCAGCCTGCGTGTCAGCCCACGTACGTTCAAATACCCGTCCTGAAACTGACCCAATCCATAAAGATATTCATCGGAAGGAGAATGAAAAGTCTGTGTGGAAACATACGTTTTTTCTCCTTGCACAACAGACGACTGAATCCGGCTACCTTCTTCTTCCAAAATTTCTTTTCCATCGGCTGAGAGGAAAGAAACCCGTCCGTCGGATACAGCCACTTGTACCTTCAATCCTTTGAGCGACAGAAGATAAGTATCTTTTCCCTTTTTGAGCGTATAAGACGGGGCTTCAGTCTGCAGATAAACCAGCTCTGGCACCTGGTGAGCGATTCCCTTGCTTCGAATCACTCTGACTGCTCCATCATTCAGTGGAATGAGCTTTAAACTTGTATCCGCAGAACGGAACACTACCTGCCCCACCTTTTCTTCTTCTAAGGTCCATTCGGATGCCTGACTAACAGACAAGAGGCCGGGAACATTCCCGGCCAGACTTTGTCCTTTCCACCCTATACAAACAAGAAAGAATAATAGTAGACAATAAGACTTTTTCATCATAAGTCGTTGCTGCATAGTTAGTAATTCAGCTTCCAATAATCGAAATACGCCAGATCTTTGGGAGCATCTCCTCTAAAGACAAAATAAAGATCATGCACTCCTGTCACTTGCGGAATCTGTGCTTCCACCATCCGCCAACGGTCGCTTCCCCCTGTCCGCGGCACCTTTATCTTTGCCAACACCTGTCCATCCAATCCGTCAAGATGTACTTCCATCGTAATCTCCGCATTGTGAGTAGTAGACAAGCGGGCAGTAAAACGAGAAGGAGCCTTTTCACCAAAATCAACAGACCGAACTCTTGTATAAGCCCCATCGGCCAAAGCAGTAATAAACACTCCCACTTGAGGATTATAGGAACTCTTCATTTTTTCCGACCAGGCAATGGTTTCGGCTTCTACCTTCCGATATGGACAAAGAGGCTTCAAACTGTTTGCCACACCCTCTTTCACCATTTTTACACATGGAATCTTTCCATCTGCCTGGAAATCCAGTTCTCTGACGCATACTGAACGGGTAAATCCACTTCCTCCCGGAAGAGCAGCATTATGATAGAATAAATACGTCTTTCCTCTGAAGTCTGCAATACCCGGATGGTTCGTAAAACTTCCTCCCTCGGTAGCCATCAACGTACCTCCGTACTTCCATGGCCCTTCCGGACTTTTCGACGTAGCATAGCCCAAATGCTCAGGCAGAGGTCCTCCCGCATAGAAAAGATAATACAACCCCTTCCGCTTATACAACCACGGAGCTTCCTCATACAGGGTAGGACGCTGCGGATCTCCCTCCCTAAGCCCAAAGGCCTCCGGCTTCATCGGAACCGCATGTATTCCTCCTTCATAAGAAATCATATCCTCATTCAACTTCACATAATAACAATTGGGATTTCCCCAATACAGATAAGCCTGTCCATCGTCATCAATAAAGACGGTAGGGTCGATATTTCCGTATTCAGCCCGCACGAGCGGAGCTCCCAACGGATCATAGAAAGGTCCATAAGGACTATCAGCCACTGCTACTCCAATGGCAGTTTCTCCTTTATGGTCTGTCACCGGCACATACATGTAAAATTTACCATTCCGTTCCATACACTGAGCTGCCCAAGCATCTCCTCCTGCCCACTCAAATGTTTTAAATGACAAAGGCATAGGATGTTCTGTCCAGTTCACCATGTCATCTGTAGAATAGAGTTTCCAGTCATTCATGGTAAACCAAGTAGACCCGCCTTCATCATGACTGGTATAAAGATACAACCGGTCATTATATACCAGAGGGGCCGGATCGGCTGTATATGAGGTCTGAATAATAGGATTTTGCGCATTCAATGTCAAGCCGGATAATAAAGCGATTCCGGTCATGATATTACGCCATTGGCTCTTGCAACTGATTGTTTCCATAGAAATATCCATTTAAAAGTTTGTTTATATTTTTCACGATTAGTTTCTAAATCTCCAATAATCCAACTCAAATAAGTCCTTCTTGTTCTCTCCTTCAAAGCTAAGGTACAAATCATGTACTCCACTGACCGCATTGACCTCACAGGAATAAAGTTGATAATTGGAAGTCTCACTTCCCTGTGGGATAGTCACGTTTCCCACAATCTTTCCATCCGGAGCATCCAAACGAATCTTCAGATTTCCTCCCACAAGAGGCAATGCAAAAACCTCAAAGCGGCGGGCTTTATTCTTGCCGAAATCGACTCCACGTACACAAATATATTCGCCATTATTGACATTCACCACAGAAAGGCCCTGCATCCCGTTAGGAGCTGTTTGCAATCCATACCCCCACGCCATTGTTTCGGCTTCCACTCTACGGAACGGATTGAAAGTACCTATCTGTTCCAGCTTGGTATCTGCCCAATAAGGCACTTCCTGAATGGTTCCATCCGCGTTGTAATGCATCTCGGCCACTGCCACTGAACGACGTTCATAGTGGGTGTCGGTTTCCAGCTTCAATAAATCATAATTCAAGCCAAAAACATACGATTTTCCTTTATAATCCATAATACCCGGATGATTGCCACGTGAGCGTTCAGTAGGCCGCATAATGTATCCTCTAGTCTTCCACGGACCTGTAGGACTGTCACTCATGGCATAACCGATACCTTCCGGACAGCAAGTAGAAGCAAAAGCCAAGTAGTAATGCCCGTTGCGTTTATAGAACCAAGGGCCTTCCTGATAATGCTCCGGGGTCTCTGCCAATTGCACGATTTCTCCTGAATAAGAAATCATATCTTCGTTCAACTTCACGTAATAGCAATGCGGATTTCCCCAATACATATAAGCCTGTCCGTCATCATCAATAAACACTGTCGGGTCAATGTCATCCCAATGTTCCTTCTGCCATACCAAAGGCTTGCCCAACGGATCCTTGAACGGTCCGTAAGGACTATCGGCCACCAGTACGCCAATGCCATTCCCATGAATCGGACAATACATATAGAATTTCCCATTACGCTCCACTACCTGTTCTGCCCAGGCACCGTTGTCACGTTTTGTCCAGCCGAAATCTTTGAGCGAAGCCACTGCTCCATGGTCGGTCCAGTTGACCATATCTGTAGAAGTATACAACAACCAGTCCTGCATCTTAAATCCTTCCGCATCATTCTCATCATGAGTCGTATAAAGAAACACCGTATCATTATATACCATCGGTGCCGGGTCGGCCGTATACTTTGTCTGAATAATTGGTCGTTGGGCATTGACATTCAAACAATTCAAGAGCCCATAACTTCCACATAACAATAAAATCTTACTAATATTCATAATATTCAAAATTTAAGTTCCTACAAATTTACCTTTATTTTACTTGCGAGGTGCCCCGCTTACACCAGAAGACGTCAATTCAATCGGTTGAATTGTGCCATCCTCGTTAAAATAAAGATATTCTACACATACATGGCGACGACAATCTCCTCCTGGCTGCCCATCCAAAGAATAAGAACCGTCATGATAGAAAAAATACCATTGCCCGTTCAATTCCACCACTGACGGATGAATGGTAAAACCAAAATTTGCTGGTCCGGTAATGAAACCACGATAAGTCCATGGCCCCTTTATGTCCTCAGCTGTAGAATAACAAATCTGTTCAGGCTGTGTACCCGGGGCATCTGCCGCATAAATATTATAATACAAGTTCTTCCGCTTGAAAAGCCAAGGTCCCTCCGAATAATTCCGATAAGGTACCTTTCGGATTTCACCGTCCAGCTCAATCATATTCTTCTTCAACTTCACCATGTAACAGTCTCCGTTTCCCCAAGCCATCCAGGGAGTTCCATCCTCGTCTATCCACACTGTAGGATCAATGTCCGCATTCGCACGATGCGAATCACACGTCATGGAGTCTGTAATGAGGGGCGTTCCGTCAGTACGTGCAGGTTTAAAAGGCCCCAAGGGGCTATCTCCCACTGCCACATCGATTTTATGTGCGCCATTCTCTTTCTGATCAAGCGTTACATAAAAATAAAACTTTCCGTTATGCTCCACCACTTGAGCAGCCCACGCTCCATTCGGATTGGAATCAGGGAAATCATCCGCACGCAATACCATTCCATGAGGCGTCCAGTGTTTCATGTCTTCACTGGAATAGCACACCCATCCCGGCATATTGAACCAACCGCCGATCCCTGCTTTGTCTACGCCCACATACGCATACGCCTTATTCTTATAGACCGTCACAGCCGGATCGGCAGTAAACTCATCCCGAAACAAAGGATTCTGACCGGACTCATACGGACGCTCCATCCCTTTTATGGATACCTCATCGATATACCCGTCTAATACCTGCAAACTATTGGGATACCCTCCGGGGAATCCACGTCCTACTATCCACATGCCGGCATTATGCCGTACAGCTAATCCTTTATAGGAAGTGTTCGCAGTTTTATAGCCCTCTTCTACAGATGGCTTTACTCCCAACGTCAGAATGGTAGCGTCTCTTGTCTTTTCATACTCCGCAGAAGCATACAAATCATACCATATTCCCGCCTTGACATCCTCACCTGCGGTCATACGAACCGTTTCTCCCTTGTCTGTAGCTACCTCCACAAAGAACTTCTTTTCCATGGGGTCAAAACCGATAGATATATCCCCTGTCAAAGTACCCTTTTTCCCTTCTTTACAAAGAAAGACCTGCTCCGTTCCAAGCTGATTACATTTAAGGCTCAAACTGATGTTCCACCCGTATTGAATGTCCAAAAAAGGAAGAGATGCATTAAACGGTACCTTGAATTCACTGTTGTTCAGCTTAAGCGAAGTACTGTTAGCCTTCCCGCCTCTTACCTGAAAAGGTACGTCTTTACTGAAAAGTTCCGACACCTTTGCTCCCGGCCTCAGCTGAAGTGCATTTCCATTTTGAGAATTATCCACCACAAATGTAGGGGCAATGGAATCAGAATGTAATTCTGTTCCCAATTCAAAGCTCCAGTATGAAAGCTGTTTATAGCCCTCAGACATACTCCAAGCAGTCATAGGCAACATTGCCACACATAAACCACCGACAATATTTTGCATGTACTTTCTCATAATCTAACCTTAATGACAATTACTCTTTCATTCTCCACCAGTCAAAATTGAAAAGCTTACAGCCCTTTCTACCTTTAAAACAGAAGTACAAATCATGCACACCCGAAACAGTCTGCTCATCTTGTTTCACCGCTGTTTCCAAAGTCTTCCACACTTCCCATCCACCAGTATGAGGAACTTGTACTTCCGCAACCAACGTACCACCTATACTGTCGGCATGTACTTCGATGGTTCCCCCTCTCAACGCACTGGCTACACTAACTTCCAATCGGCTGACACCTTTCTTTCCTAAGTCAACTTCCCTCACCTTCACATAATCACCATTATGGATGTCCGACACATAGATTCCTGTCTGGTCATTCGGTTCCGTCTTCACTCCTTCAGAAAAAGCCATGGTCTCCGCTTCCACTCGTTGATAAGGATTGAAGGTACCTATCGGTTTTACGCCTTCTTGCGTAGCATTGATCACAGGAAAAGTTCCATCTGCATTATACTTAAACTCTTCCACAGCTACGGACCGTCCGAATCCACCTCCTCCCGGCAACTTTCCGGTATGATAAAAGAAATAAGAATTTCCTTTATAATCAATCACCCCGCAATGATTCGTAAATGAACCTGTATCCTGCAAAGGCATGATTTCTCCCATATACTTCCAAGGCCCCACCGGCGACTTACTCATGGAATATGCAATATGTTCCGGAACACCTCCTGCCGCATACAGCAAATAATAATTATCCTTCCGTTTGTAGAACCACGGACCTTCCGTATAGATATCCTTATATTTTTCTCCCTTCACACGCTTTTCCGGATTCGGAGCCCCGAAACTGTCCACAGTCTGCTCCTGCTTTTTTACCTCTCCCTTGATGGATATCATATCCTCATTCAATTCCGCATAATAGATATTCGGATTTCCCCAATACAAGAAAGCCCTGCCATCGTCGTCAATATACACGGTCGGATCAATATAATCCCAACTACCGTCACAAAGAGGTTTTCCAATGGCATCCCGGAAGGGTCCCACAGGTGAATCACCCACTGCGACGCCAATAGCCATCGCTCCTGTAAGTTTTGAATGCAGGCAGACATACCAATAGAATTTGCCATGACGTTCTACGCACTGCGCAGCCCATGCACGATCATCCGCCCATTCAAAAGATTCTATGGCAAGCGGAGAGCCATGGTCGGTCCAGTTGACCATATCCTCTGTAGAATATACCCTCCATTCCTGCATCCAGAAAAAATCAGCTTTGTCCTCGTCATGGCCTGTATACACATAAAGTCTGCCATCGTGCACCATAGGAGCCGGATCGGTCGTATAACAGGTCTGCACAATCGGATTTTGCGCCAACAGTATGGGAGAAATCAATCCTCCCAATACTGTCAATACTACTTTATTGCTTATCATAACCTTTTCTACACTATTATTTCCGAGTAATCACCACTCCTCCATTCTTAGGAATAGAAAGATTGACAATCTGTTTCTTGCTGATAACCTGCTCCTTGACTGAGCCCGCCAGTTTATCATTATCTTCATACAAATTGACAACCTCTCCTGCCGCAAACAAGGTAGACACATCGATTTTCAACTTAATGGTTTTATCCTGTGCATTGATACCGGCTACATACCATTTACCGGCATGTTTACGTGCCATCACAATATACTTTCCTGGATAGCCATCTATAAATTTCACTTCATCCCATGTGGTAGGTACTTTCTTCATGAAATCAATGGCCCAAGCCGGCGCATCCGTCAGGTTATTCGGTGCCAATGCAAAGTGCTGTACCGGACTCTGAAACAATACTGCCGTAGCCAGCGCAAATACATCGGAGGTCACTCTCATCCGTCCACCCGGCTCATTTTTCGCATTATAATACTTGTTCAGTGTACTTCCTCCAAAGTCCATGCTTCCAATCGTGTTGCGCACAAACGGATGGATACATGCATTGAATGCTTCCGCATCGCAGCTTCCCTGAGAGAAATTCATGTTCTCACTGGCCAATACGGCTTCACTGGCCGCATAATTGGGATACATACGCTCCCACCCACGCGGAATAGTACATCCATGGAAAATCACCAAGAGTCCATAATCATTAGCATCGGCCAGAATATCTTCGTAAAGCTGCATGGTGACCTGCTTATCACTACCCACAAAGTCAACTTTGATTCCTTTAATACCGATACACTGCATCCACTTCATCTCTTTCCGACGGGTGATGATGTTGTTCATCTTTCCACGAGGACCTTGGGGCGCATCATTCCAATATCCGTTGGAATTGTACCACAAATACAAGCCTACATTCTTCTGTTTGGCATAAGCTGCCAACTCTTCTATTTTGTCATAGCCCACCTGTGTATCCCACAGCGCATCGACCAGTACCGTACGGTAACCCATCGCTGCACAGAAATCTACGTAACGCTTCTGGTCGTCCATATTCATACTGGCATCGCCCGCAATAATCCAGCTCCAGGTACCGCAACCATATTCAGCCGCATAGTCTTTCGACGGTTCATACAACGGTTCTACCACATCAAACGGTACGGTTGTTTCTACAATTGGAGCCAAAGTAGAACCCAACGTAATAGTACGCCAAGGAGTCTTGCCTGGAAGAGCGATTCCTGGAGAAGTCGTACCATTGCCGTTAAATTCACCTTCCTGCGGGAAACCAATGGTATAAAGTCCGTTCTCGTGCCCTATCAGGCGACTGCCACAATAATAGCTGCTCACTCCGGTTTCGGATATTAACACCCAACCTTTGTCAGAATTTTTAAATAGACAAGGAAATGTGTATCCTTCTCCCCAACCATTTTTTCCCATCGTATTGCTACTGTATACGGTGTCTCATAACTGGGAGAAGTTCGCGCAAAACCTCCCATCGGAGTACTCTGCGGGCATAAGAATGTAGTAGTTCCTTCCGGCAACACAAAACCCGTAGCTTCCTGCTGCACGACACAACACAAGATATCCTTCTTAGGATACACAGTATATCTGAAAGCCACGTCATTGTTACTTACTCGAAATTCCACATCAAAAACCTTCTGTCCTTCTTTGGTAAATGGAATGACAGCCGATTCAGCAGAATAGTCAACTTTACTTTTCTTGATATTCGGCAAGCGATAATTTTTCCATATAGGAAGTTCTGCTATGTCACTTCCCAACGTCAAAGAAGAGGTAAAATCACCTATATTTGTCTTAAGCCCCAAGGGAGACTTCTTAATAAAAACGACTCCATCATAGAGGACCTGGTAAGAAGGCATTCCACCTTCATCCGATACAACCACCTTCACACGTCCATCAGGACTTAACACATCCTTTTCACTCGCATATAGTCCTGTGAAACAAATTATTGCCGCAAAGGATGATAACAATACACGTTTTATCATAGACATTCGTTTTTATAGCATATATTATTCCGTTAGCAGACGAAGCATGAAGATACGACCTGCCACACTGTTTTTCTCACTCTTAAACATGACTTCAATCTGACTCTTTCCTTTTACCAGAGATTCGGGCAATTTGTATTCCACATCCACAAACTCTTCCTTGTTCCATTTGCCCACGATATTCTCAGTCGCAATCACTGTACCATCGACCACAATTTCAAATTTCCGGTTACCTTGTTCGTTGCCCCAATAAGTAGCCATGAGTGAAAGAGGCTGTTTGCCGTTAGTAGAAAGTGTGTATTTAAAATACCCTCCATCGCGGGCATCTCTCCACTTCTTACCTTTCAGCAATCCGGTCTCAGAATTTTCCTTCGCCATCTTATGATCCACTTCAGGCTGCTGCTCAGCGACACTTACCGCATCTACCGTACGGGCATCCAGAGCCATCAACCGTTTTTCCTCTTCTTGGGTACGTTTCGTATATGCCGCATATCCATCTGCAGTCATGCATAGCCAGTACATCATGTATCGGCAGTCATGGATGCGGGAGAATGGTTCCAACACCAAACCATCAAACTTCGAATCATTGAATATGCCCGACAACTTATAACGTAAAGTCTGACCTTCCATGGGTTTCAGCCCATTCAGATAATCGGTCACCTCTTCTTTACTTCCAATCAAAACCGGAGTCTCGCTCAGCGGCACCAGTTTTCCGGATGCGATGTGTCCCCAACGGCCGTCGTCTGCAATCAATCCATCCAGATTATCAGTACCCACTGAGGCTCCCATCAAAATAGGACCACGCATGATGGCCACAAAATCATTCTCTCCTTGAAGCGTTTCCAAACGCATTTTCATAGGTAAAGACACTTCCACCTTATCCCCATCCTTCCATTTACGGTCGATGCAGATATAAGAAGAACCGTCTGCCTTCTTCGAGGCTTCCACTACCTTTCCATTGCATTTCACTTCATATCCTTCTGTCACCCATGCCGGACGTCTTACCAACAACTTGAAATGACGAGACTTTCCGCCCTTCAATCCCACTGTAAATTGAGAAGTTTCCGCATCAGGGAATTGGGTTTCCTGCGTAATAGTAACCTTCTCCTGCTCCCAGTTCAGCCGTGAAGGAATGAAAAGATTGACAAACAACGAATCAGAAGCATGCGTATAGATAAACTCCCCATACTTACCATGATTCTCCATTCCGGTTCCTACACAACACCACATGGCACTGTTGGGCTTTGAATACACCCGGTAATGTGCCGGACGAGCCGAAGTAAAGTACACATAACCCCCATGTTCCGGATGCTGGGTAGACAAAATATGATTGTATAGTGCTCTCTCATAAAAATCAGCATAGGCCGCCTTTCCTGTCATCCGGAACAAACCCTCCGTCAGTTTCAACATGTTATAGGTATTACAAGATTCCGGACCTTCCCGCACTTCTACATGACTTCTGAAATCGTCCATGGCCGAAAAATACTCCCGACGACTGTTGCCACCCAACGCCAGCGAACGCTTGCAAGCCACAATGTCCCAGAAGAAATCTGCCGCATCCAGGTATTGATGATCTCCACATACTTCTGCAATACGCTGATATCCGATGACTTTCGGAATTTGTGTATTTGCATGTATATTGTCCAGATTATCCTTGTGCGCTGCCATGCTGTCGAACAACCAGTGATGAGAGAAACGCTTAGCCGTAGTCAAATATTTCTTATTTCCCGTAATCTGGTAGGCATCGGCAAAGATTTCATCCATCCCTCCAAACTCATTGCCCAACATCTGTTCCATCTGATCGTCTGAAAGTCCTTCCGTAACGGAAATTCCCCAGTCACACAGTTTCAAGAACATATCCAATGCTTCTTGATTTCCCGTATACATCCAAGCATCTCTCAATCCGGCAAAGATCTTATGTACGTTATACCATGGGGCCCAATATTTCCAGATAGACTCTACTTTTCCGTTCTTAATATCCGTCCACAACACTTTTCCATTAGGAACACCCCCGATATAGCCGTCTCCATTACTGTCCTGACAACGCTTCAACTCACTCAGCATGTACTCCATCCGCTTTTTGCACTCTTCGTTGCCAGTCGCTGCATAATTCATTGCCATGGCCGACAAATAATGCCCTCCTACATGTCCGTCCAGACCAGCCCAGTTAGGAAATGGTTCTGCTTTTACGGGCAGCCCGGCTTCTTTCAAGAAAGGAGCCAGGAGGCGGTCTACATCATATTCCATCAAAACCTTGAGGTTTAATTCCTGGGCATGCTTAAACGGTCCGTCGAGTAATTCCACATCTCCTAACGGGAAAGTATTCTTGTATAGTCTATCTTGAGCCTGAATATCTTGAACGATGCCATTCAGCATCATCAGACCTACACATCCTGCAATCAAATTCAGTTTCATCATCCAAGTCTTTATTTAAGTTTAAAGTCTACTATCATTTCTTTATGTGCTTATAATCGAAGAAGTCTACATCTACAAAACCTCCCAAACTCTTCGTGGCATAATTAAACAAGGCAAATTTGGTTCCCATAAAGAAACGACGATAGTCAAAAA
>ENA-OURV01001656-OURV01001656.1-human-gut-metagenome-genome-assembly--contig:-NODE-1656-length-17126-cov-9.288208_pt1 | contig 17126 bp, 19 predicted proteins | sample MGYA00242141_ERZ509072 | MGnify/ENA primary metagenome ERZ509072 (study PRJEB26280, sample SAMEA2338763) | human gut metagenome | biome: human gut; feature: human-associated habitat; material: faeces... | reverse complement strand
AGCCTTTTGTTCCGGAGGTGACATGCACGTAAAAGGACGCGGTGGATATGTCGGACGAAACGCTTCTCAGCTATGTGACGGAGGCATACCCCATCGTGGTCTTCTGCAAGCAGCTGGAGAACAAGCAGCGCCGCATGATGGAGATCATGGAATGTGAGATCCTGCCCAATGGGGATCGCCGCTACAACACGCTATTCCGCTATGTTATCACGGAGAATCACATGGAGGACGGCAAATTCGTCATTGAAGGACATCACACGCAGGTGAACGAGATCTCCGTGAGTCTGCGCAAACGCCTGCTGGAAAACGGTATGCCCAACGAGGAGCTGCAGGCTCTTTTGAAACCCAAGAAGGAGGTGAACGCCACTTGACAGCCCTGCTGCTGACTGCATGCGTCGGCATGATCACCGGCGCATTTCTTATCTTCCGTATCTCGCCCATGGACTTCACGCTGGGTGTGTTCCGCCGGTTGACCGCCGGGCCCAAAAGCATCAGGGATGAGATCAACGAGACCACCCATCGCAAAAAGCCCGGCCTCTTCCGCCGTGAGATATCGGAAGCGCAGACGGTTCTGCAAGCCACCGGCAAGGAGGATCGCTTTCCCGTGCTGTGCGCGGCATCCCTGCTGCTCTTTGCCGTGGGTGCGGGCATCGCCATCATCATGAATAACCTCTTGCTGGTGCCGGTGCTGGCGGCCGGCATGATGTGCCTGCCCTTTTGGTACATTAAGCTCACGGCCGGACACTACAAGAAAGCTGTTACCGCCGAGCTGGAAACGGCGCTCTCCATTATCACCACGGCCTACCTCCGCAGTGAGGATCTGCAGACCGCCGTGGAGGAGAATATCAATTATCTGAACCCGCCCGTGCAAGGCGTGTTCCGCAGCTTCCTCACCCGCATCAAGCACATCGACCCGGATATGAATGCGGCGTTGGCGGAGCTGAAGTCTGCCATTGACAATGAGGTGTGGCGGGAGTGGTGTGAGGCACTCTCCGCCTGTCAGTATGACCACAGCATGAAAAGCACCCTTAATCCCATTGTGGCAAAGCTCTCGGATATGCGCATCATCAATGGGGAGCTGGAGAATCTCGTGTTCGCGCCCCGCAAGGAATTCATCTCCATGGCGGCGCTGGTGGTGCTGAATATCCCGCTGCTGTACTTTCTCAACAAGGACTGGTATGCAACCTTGATGACCACCGTACCCGGTAAAGCGGTGCTGGCGGTCTGTGCCGCCGCTATCTTTCTCTCCTTTGCCAGAGTGGTCAAGCTGACCCAGCCCATTGAATATCGGAGGTGACGGACATGACGATCTTACTGTTCCTTTTCGGCGTGGCCGTTGCCGCGGGTCTGTTCTTCATTCTGGCAGACATTCTGAAGCTGCCCCGTCTCTCCACGGAGAAGGCCCTCCTGTCCGCAGGGCGAGCCGAGAAAAAGCGGATGAAGTCGCTGGACGCGATCCTCCTTGGCTGGGCTATCAAGCTCTCCAAGTATATCCGAATGGATGAATACAAGAGGCATCGGCTGGAGCGCACGCTGAGTGCTGCCGGCATGGACATGACGCCGGAGGTCTATTCGGCCTATACCATCCTCAAGCCTGCCGCCGCGCTGCTGGCGGTCATTCCGTGTCTGCTGATCTTCCCTCTGCTCTCGCCCATCGTGGTGCTGCTGGCGATATTGCTTTACTTCAAGGAGAGCCGTAAGGCAGATGAAATGGTTGCAGAACGCCGCGAGAAGATCGAGGGTGAGCTGCCCCGCTTTGTTGCCACAGTGGAGCAGGAGCTGGGAGCCAGCCGCGATGTGCTGACGATCTTGGAAAACTACAAGCGTCACGCCGGTCCCGACTTCGCCCGTGAGCTGGATGTGCTGACGGCGGATATGCGCTCCTCTTCTTATGAGGCGGCACTGGTTCGTTTCGAGGGCAGGCTGGCGTCGCCCATGCTCTCGGACATCGTGCGTGGGCTCATCGGCGTCCTGCGCGGGGATGACGGCCGCGTTTATTTCCAGATGCTCTCCCATGACATGAAACAGCTGGAGCTTCAGCGGCTCAAGGCGCAGGCAGCGAAGATCCCACCCAAGATCCGTGTGTACTCCTTCGTCATGCTGGTCTGCTTTATGCTCATCTACATTGTGGTCATCCTCATGCAGATCCTCACCTCGATGGGAGGGCTGTTCGGATGATGAAGCACAAATGGAAGAAACGCTCCGGCGAGGGCTACATCGACACCTGCGTCCTCATCCTCTGCGCCATGCTGGTGATCGCATTGGCGGTGAAGGTGCTGCCGGTGTATGTGGCGAAGCAGCAGCTTGACACCTTCGCCGCCGAGCTGGTGCGGGAAGCCGAGATCACCGGCAGAGTCGGGAGTGAAACGACCTCCCGCGCGCAGGTGCTGTCTGAGCGGTTGGAGATCGACCCGGACATCCGCTGGTCCCGTACCGGCCGCATCCAACTCAATGAGGAGGTGACGGTGACGCTGACCATGGATGTGGACATCGGCTTTGGTGGGCTTGGCAGCTTCCCCATTGAGCTGACGGCACAGGCCAGCGGCAGATCGGAGGTGTATTGGAAATGAGAAAGCTGCTTTTTCGATCCCGTTCCGGCGAGGGCTACCCCATGGTCATCGCTGTGACCCTCTGCCTGCTCATGCTCTTTATGGTCATAGCGGAATACTTCCGGGTGAACATCATCGTGCAGGGTGTGCGGGACGCGGTACAGCAGGCGGTCATCGCCACGGTCAATGAGAATTATGACGATGTGTATCACTCCGTGCGGGAGGGCTATGCCGCAGGCTGGTTCCCGGAGGGGGACGGCGAGTGGTTTGAGTCCGTCGACGCCGGTGACATCTACGGCAACCTGTCCTATATCCTCGGCCTTACCACAGATGGCGAAGGCTACATGAAATACGCCGGAAACGAGCTGGAGTATACGCTCTCCGACCTGTCCGTTCATATCTCCAACAACGCCATCGCCTCAGGCCGGAGCGAGGGATATCTCGCAACCGCCACCCTCCATCTGGAGATCCCCACCCGCTTTGCCGGACGGGTGCTGCCGCCCGTGAGCCTAAATCTGCAGGTGCAGGCCAAGTATATCCCGAAGTTTTAGTTCTTTTCGCTTCTTACAGTAGACTTCCGAAGAAAGCTGTGGTATGTTCGGGATAAGAAGAAAAACCACTGACCCCTACAAAGGAAGGAGTTCGATTATGACAGAGAAAACAAAACGCATCATCCTCATTGCGGCAGGCGTCCTGCTCTGCGCGGTGCTGGTGGTGGGGATCGTCAGCCGCCTTGCGGCGGTGCCCATGCCCATCGACCCCGCCATCCCGGACGATACACCCAACACGAAAGATCCGGTAGTGAGTATCAGTGATCCAGAGGTAAAGGTGGATAGCAAGACGGATGGCGAACAGCATGACCCCGGCAGGGATGCTGACAGCTCCGGCACAGAGCAGACCATTCAGGGTGCGCCCACCAAGCCGGACGCGCCGGAGCATCCCGGCAAGACGGAGAAGGACCATACGGCGGACGATGTACCGGAAGCGGACCGCAACAAGGAAACGCCGCCCACCTACAAGCCGGAGCAGACTGAGGGGAAGCCCCAGCCTACCGAGCCTGCAGGCGGCAGCACCAATGACGCCGGACAGGTGTATGTCCCCGGATTCGGCTACATTACGCCCAGCGGTCCCAACACAGTCATTGATGGGCAGGACATCTATGAGAATGGCAACAAGATCGGTATCATGGGCGGCTGACCTCGCCCTTCCAAGAGAGACACGGCTGAGAAACGGCCGTGTCTCTTTTTATCTTCACGACTGGAGGAATGCGTATGAAAAGGATCTTATCCCTGCTGCTGGCGTTGGTGATAGCGATATCCGCCGCCGTTTCCGCCTATGCCACGGGAGATGGCAACTTTGATGGCGGTGGAGGCAGTATGGGGGACGGTACCAAGACCAACTACTGGAATCCCGGCATGGATGGCGTGAGATTATCTGTCGTTCATGCTGACAACAGAGCAGTTATTGGAAGTGTGGTGGATTGGAGCAATCAGAAGCCCAACGCAAACATTGCTCATTTCGGAAAAGTGTCCAAGCTCTCCTATAATGTTGGGAGAACCTTGTCTCCCGCGGTGGGGGGCTATGTCTGCGTGCAGCCAACGCAGAAACTTCCCAAGATCATCTCCACCGGCAACAGTAAGGCCAGTATCGCCGCGATTCGCAGCTATTTCACCGATGAACAGGTTATCCGAGCGATTGCCGGATATGTGGGAATCGACTTTGATTCGCTTATCAGTGGAGATTACAGAATCGTAGTAGAGCCGCTGGCCTATCTCTGCTATAACGGTCAGCAGTTTGCCATGACCGCCACGGAAGCGGCGCTGTATGACCAGGTCGTCAACGGCGATCTCAGAAAGAAGCTGGGGACGCTCACCCATAAGAATCTGCCGTTGGCGATTTTTCTGGAGGAAGCGGATCTCGGCTACGCTGCGTGGTCAGGAAGCCGCACGGAGAAGGCGTCCAACGGCGACATCATCTCATCCCTTGGTATCGGCATTGTCCGCTTCAACGAGGTGACCACGCCACCGGAGATCAATGACTTTGATTATGAATACCGTGTCAACACAGAAGTTATCACCTCCGTGGAGGTGCGCGGCGGACAGTCCGACCCGGACAATCCCGTATCGGTACGCTTTAACATCCAGGGCAGGACTTACACTGTCAGCAATGTCTACTACCCGGATGGTGACAGCCAGCTGGCATGGGTGCGCTGGCGTACTCCTGCGGAACCCTGCGTCATAACGATTTCCGTCAGCGTGTCTGGCAGCGGCTCGGCGCAGGGCACCATCATTTGTAACATCGTGGATCTGGACGGCAATGACCCGCCCAACCCGCTGGCGGATGACCGCAACGATGCTTTCCGTCTGTCCTCTATTCCAGAGAAAGAGCAAGTGACTTCGGCGTCCTGGGGCATCTGGTCACCGTGGTGGCAGGAGAATTGGGAGTGGGTGGAAAACTGGCAGAAATGCTGGCACACAGACCGCTGGACGGATGCGGACGGCAAAACCCGCACGGACCGTTGGTACCATTGGGTGGACAACGGCTGGTGGGAGGATCACGGCTGGTGGGAGTTTGACTACAACAGCTACTCCGCAAGCCTGACTGCATCCATGCGCATCACGCCGGACGAGAAGAGCCCCACGGCAACCGCATCCACGCTGAAAAGCGGCTATGGCGTTCAGGAGAAGGTGACCGCAAAAGTCACCACAAATCAGAGTGCGGCGGTGACGGCAGCCCAGAACGCCGTGACCTATTTCCCGGAGTTTGGCTACGAGAACTATTGGCGGCTGCTGGAGGCAGAAATCTCCGGGCGAAGCTCGACCTTCCAATTCAAAGCCAATCCCTACAGCACCTACAACCGCCGTACCCACTTCACGCCCATCTGGTATCCGGACGGCAGCTATACGCCGTATACCTGGCTCCTGGACTGCTGGACACCCACGGGAATGCTCTCCATGAACCTGACGGACCGCGTCACCATCCGGGGGAATCTCTGGGAGGAGTGGCATATCGCTCCCGCAAAACAACGATAGAAACGGAGGAATCTATGAACAACACAAAACGCAATCGCCTTTGTGCGGCACTGGTGCTGTCCCTGCTGTTGGTCTGCGTGATGGGTACCACGGCCTTCGCTGCCGGCACAGGCGATGTAGCCGGTGCGGTGGAAAGCACATGGCAGACGGCATCCGGTCAGATCAAGACCGTGGTGAACAATGTGGTCTTTCCCGCCATCGACCTGATCCTGGCGGTATTCTTCTTCGCCAAGTTGGGGACGGCCTATTTCGACTTCAGAAAAAGCGGCCAGTTCGAGTGGACGGCGCCCGCCATCCTGTTCGCGTGCCTGGTGTTCACGCTGACGGCGCCGCTGTACATCTGGCAGATCATCGGAATTTGAGGTATAGGCAATGACTTTTTACGAACAGGAGCTTCGGAAGATCGTCGGAGAACGGTACCCCGACGCCACCTATGTGGGCAGAGCCTGCTATGTGCGTCTGAGCGATATGAACCGAGCAAAGATCCAATTTGTCACTGGAATCGTCTCCAATCAGTACAACGCCCTGCACATGACAATTCTGAACCGCAGTGAAGGACAGGTGGATACCCTGCGCCTTCGCTTTTCGGATCTGCTGGGGACAAAGATGACCTCAAATCCCAACTTCCGAAATGGTGTAGAACCGCACATTTGGGATGACTATGGAAAGGTGAGCTGGTATTTGTATCACCCCACCCGGCAGGACTATGAGGCGCTGTCCGATGCGGTGTCAGACTATCTGGAGGTATTTCAGGATATGAGCCAGTCCGCTGACCGGGCGTGGGAGCAGACAATGTAACAAAAGTGTGATTTGAAGGCCGTACCAGCTGTACGGCCTTTGCCATATCCCAAAGCAACTGGTGCGGCCTCACCCGGAATAGTGAGGTGAAACCGATCAATGTTTATTTGGGATTTTGTTGCCGCCAAGGTGTTAGGCCAGATCGTGGACTGGTTCTACAGTCAGATCGTAGGCTTTCTCGGCAACTTCTTTTCGGAGATGGGAAACATGGGCGCGGAGCTCTTCACCATGGATTGGGTGCAGAGCATCGTGCTGTTCTTCTCCTATTTGGCATGGGCCCTCTACGGCACAGGATTAGTGGTGGCCTGCTTCGAAACCGGCGTGGAGTATTCCAGCGGCCGCGGCAACATCCGCGAGACCGCCCTCAATGCCATCAAGGGCTTTATGGCTGTCAGCCTGTTCACCGTTGTTCCGGTCCGGCTTTATGAGCTGTGCGTTTCGCTGCAGGGGACCTTCACCGCGGCGCTCACCGGCTATGGGACATCCATCGGGGATGTGGCCGGAGAGGTCATGCAGGAGTTCAACGCCGTGGAATCGATATCCGATCTGGCGGCAGGGCCGCTGCTGGGCTTCGGCAGCATCACCAGCGGGATCATGATCCTGTTCTGCATCATCCTTATGGCGTATGCGATCATCAAGGTCTTCTTCGCCAATCTGAAGCGCGGCGGCATCCTGCTCATCCAGATCGCCGTGGGAAGCCTCTATATGTTCAGTGTCCCTCGCGGATATACGGACGGCTTTATCCAATGGTGCAAGCAGATCATCGGCCTATGCCTGTCGGCGTTCTTGCAGGCGACGATCCTTGTCGCCGGACTTATGGTGTTCAAGGATCATGCCCTGTTAGGGCTTGGCCTCATGCTCTCTGCCGGCGAGATCCCCAGTATCGCCGGAGCCTTTGGACTGGATACCTCTACCAAGGCAAACCTCATGAGTGCTGTCTATACCGCGCAGGCCGCCGTCAACACCACGCGCACAGTCGTACAGGCGGTGGCGAAATGAGCAGACTGACGATGGGCAGCTTATTCGATGGCATTGGTGGATTCCCTTTGGCCGCGATCCGCAGTGGCATCACACCGGTGTGGGCGTCGGAAATTGAAGCCTTTCCCATTGAGGTGACAAAGCTGCGTTTCCCCGACATGGTTCATGTGGGCGATATCACAAAGCTGCATGGTGCGGAACTGCCGCCCGTGGACATCATCTGCGGGGGCAGCCCGTGCCAGGATCTGTCTGTTGCCGGCGCAAGGGCAGGTCTTGCCGGAGCGCGTTCCGGCCTTTTTATGGAGCAGATGCGTATCGTGCGCGAAATGCGGTTGGCAGAGAAAGCCCGTGGCCGGGAGAGCGTCAACATACGGCCGCGCTGGATGTGTTGGGAGAATGTACCGGGTGCTTTTTCAAGCGGGACACCGAAGTATGAGGATTTTCGGATCGTGCTGGAGGAGATCGTGCGGATCTGCTTTCCCAATGAGCTCATCCCAAGCCCCTATCCTTACGCATGGCCCGATGCCGGTGAGCTCACGGCAGGCGGTGCGTTTTCTCTTGCATGGCGCTGTCTGGACGCACAATTTTGGGGCGTCGCGCAGCGTCGCAAGCGCATTTTTCTCCTTGCTGACTTCGCCGGACCGCTTGCGCCGCAGCTTTTATTTGATGTATTTGGCGAAACGGAAAACTGCGGGAAGGAGATCACATAGATGTACCGATTCGATGCAAACGGGCAGCTGACGATGCTTGAATTGGAAGCAGCCGAAGGGGCCGGGGCTCCGCCCAAGCGCAGACCGGGCAAGCTGGACTCCGAACTGGTTTCGATCCCGTATTTCCACCTGGATCTGGTATCCGGTTCTGTCGACCTCTTCGGGCAGCGCCACTGGGAGCTTCGGTCTCCATGGCGTAAAGGTAAACGCCCCCTCAATACCGGGGCTGCGCCCCGTATTCCGATCCGAGTCCCGCTCTCCGGCATACTGGAGGCAAACCCGGCGCAAAAGTACTATCTGTCAAAAACCGCCTGCATTGGCATTCTGCGCCGAGCCTTTGAGCGCGGCAAGGAATTGCCGCAAAAGCTGGAACGGGCATTGAGAATTCAGGCGGGGCTCATGCGCCCAGACGGACAGCCCACAGGATTAGAAGCGTACCACATCAACCAGCGAGACGAGGGCATCGACCTGCACGGTGTGTCCGGCGCATTGTTGGCAACAACGAATATGCAGATGCAGACCTTTGTGACGCAGCCGGACGAAGCTGTGGAGGGCTTTGACGGCTTCAACGGCGACCTGACCGGCGATGTAGCGGCCACGCTCGGCGTCAACTGTGGGATGTCCACCGGCAGAAACGGCATCATGGCCTTTGCCGCCAATCAGCGGGATGAGGTGCGGGATCTGCGCGATGTGGCGGGCGCGTTGCAAGCAAGTCCGGGAATGAAACAGCAGACCTTCGTGGCGGAAGGAGTTGTGACCAAGGGCAACGGCGATTGCTTTCTGACCCCGGAATGGCACACGGCGTTGACTGCCGGAGGTGGGCAGGCAGGACAGGGTTACCCCTGTGTGCTGACTGCTGCCTTCTCCGCTGGTCAAGGCAGCAAGGCCGGTGGTATCGGGTATCAGGAGGAGTGCTCTCCTACGCTGAAAGCAGCGGAAAGCGGCACGAACATGGTGCCGTCCGTTTTGTGTCTCAACGACCAGGGCGGCAGCGTGATGGATTGCTCTGAGAATGTGTCTGGTACTCTGCGGGCGCAGGAGCACGGACATCAGCCTCTTGTTTACGAAAACCACGGTATTGACAGCCGCTACACAGGGCCACATAAGGTCGCGCCGACCATGTCCGCACGATACGGCACGGGCGGCAACAATGTGCCGCTGGTCGAGCAGGAGGCAGATGCCATCTGCATTGCAGGCAACATTGTAGACCGGCAGCCGCAGAACGGCGGCAACGGCCTTGGCTGTCAGGACGATCTGGCGTATACGCTGACTGCCACAGATCGGCACTGCATCTATGCCCGTCAGCGGGTGGATGACTTTCGGCATAATGATGTGGCAAGTACCCAGAGTGCCCGTCAGTACAAGGACGCAACCGACCTGATTTGCCAACAGGCAGAAGCCTGTGCCCATCTCATTCGCCGTCTCACGCCGCTGGAATGTGAAAGACTGCAGGGCTTCCCGGACGGCTGGACGGATATACCCGGTGCTTCGGACAGTGCCCGTTATAAAGCGTTGGGCAACAGTGTGGCGATACCCTGCGTGGAGTTTATCATGTCGCGCATCGCTACCGCGCTTTTATGAAGCACAGCGTTGACAACAGGGGTTAAGTCGGGGTATAATATCCCTGAAAGACGAGGTGACAGACATGGATAACAGGGAGCAGCTAAGGCGCATCACGGAACTGACCGAGCAGATCACCGGACTGCCGAAGGGGTATCTTTCCAAAAAAACCATCGGCGGAAAGGTCTATTACTATCACCAGTGGTCGGAAAACGGCGTCAAGCAGAGCCGCTATCTGCACGACAGTGAGATCGCGCCGCTGGCAGATAAAATCGAAAAGCGCAAGGAACTGCAGGCGCAGCTGCGCATGCTGAAATCACAGAAAAGCAGACGAAATGAGGCGACAGGTATGAAATGCACCTTTATGCATAAACGAACCCCCGTGGCAGAGCTCGAGCTGGACGATGTGACCGGCTTTATACAAAAAATTGGCAGTGTCTATGCACCGGAGCATCTGCCTATCGGCATCCCTGTGCGAAACGAGATCGCCGACCGTGCGGCGTTTAACGACTGGTGGCGGGATCGCTCTATTCCGGCAAGCCGCAGCGGTGTGCGGGAAGCACTGGAATCGTTGGGGGTGGCAGACACCAAAATGCTGCTCGTCCGCTGCTACGGGCTGAGCCTCTCGGATCAGTACTGGATCTGTCCGGCAGGCACGGAGCTTCGGTGGGAGGACATCAACTTTTTCCAAAATGATTTCTCGGAGGACATCGGAGATGTGCTGTTCGGAGAAAGAAAGAAGAAGGACGCACTCAATTTCAGCTCCCCCGACAGCACATCGGACGGCAATCTGAAAAAGCGGTGGAAGATCATCGATGGGAAGCGGTGCCTGATCAAGGGCGGCAGCAATCCGTTCCGGCAGCAGCCGTTCAACGAGGTGATCGCCTCCGGCATCATGGAGCGGCTCGGCATTCCTCATGTATCGTATACAGTCATCTGGAGCAAGGATGCACCCTACTCGGTCTGTGAGGATTTTGTTACGGAGAACACGGAGTTGATCCCGGCGTGGAGGCTGCTGCAGGCGAAAAAGCAGAAGAACAGCACCTCCCGATACCGGCATCTATTGGAGTGCTGCGAGCTGCTCGGCATCGGGAACATTACGCCGTTTTTAGACCGGATGCTGGTGCTGGACTATATCATCGCAAACGAGGATCGCCACTTCAATAACTTTGGGGCACTGCGAAACGCGGAAACGCTGGAATGGCTCGGTATGGCTCCAATTTATGACAGCGGCTCCTCCCTTGGCTATGATAAGATGCCCGGTCAGATGCGCTCGGAAAAGGATGTGATCTGCAAGCCCTTCAAAAACCACCACGCCGAGCAGCTGAAGCTGGTGACCGATTTTGATTGGATCGACTTTGATCGCCTCTCCGATGTAGACGAGCTGATCTCCAGCGTACTGTCTTGCGAGGAAGCTGCCGACTATATCGATGAGGGACGTATCCATGCGATCACGGAAAGCGTGCAGCGCCGGATCGGTCATCTGCAGGAGCTTGCGATGACGCAGACGCCACGGCAGCTCGATACCACCGAGGACGATGTCCGAGAGGAAGTTGCCGCGGATTACGCACCGAAAATGGAGCTGTAATGCAAATACAGCGTAAGCGCAATGGATCAGCCGCTTTGCGAATCGCAGGGCGGCTGATTCTTCATCCGCTTTCCTGTTGGCTGCGGACGGCGTAGCCGCTTTGGTGGTATCGCTTCTGTTTTGCCATGCTTCTTCGTTAGACTTGGTGAATAGCTTTCCACGCCTTCTTCCAGTATGCTTTGCTTGCAAAATCGAGGAAAGGAGCAGAACCGATGGAGGGAAAAAAGAACCTCTGCGCCATGATATCCACCGATCTCCACGCAAAAATCATGGCAGAAAAAGAACAGCTGGAGCTGAACACACTGGCGGAATATGTGGAGCGCATCTTCACCGAACACTTTGAAGGAGGACAGATCAGCATGAAAGCAGAGCGCACCCTGGCGGTACAGGTCCCGGCAGAGCTCTTCGAGCGACTGAAGGAATATCTGGCAGCCCGCAACCTCAAGCAAAAGCAGTTCCTCATCCAGCTCATTGAGAACGCGCTGGATGACACGGAAGCGGAGTGACCAAGCATCATAGGAGGCCGCGGGTGTTCCCGCGGCCTCCCTCATTCTCATTGGAGGTAATCAGCCATGTACATTTACCCGGACAACCTGTCCGCAAAGGCCACGCTGTGGCTGTGGGAGCTGCGGGACATCGGCATCATCGGCGTGGGACTTCTTCTCTCCGTCCTGGCGCTGACCCAGACCGGCATCGCCCTGCCGCTGGTGCTGACGGCAGTCTTCGCCTTCCTGACGATCCGGCATGAGGGCACCAGCATTCTGGACTTCATCCGCTATGCCGCTGCCTTCCTGATCACAAAACAACAATACTACGAATGGAGGCTCGACTCATGAGCAGAAAGCAGAAAAAGAAAGATGCCCGTGAGCAGTCCACCCGGCAGCTCATGGGCATTGATGACATTACCGACTATGGCATCGCCACCCGCATGGGAGAGCTGGTGTTCTTTGCCATCAAGCCCACGAACATTTCTGTGCTGCCGGACGCCGGCGTGGGCGCAAGGATCTATGCCCTGCTCAATGTGGTCAAGGGCATGGCGGAGATCGAGATGCTGGCGTTAAATTCCAAGGAGTCCTTTGAGAACAACAAGGCATTCTATCGCCAGCGGGCAAACGAGGAGGGGCTGCCCGTCATTCGAAAGCTGCTGGAGCAGGACAGCAAGCACCTGGATCGTATTCAGGTGCTCATGGCATCCAGCCGGGAGTTCTATATCCTCGTCCGGCTGCAGGGCAAAAAGGAATCCGATGTGTTCAGCTACCTCTCCCGCATCGAAAAAAGCATCAAGGATAACGGCTTCACCGTCCGTCGTGCCACCGAGGAGGATCTCAAAAGGATGCTGGGAGTCTACTTTGAGCAGAACGTGACCACCGAGCGGTACGAGGATCACGACGGCGAACGCTGGGTCCTTTTCGGAGAATAAGGGGGGATATCACTTGGCAGCAAACAAGAAAAAAGCTACAGCAAGGCACACGGAGGACACACCTGTCAAATCCTTCCTGGATATGATCGCACCCTCCGTGGTGCAGTTTAATCCCGACCACTTCATCTGCGGCAACACCTTCCGCTGCGTGTGGGCCCTGCGGGAATATCCCACCCAGACCGACGAGCAGGCTCTGCTGCGGCACTTAGGCGAGAAGGACGGCATCACCCTGCGTATCTATACCCGGCAGCTCACCCCGGCCGAGGAGGACCGTATCCTCCACAATGCCGCGAATAAAAACCGCATGAACAAATCGAACCCCAATGACTTGCGGCAGACCATCATTGCAGAAACGAACCTGCAGGACATGATCTCCATGGAGGGCAGCCGCCACCGCAACAAGGAGCCGCTGTTCCACTGCGCGGTCTACATCGAGCTGACTGCCCCGGACTATGACGCGCTGAAGCTGCTGCAGACCGACGTGCTGACCGAACTGGTACGCAGCAAGCTCAATGTGGACAGACTCCTGCTCCGCCAGCAGCAGGGCTTCTGCTGTGTCAGTCCCGTGGGCTACAATGCCTTCGGAGCGCAGTTTGAAAGAGTCCTGCCTGCCAACTCCGTGGCAAATCTCTATCCCTTCAACTACAGCGGTAAAACGGACGCAAAGGGCTTCTATGTCGGACGGGACAAGTACGGCAGCAATGTCCTCGTGGACTTCGACCAGCGTGACGAGGACAAGACCTCCGCCAACATCCTCATCCTCGGTAACTCCGGCCAGGGCAAAAGCTATCTGATGAAGCTCCTCATCCTCAATCTGCTGGAGTCTGGCAAATCCATTATCACGCTGGATGCCGAGCATGAGCAGCAGGAAATGTGCGAGGCCGTGGGCGGCTGCTTTGCCGACCTTACACCGACAAGATCATGTCCAACCCCGCGTGGACCATGGCGGGCATCTTCGCCGACAAGGGCATCACCGGCACCTCGGTAAAAAAGCGCGAGGACTTCATGCGTATGATCCGCCACTGCCGCCAGAGGAAGATAGATGTCGTCCTCACCAAGTCAGTCTCCCGCTTCGCCCGCAACACAGTGGACTGCCTCTACTACACACGGGCGCTCAAGGAGCTGGGCATCGCCGTCATCTTTGAAAAGGAAAACATCAATTCGCTGGAGGAGGACAGCGAGCTGCGCATCACGCTCTCCGGCGCCTTCGCACAGTCTGAGAGCGAATCCATCTCCGCCAATGTCACATGGGGCAAACGCCGCGCCATGGAGAGCGGAAAGGCGACCATCCAGTACAAATACCTCTACGGCTACCGCAGGGGTGCGGACGATAAGCCGGAGATCATCCCGGAGGAGGCGGAGGTCGTCCGCTGGATCTACGAGCGATACCTCGCCGGGGCCAGCACACGGATGCTGCGGGACGAGCTGCATGAGCAGGGCGTGATATACGCCGAGAAGTCACCGCAATGGACGCTGCCCCATATCAAGAGCATCCTGCGGAATGAGAAATACTGCGGAGATGTGCTGATGCAGAAAACCTTTCAGCAGGATGTCATCAACCGCAAGGTCATCAAAAACACAGGACAGCTCCCCATGTACCTCATAGAGAACCACCACGAGGGCATCGTCAGCCGCGAGAAGTACGATGCGGTGCAGGCGGAGATGGCGCGGCGCAAGGCGGCAAAAAGCCCCTCCAAGAGAGCCTCCACCGGTCTTGCAGCCTACACCAGCCGCTATGCCCTCTCGGACCGTCTGGTGTGCGGCGAGTGCGGAACGCTGTATCGCCGCTGCACATGGACGCGCCCCGATGGAAAGCGCGTCGTGTGGCGCTGTGTGAGCCGCCTGGACTACGGCAAGAAATACTGCCACAGCTCGCCCACGCTGGACGAGGCGCCGCTTCAGCAGGCGATCATAGCCGCCCTCAACACCGTCCTGCCGGACTTGAATGGCCGCATCCGCCAAATCACGGAGGCGTTGGAGGCGGAGGTCATTCCGTTCCCCGGCAGCGGCATGAGCCTTGGCAACATCGACCGCAGACTGGCGGAACTGGAGGCACAGTTCCAAAAACTGCTGGAAAAGGCGGCGGATGATCCCATCGCCTATGGGGATCAGTTCAAGGAGATACTGGACGAGCAGACCGCGCTAAAGGAGCTGCGGGCAACCATCCTTGCCGAGAGCAGGGAACACGCCGAAGCGGATCGGCGCATCAAGGATGCCGCGGGGATGCTGGAAAACGCTGTGTCCCACATCACGGAATGGGACGAGACTGCCATCCGGCAGTTGGTGGCGCAGGTGAAGGTGCTGTCCAAGAATGAGATCAGCGTGACGCTCAAGAGCGGCATCGAGATCCGCCAGAGCATATCAAACTAAAAAGGAGATGGGAAAATGGTATTTGTGACCGGCGATTGCCACGGAAATTTTGCAAGGTTTGAGCAAAAACACTTCCCGGAACAAGCTAACATGACGAAGGATGACACGGTCATCATCACCGGAGACTGCGGCGGCGTGTGGTTTGGCGACAGCCGCGACGATGAAACGCTGGACTGGCTGGAACGCCTGCCCTTCACGCTGGTATACGCCTGCGGCAACCATGAAAACTATGACGCGCTGGAACGATACCCCGTGGCGGAGTGGCACGGCGGCAAGATACACCGCGTTCGTCCTCATGTGCTGCACCTGATGCGCGGCCAGATCTTCGAGCTGGATGGCTGCCGCTTCTTCACCATGGGCGGCGCAAAAAGCCACGACATCGAGGATGGGATTTTAGAGCCGGATGACCCGGATTTTGAGCGAAGGCTCATGATGCTCCAGCGCAAGCCCAGAGCGAGATACCGCGTCAATCACATCTCGTGGTGGGCGCAGGAGCTGCCCTCCGATGAAGAATACGCCGAGGCGCGGCAAAGCCTCGACGCAGTCGGCTGGCAAGTGGACTACATCATCACCCACTGCGCTCCCACCAGCATCGCCCTCATGGGAAGCCGCCACAACAAGGCGGATCGGCTCACGGATTTCTTGCAGGAGGTACGGGAAAGAGCAAGATACCACTACTGGCTGTTCGGCCATTATCACGACAACCGAGCCATTGATGAAAAGCACATCCTGCTGTGGGAGCAGATTGTGCGGATCATCTGAAGCAGGTCAAAGCAGAGAAAAACACGGCTGAGTCACCGTGCTTTTCTCTGCTTTGAGCGTTGATCAGGCGCGCCACGCCGGAAAGGAGAAGCTATGAATATCCGCAAGCCCACAGATTACACCACCCTGTTCGCCGCGCTGGACGCCGCTGTTGCGGCGCAGCTCCCGCAGATGGAGTTGTACTGCGAGATTGGCCGAGTGGTCAGCGGCAGAGCAGCGAAAGGCGCCGCTGTCGCGGCGTCGGAATACCTGCAAGCCGCCTATCCCGCAGCCGATGGCTTTTCTCCCCGCAATGTGCGCCGGATGCGGGACTTCTACCGGATGTACGGCGATACGCCGGAGTTGCTGGCAGCGGCAATGCGTCTGAACTGGACACAAAATGTGGTCATCATGGAGGCCGGATTGACCATGGCCGAGAGGTGTTGGTACATTCGGAAGGTCGCTGAAAGCGGCTTATCCAAAACGGAGCTGCTGCGGATGATTGAGAGAGCCGAACATTCGGAAATTGCTCTTGGCGAAAGCGTGGATACCTGCTATACTGTAGAAAATGATGAGTTTTCGGAGAAGAACCAGTATGAAGAATATCCTGTTTATCTGCCATGGCAATATCTGCCGCAGCCCCATGGCCGAGTTCGTGATGAAGGACTTGGTGAAGAAGGCTGGGCTGGCGTCACAATTCCATATCGAGTCAGCGGCCACCAGCCGGGAGGAGATCGGCAACCCGGTCTATCCTCCGGCACGGCGCAAGCTGGCGGAGCACGGGATCTCCTGCGACGGCCATGTGGCGCGGCAGCTCACCAATCAGGACTACGACAAGTACGACCTGCTGATCGGCATGGACGGCGCGAACCTGCGGAATATGCACCGCATCTGCGGCGGCGACTTTGCAGGCAAGCTGCACCTCCTGATGGACTATACCGACCACCCCCGCGATGTTGCCGACCCGTGGTACACCGAGGACTTCGAGTCGACTTGGCGGGATGTGCTGGAGGGCTGCCAGGGATTGCTGAGAGAATTGTTGCAGGAGTGAGGTGAACAGAATGGCACAGAACGATAAGATCCAGCTATTCGAGGACAAGCGCATTCGTACTGCGTGGGACGAGGAAAAGGAAGAATGGTACTTTTCCATCGTTGATGTGGTGGCTGTTCTAACCGACCAGCCAGACCAACGCGGCGCAAGTAACTATTGGGCGAAACTGAAGCAGCGTTTGAAAGAAGAAGGCGCAGATCAGTTGCTGACAAATTGTCAGCAACTGAAAATGAAGTCGCCCAAGGATGGAAAACGCTACAATACCGATGTGGCAGACACGGAGCAGCTCCTCCGTATCGTCCAATCCATTCCCTCGCCAAAAGCAGAAC
>ENA-OURV01001651-OURV01001651.1-human-gut-metagenome-genome-assembly--contig:-NODE-1651-length-17151-cov-2.258540_pt1 | contig 17151 bp, 8 predicted proteins | sample MGYA00242141_ERZ509072 | MGnify/ENA primary metagenome ERZ509072 (study PRJEB26280, sample SAMEA2338763) | human gut metagenome | biome: human gut; feature: human-associated habitat; material: faeces... | reverse complement strand
GAAAAAGATCGTCATTTTAGGAATCGGAGCTTCTATGTTCTTCTTGGGTAGTTGCGTAGAGAGTTCTCAGAAATATAAGTCTTTACAAGCCCGTCTGGATTCTTTGAGTACAGTACATATTATGCAGAATTCCGAAATGGAGAGTATGCTGGCCGATTTGAACGATATTTCTGCCGGAATGCAATCGTTGCGGGATGCCGAACGTTTATTGACTTTGGAAACAATTAATGAAAATAAAGCCAATAGTAAATCCAAACAGCAATTGAATCAGCTGAAAAAAGACGTACAGGCTATTACCGAGGCGATCGCTTCTTATAAAGAACAGATTTCCAAACTCGAAGGTAAGAATAAAAGCCAGTCGGCCGAGTTTAAAAGATTGATTGCCGGCTTAAATGCGGAATTGGATCAACGTACACAGAAACTGAATGAAATTACTAAACAATTGGCTGAGAAGAATCAGCAATTGGCAGTGAAGACCGAGGAAGTCGCTAATCTGACCGAGAATGTGGAAGCTTTGGATAAAGCCAATAAAAGTCAGCAAATGACGATCAATGAACAGGATATGGCGATTCATCAGGGACACTATTTGATTGGAAACCGCAAAGAGCTGAAAGAAGCTGAGGTAATTTCCAGACAAGGGATTTTCTGTCCGCCGATCGTATCGTCACAAGCACAAAAAGCCAACTTTACCGATTTGGATATCCGTGAGATGAAGGTGATCCCGTTGAATAGTAAAAAAGCGAAATTACTTTCTGTCCATCCGGCTGATTCCTATACTTTGGAGACCGGTGAAGATGGTAATATGACCCTGAAAATCAATGACGAAAATAATTTCTGGAAACAAACAAAATACTTGGTTGTGATGATTGGATAAAAGCGGGAATAATTTTAACTGAGAGAGGCATACCCAAAAAGTATGTCTCTTTTCTTTTTTCACAACGATTATTCTTGTCGAGAGAGAAAATAAAGAAGTTTTTTTTGATTTAAAGACAGTTCGTTTAGAAAACTAGCCGAAGATCATCAGGATTTTTAAAAGTGTATCCGATGAGAAAATCGCTTTCAATTTGTCGATGCTTTTGTATTTCAGTGTTTTAACACTGTTTACTGAGATGTTCATTTCCTGTGCTATTTGCTGATTGTCGAGGCCTTGAAAAGCGAGCTGCATGACTTGTTTACTACGGGGAGGTAATTTTTCGATTTCCTTGATGATCTGTAAAGCGACATCTGTTTCGACTATAACATTGAAAATGTTCACTTCTTTGAGCGAACGGCTATTCACGAATTTTTCCTGTAATTTCAGTTTTCTTAACCATTCGAGAGAGAGGTTATGTACCAACATATACATATAATTATCGATGCTTTCGATTTCCTTCTCTTTGGACACTAATTCCCAAAGCCGTGCAAAAGCTTCCTGGACAATGTCCTCTGATGCCGATTTATCGTTCAGAAACCGGTTGGCTGCAAAACATAAAGGAGCATACAACCGATTCATTGTACTGGCAAATTCATTTGGAGAAGAATTTTTAATCCCTTGTTTTGCTGTTGATTTCATCTTTATTTAACCTGAAAGTCGAAAACAAAGGTAAAAAATTGTAAGAATCATTCATCTTTTTGGAAGACTTATTAGTCTTTAATATAAAGTGTAATTCGATATAAAACAAATTATGTGTCTTGTACAAGATCGTCAAAAATTGATTTTGTTGTTGCAAAAAGCTTATTTCGGGCAACTCTCTGAAGAAGAAGCCGGGCTGTTGGCTGAGTGGCGTAGTCGGTCTTCGGAACATGAGGCATTGTATCGGCGGATCATGAGCGGAGAAAGCCTGGCCGAACTGCTTGAGTGGCAAAATCATTTCGATCCGGAACAAGCGAATCGGTCGATTTTGCATCGGGTTGAAAAACGTAGATCTATTCGGATGAGGAAAATAGGTTTGCGGGTAGCTGCTATAGTTCTCCTGTTGCTGGGAATAGGAACGATATGGATTATAAATCGTCAGGGCGATTATAGACGGCAACAGGAATTGGCTTTTACATTGATTCACCCAGGAACTCCCCAAGCTATTCTTACTTTGGCGGATGGAAGGCAAGTGGTATTGGATAAGAAACCGGTAACCTTGAAATTAAATGAAAAACAATTTTTGACCGGAGATAGTGCTATATTGAATTATGCGGTTAATCTACCGAATGGTTTGGAAAATAATGAACAGCAAACATTAATGCATAAGGTGGAAGTTCCGGTTGGTGGTGAATATCGGTTAGTGCTTGCCGATGGTACTAAAGTCTGGATCAATGCTGAAAGTTCTTTGCAATATCCGGTAGAGTTTACTGCTGAACAGCGAACAGTAATTTTACAAGGTGAAGCCTATTTCGAAGTCGTTTCGGATACGCTGAAACCTTTTACGGTGAAAACGCCTGCCGGTTTGGAAGTGAAAGTTACCGGTACGCATTTCAATGTAGAGGCATATGCCGATCGTAGAACATGGAAAACCACTTTAGTAGAAGGAGGGGTGGAAGTCCGGCTTGGAAAATATCAAACCTATCTGCGACCGAATGAACAATTTAGTTTTGATCAGGAAACCAATCAGGGAAGCTTGAAAAAAGTAAATGTCAGGGAGGTCATCGCCTGGAAAAATGGCTGGTTCGTTTTTGATAATACTCCTTTGGAAGAAATCATGGAGACAATACGACGATGGTATAATATCGAAGTAGAATATCGGGATGCTGAGACGAAACAATTGTGTTTTACGGGTGACCTTAGTAAATATGATTCTTTTGAATCTGTGATTCGTATGTTCGAAGATACACAGAAAGTTAAGTTAAAAGTTCGGGCCAATCGGCTGATCGTAGAAAGACATTAATTCATAGAAATAGATGATAGAATATACCTAAAAATGGGGATTTCTCTTAAATAGAGCTCCCATTATCTTTGGACCTGCTAAAATGGTCGATTCATTTTGCGGATTTCCGCGAAAACAATGGACAGGTGGTGATTGAAAATAGGTAATTATTAATTAAAACAGTAAACATGAAAGTAATGTGTTATTTCAAACAAGGAACAATATCCCGGATGTTATTCAGAGGGATGTTGTTTGCATTGTTGGCTGTATGTTACCCGGAATATTCCCGGGCTGTTATTGCTGAGGATTATCAGGCGAATCGGTTGATTACGCTTTCTATGAAGAATATCTCTGTGGCTGACATTATCGGGCAAATCCGGAAAACGACAGATTATCGTTTCTTATTTCAGGTCGATGACCTGAAGGGAGTCCGGAAAGAGGTTTTCGAGGTTTCTGAAGCGACTATCCGGGAAGCGATGGATAAATTGGTGGCAGGAACATCACTGACTTATACTTTGCGGCAGGACGGAGTAGTCGTTTTATCTCAAACACAACCTCAATCCAGGGAATTTACCGTTTCAGGGTTTGTACTCGAGGCTGAAACCCGGAAACCGATACCCTATGCCACTGTTTTTATACCGGATTTACTGATCGGTACTTCTGCCCGGGAAGACGGGGCATTCACACTTAATCATGTACGTCCCGGAAAATTGAAACTTGAAGTTCGTTTTATGGGACGGATCAGTCTGGATACGGTTATTCAGGTGAATGCGAATGTGACGAATCTCCGTTTTTATTTGCAGGAAGAAAATTTCAGGTTGAATGAAGTACATATTACGGCCGAGAACAGCAAAGCCGGACAAGCTACTTCCAAGATTTCCCGTTTGGCCATGGATCATATGCAGGCAACCAGCCTGGGAGATGTGATGCAGTTATTGCCGGGTGGGTTAGCAACCAATCCGAATCTGGGATACGCCTCCCAATTGAATCTCCGTATGATTTCCGAGAATGCTTCCGGCATACCGGGGGTGACGGATGGAGAAGAGGAAGCTGCCAATATGAATAGTTTAGGGACTCTGATTATCCGGGATGGGGCTCCCGTTTCCAATAATGCCAATCTGCAGACTGTAAGTCCTGCTATCACAGGTGCCGGGACTGCTTTGGGCGGAACATCTTCACCGGCCGGAGGTGTCGATGTCCGGGCTATCTCGACAGACAATATCGAGTCCATCGAAGTGATTCGGGGAATACCTTCTGTCGAATACGGAGATTTGACTTCAGGGGCTGTCATTATCAATTCGAAAGCAGGCCGGGAACCGTTCCGCTTACGTTTTAAAACCAACGAAAACATTTATCAGGTATCGGCTGGTAAAGGATTTAATCTGGGAGGGAAGAAAGGAAGCCTGAATATCAGTGGGGATTACGCTTATAATGTGACGGATCCTATGCAATCTTATGTATACTATCAACGGGCTGCTGCAAAAGTGATGTATTCGAATATATTCTTACATGATGTTCTCCGTTCCAATACTTCGGTAGAGGTGATATATGGGGATAATAAACGGAAACAAAATCCGGATGATGAACGGCTCCAACTGAAGAGCAACGGACGGGATCTCGGTATTGCGTTTAATACGAACGGAATTTTTGACCTGGATTACGGCTGGCTGAAAAATCTCCGTTATACGTTGGCAGTAAATTATATGAATAAGAAGAGTTATGAACAAAGATTATTGACAAATGCAACATATCAATATTCGATGACGACGACCGACGGTGCAATTCTGAGTAATCGGCCCGGTGTCGATTTGTATGACGATCAGGGAAATAAGCTGACCAATATTCCTGCCGGCGAAGAGACACTTTATGCCAATATGTTACCCAACGATTATCTTACCCGTTATGATATCGAAGGAAAAGAGCTGAATGTGTTTGCTAAAGTGATGGCTAATTTTGTCAAGCAAGGCAACCGGATCAATAACCGGATTTTAGTCGGGGCGGATTTTAAAAGCGATGGAAACAATGGAGATGGAAAGACTTTCGATCCGGCGACGCCTCCATACCGGGTAAATACCAGTCTGTATTCTTCTTTCCGCCCGCGGAAATACAGTGATATTCCGTTTGTAAACCAACTGGGAGTATATGCGGAGGAAAATTTCAGCCTGAATTTTGCCAGACGGAACCTGAATTTACAGCTCGGTATACGGTATGATAAATTGTTCGGACACCAGGATATCTGGACGCCCCGTTTGAATGCTTCTTTAGATGTATTGCCAAAAACATTTACGTTGAGAGGGGGATACGGGGAAACGGCTAAAATGCCCACAGTCCTTTATTTGCATCCGGAGAAGGCTTATTTCGAGATGGTCAACTTTGTGAGTCTGACAGATGATAAGATTCCCGAAGCTCAACGGTTGATGATGACGACGACCCGGGTTTTCGATACGGAAAACAAAGACCTGGAAATTGCTAAAAACCGGAAAGCAGAAGTCGGGTTCGATTTGAATATCAAAGGAGTGAGGCTGGCAGTCACCGCTTTTCAGGAACGCATGAATAACGGTTATTCGATGGCTTACTTGCCGACTACTTTTAAATCCGTCGAAAACAAACAATACAAAAGCGGGGAATTACCTGCCGATGGAGTGACTGCTCCTGCGCTGACCGAAAAGGGGACTTACCGGGTATTGATGAAATATATGACTCCTCAGAATAACATTACAATCAATACGCGGGGACTGGAATTCGATCTGAATCTCGGACGGTTCGATGCGATTCGTACCGCTTTTTCGGTCAATGGCGCCTGGTTACGGACAGAACGGTTCAATAACGGTTATACCTATTATGAAAAAGGCTCCGAAGATCCGGCCAAAGCTCCTCATGTGGGGATTTATGAAGCCGCTATGCGGAAAAATTATTCAGAAAGAATGGCGACGACTTTCCGGGTGACCCACAATATTCCCGATATCGGGTTTGTGGTGACATTGTCTGCTCAGGTGTTGTGGAAAGAGGCCAACTGGAGCCGTTTCGGAAATGATTCGATCCCAGTTAGTTATATCTCGAAAGAAGACGGGCAGGTATATCCTTTCGATCCGGCTAAAAAAGAGGATGCTGAGTTTACCGCTATCATGCGGACAGTCAACCAGAAAGACCGAATCCGGGAATCCATGCCTCCGACACTCTGTATGAATTTGTATCTGACGAAGGAAATTAAAGACTACCTAAGGGTATCGTTTTTTGCGAACAACATGTTCAGCAGTCGTCCGCTATACAAACAAAAACGGACTATCGGTTCCTATGAAAGAAGAAATATTCCGTTATTCTTCGGGTTGGAACTGTCGGCCATTATCAATTAGTTTGTTAGAATGAATCATGTTATATCAGTAAGCATATGAAATACAAAAATACATATACAATAGCTTTTTTCTTATGGATGGCAGCGGTTACGGGATCGTGTACCGATCAATTCGACAATGCCGATCAGGCCGATAAGATAGAAAAAATGACGATCATTGTGCAGGCCGACGTGAATGTGTCCGGTTTGCCTGCTCCCGAATATTTAAAGGTACAATTGAATAATTATTCGGAAAATCTGACGTTGGATGCTGAAATGGATGCCAGTGGAAAAGCTGAAATTTCCGGCGTTATCCCCGGGTTATATAGCATCAGTATCGATGGAAAAACTTCTTCGGAGGATGGTTCGGACTATTATCTGAACGGGAATGCCGTGAATTATCCGATCGTTAGCAGCGATAAACCGCTGGATATTTCAGTGCGTGCTCTCGTGGCTGGAAAGTTGATTTTTAAGGAAATCTACTATTCCGGTTCACGCCCTGCGACAGGAGGGGTTTACTTCAGGGATCAGTTTTATGAGATTTACAACAATACGGAGAATGTGATTTATCTGGATAAGTTATATATGGGACACTTACATCCGACGACAGCGACCACCAAATTACCGGTTTGGCCCGAGGAAGACGGAGATGACTATGTCTATGCCCAAACCCTTTGGCAATTTCCGGGGAATGGAACGGATTATCCTTTAAAACCGGGCGAATCCTGTATATTGGCCCAGGCTGCCCTGAACCATCAGCAGGAGTTGTTCAATCCCAATAGCCCTGTAGATTGTTCCAGTGCGGAGTTCGAGTTTTACAATGGCTTTGCCCTGACTCCCGATCAGTCTGCCGTCAATATGAATATTGTTTACAATGACGGGACAAATGAGTTGTCTATTCCTTTTTATCTGACTTCTGTGTTTGGGGGCGCTTATGTACTTTTTCAGGTGCCGGAAGATGTCGATTATCGCCCTTGGATAGGGAATAAATGGCAGACCGTGGATTTATCCAGCTCGAGCAATACGTTATATGCCAGAGTACCTGTTGATTATATTCTCGATGTGGTAGAGTGCGGTACAAAACAAAGTGATCTGTCCGGGAAACGTGTCCCGGGATTTCTGGATGCCGGGATGACCTGGGTCGGAGGTTCTTATGTCGGGAAGAGCGTGGCTCGTAAGATGATCGGCACCCGACCCGACGGTTCGCCTATATTCCAGGATACGAATAACAGTACACAGGATTTCGAAATTCAGGATACTCCCCAGCTGAGGCGTTATGGGGTAAAGATGCCTGCCTGGAATCATCTGTTAGTGACCGGAGAATAGATCGTTAATGTTTAAAATTAGAATATTATGGTAAAGAATATATACTGCACGATAAAATATACCTGCTGTTCTTTGATGATGAGTATGGCGGTGACGGTCGGGGTCGCTCAGGAAAAAATCGCTGATCGCTTGAATACACCCGCTGCATTGGAAAATATGAAAATGCGGGGATTGTGGTCTCAGAGTAAGAATGCGGCCGGAGCTTTATTGGATTATTCATTCCGTTATGCCAGCGCAGACCTGGAATATCGGTTTTATGACGGAAATTTTCGTCGTCCTCAGCAGGGAGAAAGTGGGAATAATGTGGTTTTCGACACCGAAGGAGGAGGAAAGGTAAAGGATTTCTTTGCCTGGGGAAGTTTCAATTATTCGCGGGACAAGGTGAAAGAGGCGAATTTTAATTCTTCGATCATCGATCCGTATCGGGGAATGCCTTATTATACGGCCGATACCAACGTCAGTAACTGGAATAACCAGCATTATAGATTGAAAATGCGGGTAGCTACTCCTCAATTCTGGAACTTCCTTTCTTTCGGTCTGGATGGATACTATCAGAATTCCGTCGGGGCGAAACAACGCGATATGCGTACTAAATCGGTTTTCTATACGATTATTGTCCGGCCGGGAGTCGTTTTGTCTGCCGGGAAAAATCATCGTTTCGGTTTGGATTTTGAGTACGCCAGTGTACGGGAAGATTTGGAGATGAAAGCCGTCAATAGTTATGTCGAGCAGACTTATTACCTGCTTTCCGGTTTGGGAATGGCTACGGAAACTTCGGGTATACAACGCTTTTTGACCTACAACGGGAATCAGGTAGGCGGAGGTTTGCAATACAATTATGCCGGACGGATGAATATTTTACTGGATCTGGGTTATTCCAAGAAAGTAGAGGATGCGATTACCACTCCGACTTCTCCGCGTTATCTCGGGACGACGAAAGATGGATTATGGAGCGGTAAGTTGATGGCTTATATTCCCGATGCGAAGAAGAACACCCATTTTGTGGAGATGAACTGGCAGGAGCGGAAAATCGATGGGATCGAATATTTGCAAAAATGGGAAACGGATGGAGAAGAAGGAGAATATAAAGTGTATTACAAAAGTATCCGCTCTACCTACAAAACTCAAACGATGAGTTTGGACTATCGCTATGTGATCAACCGTGGAATGGAATATTCCTGGAAATTAGGTGCCGGTGTGAAATACTGGAAACAGGAGGAACGCTATCTGATCCCTGTTTCGACCCGGGATATAGAGAATACCAGGTTCGAAGTGAATGTGAAAAAGAATTTCTTTCTTTCAGACAATAATTTAAGACGATTATTGGTCGGTGTGAATTTGGGATACAATAAGAATAACAAAGCAGACTATGTATATGGGGGAAACTATCCGGACTATCGGGTTGTGACCGATTTGATGGGTGGAGATACCCGCTATTTGGGGGCTGATTATGGGGATCTTCATCTTTCGGCTGTTTATTCTCAGCTGGTGAATACCCGGACGACAGCTAATTTGTTTGCTAAAGTAGATTGGCAGTATTTGAAGACTCATAGTTATGACTTCGATCATCGGATGGTGATGAGTGTGAGCGTGGGGTGTCATTTTTAAATAGAGCGGTATGAATTATTTAAGCTCATTCAGTCTGGTTTGGATAGGTATGTTACTGATCGTTGCTTGTCAGGGAGAGAAAGATTTTTCTCTTCCTTATGAGAAATTTGTTTTGGATAACGGACTACAGGTCGTATTGCATGAGGATAAATCCGATCCTATCGTGTCCGTGGCGATTCAGTATCATGTGGGATCGGCGCGGGAGAAGCCTGGAAAAACCGGATTCGCTCATCTTTTTGAGCACATGTTGTTTCAGCGCTCCGAACATTTGGGCCGAAACGAATTCTTTAAAAAAATCGGCGAACTGGGGGGAAGTTTTAATGGGGCGACCGGACCCGACGGGACGGTTTATTATGAGACTGTACCTCGTGATGCGCTGGAGAAAGTGCTGTGGATGGAGTCCGACCGGATGGGATTTTTCATTAATACGGTGACCCGGAAAGGTTTAGAGAGGGAGATCGATGTCGTTTCGAACGAAAAACGGCAAAATGAAAACCGCCCCTTTGGGCAGAGTAACGGGATGATGTTAAAGCAATTTTATCCCGAAGGACATCCTTACCGTTGGCCGGTGATCGGTTCTATCGCCGATCTGCACGGAGCTACGGTAGACGATATAAAACAGTTCTATCGGAAATATTATGCTCCTAACAATGCGACCTTAGTGGTGGCAGGGGATTTTGACCGGAGGGAGGTGGAGGCGATGATCCGGAAATATTTCGGAGAAATTCCCGCCCGGGAGGAAGTAGAACCTGTCCGGCCGATACCTGTACAATTGGAAAAAACGTCGAAGTATGTCCTGGAAGATCGTTTTGCCAATGCACCCGGACTGGAAATGAATTTTTCCGGAGCAGAACAATTCCATCCGGATGCTTATCCTCTGCGCATACTGGCTTTATTGCTTTCTTACGGTAAGAATGCCCCTTTTTATAAAGTGTTGGTGGAAGATAATAAGTTGGCATCTTATGTGAATGTGGCGAGTAGTTCCCTGGAATTGAGCGGACAGGTATCGGTTTCTGTAAAAGCATATAAAGAAACCGATCTGAACACGGTATATCGGGGGATTCAGGAGGCTTTCGAAAGATTTGAGCAAGAGGGGATCCGGGATAACGATCTGGAACGTATGAAGATTATGCAGGAAACGATGCTGTATAATGTGATGATGTCTCTTGAAAGCAAAACACAGGCCTTAGCCCGGAACAACGTTTTTGCGGGGCGTCCCGATCAGATGGTGATCGATTTGGCACATTATCAGGCTGTGACGAAGGAAGAGGTGATGAGGGTGTATCGGAAATATGTAAGGGGAAAACATTTTGTGGCTTTGAGTACTGTCCCTCAGGGGCAAACGAGCTTAGCTCTGACTGGTTCTGTTGTTGTCCGACCCGATGAAGATAGTCCGGTCGGACAGAAATTAGTGGCAGATGAAGGGGCGGTTACGGATGACGATCCCTATGAGTATACGCCGTCCGTTTTCGACCGTTCGGTGGAACCTCCTTTGTTGGCAAATACGCCGGAATCGGCGATGCCACCCGTATGGACCGGTGAAATGAGTAATGGTATGAAGGTAAAAGGAATGGCCTATACCGAATTACCTGTTGTACAGTTTGCTGTCTACCTGAATTCGGGCATGCTTTGCGAGCCGAAAGGGAAATCAGGCCTGGCACGTTTGACGGCGGCGGTATTGAATTGTGGGACCCGGACCAAAACACCGGAAGAGCTCGAGGTTGCTTTGGGATTATTGGGTGCAAGGGTATCCTTCGGTGTTTCGACAGAACGAATGCAACTGTCCGGTAGTTGTTTGAAAAAGAATTTTCCTCAGGTCCTCCGTTTGGTAGAAGAGATGTTGTTGGAGCCTCGTTGGGATGAAACGGCTTTGGAATTAGCCCGTAAGCGCATGATCGGGAATATCCGGCAAAGTTCTACCGAACCCAAGGTTTTGGCCCGGCATGTCTTCCGGCAAATGATGTACGGGCCGGAGAACGTTTTGTCGAATTCGGCTTTAGCTTCCGAGAAAGAGGTTGCCGCCATTACCATGGAGGATATTAAAACTTTTTATAAAACCCATATCGTTCCCGGACAGGCGACGTTTGATTTTGTCGGGGGGTATGAGAAAAAAGAGGTGATGAAATTTTTACAGCCTTTAGCTCGGACCTGGACTACCGGAGGTGCTTCGCAGGAGAGATTGAACCTGAATTTTATGGCTCCTCAGGCAAAAGTATATTTTGTAGATTATCCGGGAGCTAAGCAGTCGTATATTCTTCTCGGATGTCCGGCTATGCCTAAAGCCTCGAATGATTATTATCCGGCAAAAATGGTGAATCAGCTGTTGGGGGCTTCTTCCAATGCTTTATTGTTCGATGTGTTGCGTTTGCAACACGGTTATACTTACGGGGCGTATTCATTTTTCGATTGCGGGAAATATGCGAATGAGTTCCGGGCTACTTCGAGTGTACAGGCGGCTTATACGCTCGAAGCAATGCAACTGTTTAAAAGTTGTATTTCGACCTATGGAGAGCAGTTTACAGAACAAAGTCTGGTCAAAACCAAAGATGCGATGTTCAAGGAAAATGCTGCCGCTTTCGAAATGCCCGATGCCCGGTTGGACCTGTTGTCGGAAATGACGGTCGATGGTTTGCCTGTGGATGATTTGAAACGGCAGGAACAGCTTCTGAAACGGATGACGCTCCCGGAGGCGAAAGCGTGTATCCGTAACTGGTTGGATTATGACCGGATGTTTTTTGTTGTCGTGGGAGATGCGGCATCCCAGTTAGACCGGATTCGAAAAAGTGGATTGGGTGAAGTGAAGGTCGTTGACCTTCAGGAATTACGTTAAGGTTTTGCAATTATTAATCGAGACCTGAAAAGCCGGGATAGTATGGTTTTATACTTCCTGCTGGAAGGTCGATAAAAGGTGAAGTATGAATTTAATGAAGTGTATGTTTGCAGGGATAGCTTTGCTGGCTGTTTCTTTTGCCTGGGGGCAAACGATCGTTGCTCCTCAGCAACGGCCGGAAAAGACTTCTTTTGCTATCGTAACCGATCAGGTGACCTGGGAAAAGTGCAGGCCTGAGATCGAAAATTACCGGGCGGTGCTTGAACAGGAACAATTGCCTGCTTATATACTGGCCGGTCAATGGAAAAATCCGGAACAAATAAAGGAGTTGTTGATGCGTCTCTACCGGGAGAGCCGTTTGGAAGGTGCTGTATTTATCGGTGATATACCGATTCCGATGATCCGGAAGGCACAGCATATGACTTCTGCTTTTAAGATGGATGAGGAGAAGTCGCCGAGGCTGGATTCTTCCGTACCTTCCGACCGGTTTTATGATGATTTTGACTTGAAGTTCGATTATTTAGGTCAGGATACGACTTCTGCTTTGTTTTTTTATTATAATCTGGCTGCCGATTCGCCCCAGGCTTTGTGCTGTGACATATATACCGGAAGGATCAAACCGCTGGAAGATGGGACTGACCGCTACCAGCAGATCAGGGATTACCTGAACAAAGCAGTGGCTGCTCATCAGGAAAATAATATCCTGGATCAATTTGTTTCTTATACCGGAGAGGGTTCTTATTCCAATTCCCTGACAGCCTGGCGGATGGAACAGATGATCTTGCGGGAACAACTGCCAGGAGTCTTCGACCGGGAAAATAATGCCCGTTTTATGCGGTATAGCATGTGGGACTACCCAAAAGAAGAAGTCATCGCTGCCTTACAACGGGAGGACTTGGATATGCTGATTTTTCATGAGCATGGAATGCCCTACCGTCAATATATTTCGGCTACTCCCAGGACTCATGATCCGGAAGAATATACCGAATTTCTGAAACGGGAATTCCGTTCGAAATTACGAACTGTTGCGGATAGGCAGGGAGATGTCGCCGGTCAGATGAAGAAGTGGTGCGGAGAATATCACCTGGATACTTCCTGGTTTAGCGGTGCTTTCGACCCCGAATGGATTCGTAAAGATTCTATAGCGGATGCGCAGTTGGGTATTGTATTGGAAGATATACCGTCGATTGCTCCCAATGCCCGTTTCGTTATTTTCGATGCCTGTTATAACGGGGATTTCCGTGAGAAGGATTATATTGCCGGACGTTATATCTTTTCGAAAGGGAAATGTGTCGTGGCATTTGCTAATTCGGTCAATGTCCTGCAGGATAAGTCGGCGAATGATTTGTTCGGCTGGTTGGGTTTCGGAACCCGGATCGGATTGTGGGCCCGTTATACCAATATTCTCGAATCGCATATTATCGGAGATCCGACTTTTTGTTTCTCTTCCGGACGGGAAGGGATGGATTGTAATACCTGGCTGACGACTTCCGAATCGCCTGCCTTCTGGTTGGAAATGCTGAGAGATTCTCCTTATGCCGATTTGCAAAATATGGCTTTGTTGAAATTATTTCAGCAAGAATATCCCGGGATATCGGACACGCTGCGTATGCGTTTTGAAACTTCGCCCTATGCAGTTGTCCGCTATACCTGTATGTCGCTGTTGGAAGAATTGAATGATCAGAATTTCCGGGAAGTGTTGAAACTGGCCGTGACTGACCCGTATGAATTTATCCGCCGGATAGCGATCCACCGGATGGGACGGATCGGTGCTCCGGAGTTCTTGCCTTTTATTATCGATACTTATCTGAACGATTATTTGTCGGAACGGGTGAATTTCAATGTCCTGACTGCTTTGGAAGCTTATCGGTGGCAGGAAGTCGATGCTGTACTTGAAAAAGAACTGGCGCAATCGACTTTACGGAATAAAGACGACTTTCGGACAAAATTACAAAGCAGATTGAGTAATGAGCGGATGTGGAAAGTAACTGACGATATGCCCGATCCGGAAAAACCTGAAAAAGATAAAATCTTTTATATCCGTTATCTGAAAAATCTGAACTATCATCCCGGAGTGCCTGTTTATCTCGAGCTGGTGAAAGATACATCGGCCTCTCCCGCGCTTCGGAAGTCGTTGATAGAATCTTTGGCTTGGTTCAACTTGTCCGAATATAAGAAAGATATCATCACCACTTGCGAAGGACTCTTGCAAGATCAGACAAATACACCTGATTTCCGGCAAGAAGTGTTGAGGACTTACCATCGTCTGAAAGGTGATCTGAAAAACGGGAAATAAAAAAATACGACCTATGAAAAATTGGATTTTTATCTTCATGATATCGATGATCACTCTACCGGGATATGGTAAAGTGAAGGTGCAGAAACCGAAAATGAAACACCCGACTGCTTTTGCCATCCTGGTAGATGAGGTGACTTATGAGAAAATTCCGGGGGCGATAGAAGCTTATCGGGATGCGATCGAAAAAGACGGTTTGTCGGCTTATATTGTCAGCGGAAACTGGGAATCTCCGGATCAGGTAAGAAAGGAGATTGTCGCCCTGTCGCGGCGTAAACCCGTTTTGGAAGGGATCGTTCTGGTCGGGGATATTCCGGTGGCGATGATCCGGAATGCACAACATCTGACGACAGCCTTTAAAATGGATGAAGAAGCCTTCCCTTTTATCGAATCGTCGGTCCCTTCCGACCGGTTTTATGACGACCTGCATCTGACTTTTGATTTTATTCGCAGGGATTCGGTACACCCGGATTATTTCTATTACAAATTACGGGAAGACAGTCCCCAGCAATTACAGCCGGCTCTCTATTCCGGGCGGATCAAATATCCGGAGGCGAAGGGGGAAGATAAATATAAAGCGATAGCTGAGTACCTCTATAAGGTTGTACGTGAAAAACAGGAAACGAACGAATTGGACTGTTTTACTTCTTTTACGGGAAATGCTTACAATTCCGAATGTTTGTTGGCATGGATGGATGAGCGGCTGGCATTGGAAGAAAATTTTCCTTTAGCATGGAAAAATAGCCGGACTGCCAAGTTCCTGAATTTCCGGATGGCCGATTATATGAAGTTTCATTTATTCGATGAATTGCAGCGGGATGAATTGGATGTGATGTTGTTTCATGAACATGGGGCTCCGGATCAGCAGTATATTTGTGAAGGGCCTGCCCCGGTGGGAATGAACGGTTATGTGAAGGGGATTAAAGCGGCTATTTATAACGAGGTGAGGAAAGAAGTCAGGAAAGGAAAAGGCACGCCGGAAGAAATTCAGGATTACTTTATTCAGGAATACGATTTAGAAAAACATTTCTTCGACGATCTCTATCATCCTGAGTTGTTGAAAGCAGACTCCATCGCAAATGCCAATACCGGGATCGTATTGGAAGATCTGAAGCAAATGAACACTTATCCCCGTTTTGTGATGTTCGATGCTTGTTATAACGGTTCGTTCCATTTACCGGGCTATGTGGCCGGATATTATATTTTTAACGACGGGAAAACGATTGTCGCCCAGGGAAATAGCCGGAATGTACTACAAGACAGATGGACCATCGAGATGATCGGTCTTTTGTCTCAAGGTATACGGGTGGGGCAATGGAATCGGTTGATTGCAACGCTCGAGGGACATATCATCGGTGATCCGACTTTCCGTTTTTCAGTGGCTGTACCTCATACTCTGGCCCTGGATATTGTGAAAAATCCGGCAGACCGGCAATTATGGGAAAAATACAGCCGGTCTGCAATACCGGATGTACAATCCCTGGCATGGCGGATGTTGGCCGATCAGGATGAACGACACGAACTATCTCCCCGTTTGTTGAAATTATTCCGGGAATCACCCTGCAATAGTGTGAGGATGGAAGCCTTGAAGTTATTGAGTCGTTATGCAAACGACGATTTTGTAGAAGCTATACGCCTGGGATTGTACGATGCTTATGAGTTGATTCGCCGGAATGCAGCTGCTTATGCCGGAAAATGTGGCGATCCCCGCCTGATCGGAGATGTCGTTCGTGTATGGTTGAATACTCCCGAATCAGAACGGGTAAATGATGTGCTGCAGTCGGCCTTGTATCTCTTCCCGGTGGAAAAGGTAACGGAGGAATTAAAGACTTTGCAGAAGTCTGCAACAACGGTGACTCCTTTTGCGTTGAGACAACGGCAAATCGGGGAGATGATCGGAAAGCTCACAGATAAAAAGCAAAATCGCTGGTTGGATTATGCAGAAATTCCAAAGGCTACTCTGTCCTTGAAAAAACAGATTTCAATGATCCGGTATATCCGTAATAATCCGTTTCACTTTAATGTAGAAGCTTATTTGAAGCTTCTCGGTAATGAAGCATACGATAAGGAAGTCCGGATCCACATGGCGGAAGCGTTGGGATGGTTTAACTATTCCTACCGAAGGGATGAAATTCGTACAGCTATGGAAAAGATGCTTGAAAAAGGGGGATTGCCCGAAACTGTACAAAGAGAAGTATGTCAAACGATTAACCGATTGAAATAAATGATGAAAGCTTTACTGTTACTTTTATGGTTACTCCCTTTGTGGAGTTGGGCAAAACCGGAGATGATCCGGCCGAAAGTGAAAACTTCCACCGCTTTTGCTATTGTCGTCGACCGTCAAAGTTACGACAAAGTGAGAACAGCTGTAGAGGCCTATCGGGATGCGATCGAAAAGGATGGACTGGCGACCTGGATCCTGATCGATGATTGGGAAAGCCCCGCAGAAATCCGGGCCTTGCTGAAAGAATTGTATGAGGATCGCCGGATGCCTTTAGAAGGGACGGTTTTTGTCGGGGATATACCGGTTCCGATGATCCGGGATGCCCAGTTTTTGTCTTCTGCCTTCAAAATGGACCAGAAACGTCCCTGGGATCAGTCGAGTATTCCTTCCGACCGTTATTATGACGATTTCGGTTTGCAGTTCGATTTCCTGAAACAGGATTCCATTCAGCCGTTGTATTTTTATTATAGCTTGAATCCGAATTCGGCGATGCAAATCCGGTCGGATATCTATTCTGGACGGATCAAGCCGATGGCCCGGGAAGGAAAAGATAAATATGCGATTTTGGAACGTTACCTATGGAAAGTGGTACGTTTGAAGGCAGAAAAGAATCCTTTGAACGATCTCACCGTGGCCCGTGGGCATGGGTATAATTCCGAAGCCCGGGAAGCCTGGTCGGTTGTGACAGATGTGGAAGGGTTC
>ENA-OURV01001645-OURV01001645.1-human-gut-metagenome-genome-assembly--contig:-NODE-1645-length-17190-cov-5.999475_pt1 | contig 17190 bp, 15 predicted proteins | sample MGYA00242141_ERZ509072 | MGnify/ENA primary metagenome ERZ509072 (study PRJEB26280, sample SAMEA2338763) | human gut metagenome | biome: human gut; feature: human-associated habitat; material: faeces... | reverse complement strand
AAAATAGACACGAAAAAGCACACAAAAGTCGAATGAATCGCCGGATTGCTCCGGTTTTTCTGTCCATTTTATTGACTATGGTTCAATGCATTGTACACCTGCAATTTGTCTACGCCTCCATCACCAAACCTCTTGACAACATTGCGATGCTGTGTTAAAATATAATGGAGATATAGTGGATTGCCTTTTTTATCATAACATGAAATTAAGGCTTTCGCAAATGAGTCTCAAAGAAGCATTTTCTACAAAGTCGACCGACAGCCCTGATATAATGTTTTCTTTTCTAAATGGGTGTGTCGGGTTTGGCATCTGTCGTCTAACCGTACAAAACGCACTTTTTAAACATTGAATGCGCATTATTACGTCTTATTATTGCATTTATAAACATATTGTCCTCCTATTTATCTATTTGCAACATTGCTGGTTGTACTTCTTTATGCCGATGAATCAGCGCTGCTGTCTTGATTGGCGAGTCCGAAGTTCCTCTTTCTAATTTGGGTTTCTTCGCATAACTCTGCTCCAGAACGGCATCAATCGGCAACAGCGTTGCGCTTCCTCTTCGGATAATTTGCCTTTGGCATAAAGTTCCCGCTGACGTACATACCAATCATACAAATCCCTGCCATTGATGGCACGCCGATGAACGGGTATGATAAACGGTTTTCCGGTTTTTTCTTTTGGATCGAGTGCAGTTGATCCTTGAGCCGGGCGTATATCCGTCACCGCAAATATATCTGAATTTTAAAAGCATATTGCACGTTCTTCAAAACGTGCATTTGCGTGGTTAAAACCTATTTCAAACCAGTCAGATGCTTTCAGTGCTTTGTCAAGTGTCTTCGTCTTTATTAGTTTTCTCAGCAGACAATTCACCCTTACACAGATAATCATGCTGACGTTTGATCCACCCCCCCTCAGGTTTGCATGGTCATTGCGCAAATCTGAGGGAATATTTGTGATGAACGTGCGTTCCACATATGCCTTGGCTGCCCGATCATGGGGTTTTCATGTGTGGTCAACAATTGTTTTGTCAAATATAAGCCCAACATCTTGCATGGACTCATAAATTCGACGTAAATACAATATAATTTCCACGCCTGATGGCGCAGTGTCTCCGGATACTCTGTCGTCTCATTATGCGCAGCCTTGCTTTCGGCAAGATACATGTGCTTTTCATACTGCGGAGAGGAGGAGCTTCCCGGTTTTATCGAGCATGTCACCACCGCATTGTATGCTGTTTGTGCTGGATTGCCATACTGGCTGCTTCCTGTTCGTTGAAGAACCCATAGCTAAAATACAAAATATTGGTACACGTACCAGGCGGTGGGTGTTATCAACCGCATGGTGCGGCCTGCTTTATATATCGATAAAGGAAAGGATTGTGAATAATGAGAGATTTTAAGGATTTGCAAATTGCTGTAGCCGGAACAGGCTATGTTGGCCTGTCCCTCGCCGTACTTTTAGCACAGAATCATAAAGTTACAGCCGTGGACATTGTGCCGGAAAAGGTTGAACTTATCAACGCAAGGAAATCTCCAATTCAGGATGACTACATCGAGAAATATTTAGCCGAAAAAAATTTGAATTTGACTGCCACAACGGATGGTGCGGCGGCTTATGGTGATGCAGATCTTGTCATCATAGCTGCCCCGACCAACTATGACGCACAGAAGAATTTCTTCGATACGTCTGCGGTTGAGGCAGTCATCCGTCTTGTTATAGATAGTAATCCCGATGCAATGATGATTATTAAGAGTACCATTCCTGTCGGATATACGGAGAGTATAAGAAAGAAGCTCAATACGGATAAAATTATTTTTAGCCCAGAGTTCTTGCGTGAATCCCGGGCGCTTTATGATAATCTTTATCCGAGCCGTATTATTGTTGGCTGCGATGAGAAGAGCAGGGGAGCTGCTGAAATATTTGCAAAGCTTTTGCAGGAAGGCGCAGAAAAGCCGGATATTGACACGCTGTTCATGGGATTCACAGAGGCAGAGGCAGTCAAGCTGTTTGCGAATACATACCTTGCCCTTCGTGTTTCTTATTTCAATGAGCTTGATACTTATGCAGAGATGAAGGGGCTGGATACACAGGCGATCATTAACGGTGTTTGCCTGGATCCGAGAATCGGCTCTCATTATAATAACCCTTCCTTTGGCTATGGCGGGTATTGTCTGCCGAAGGATACCAAGCAGCTTCTTGCAAATTATGCGGATGTACCCCAGAATCTCATTCAGGCAATTGTGGAAAGCAACCGTACAAGAAAGGATTTCATCGCCGATCGTGTGCTTCAGATCGCAGGGGGCAACAGTTATACAGGCGGTTATGTTGGTGAAAAGGAAGTTGTGATAGGGGTATATCGTCTGACAATGAAGAGCAACTCTGATAACTTCCGTCAGAGCTCCATCCAGGGTGTCATGAAGCGGATCAAGGCGAAAGGCGCAAAGGTGATTATTTTCGAGCCTACGCTTGAAAGCGGCAGCTTGTTCTATGGCAGCGAGGTTGTGAATGAGCTGGAGAAATTCAAGGCCATGAGTCATGCAATTGTTGCGAACAGATATGATAGCTGTCTGGATGATGTGGCTGAGAAGGTCTATACGAGAGATTTGTTTAGGAGAGATTGATTTTGTCAAAGAAAAAGATGAAGCTTTGTTTTGCGGCATCTTCCGGCGGCCATTTTGAACAGTTGACAATGCTGCGCACATTGATGGACAGATATGATTCTATCGTAGTGACAGAAAAGACAGATTATGCTGTGAACGTTCCCCATAAGCTTTACTATCTGAAGCAGGTAAACAGGCACGAGAAATCCTTCCCGATACTGATGATTATAAATGGTTTCATATCCCTGTACATCATGTTGAAGGAGAGACCGGATGCCGTGATTTGTACAGGCGTTCTTGCAACGGTTCCTCTTTGCCTGTTAGCGAAGCTGCTTGGGAAGAAGCTGATATACATTGAATCTTTCGCAAAGATCAATTCACCGACAGAGACAGGGAAACTGTTGTATAAGTACGCAGACAGATTTTATGTGCAATGGGAGTCTATGTTGAAATTCTACCCCAATGCAGAGTTCATTGGTGGAATATACTAGGTCGTGTTGACACTAAGCCTAACAACGCATCTTTTCGGCAAAATTTCACACATCCTGCGTTAAAAAGTCTTGACAGGCGACAGCCTGCCTGCGACTTTTTGCCTTGTCTACGTAAAATTTATGCTCGAAAATCTGTATATGATCTTAGTGTCAACACTCCCTAATTTCTGAACACAAGCGCTTCATTGGGCAGCTTTGTGGCGAGATGAAAAATATGTATCAGGATTTGAGAATGGCGCATCAGAAATTCAGTCTGTGGCACTCAGCACGATGGTTTTCCCGGACAGCTTGTGTGATTCAAATAATGGAGGTTTCGGTTTGATATTCGTAACGTTAGGATCCCAGAAGTTTCAGTTTGATCGGCTTCTGAAATCTATAGACCAGCTTGTTGCAGATGCAGTGATTCAGGATACAGTGTTTGCACAGACAGGCTACAGCTGCTACAAGCCGCAGCATTACCGCTATCAGCAATTTTTGAATCAGACTGAATTTGCTGAAGCAGAGGGCAGTGCGGAGATCATTATTACCCACGGTGGCACCGGCGCTATCATCGGCGGCGTCAAAAAGGGCAAGAAGGTCATTGCTGTCCCAAGACTGAAGCGCTACGGCGAGCATGTGGATGATCACCAGCTCCAGATCATTCAGCAATTTGAGGAGGTTGGTTTCATAATCCCTTGCTATGATCCCCTTGATTTGCCAGAATGTCTGAAGAAAGCAGAAACGTTTCAAACGATCTGTTACGTTTCCAATACGGAGAACTTTGTCCGGGATGTAGAACAATTCCTGACAAAAGGAGAGTGAATGCTTGAATGGCTGTGAAGAAGAAACAATACATTGAAAATCTCAGAATCATATCCATGTTGAGTGTGATACTGATTCATATATGTATTACCGCCCTTTCCGACTTTCCCGATTCCGGTACAGAGCTGTGGCGGATTGTCTACCAGACGGTAAGAAACGTGCTGCATTTTGCCGTTCCTTGTTTCTTCATGATATCCGGTGCTCTTATACTCCCCCCTGAAAAGAGTATTTCTTTTGACAAGCTAATCAAAAAGTATGTGCTGAAATACGCAGCGGTAATCGTTGTGTTCGGCTGGGGGTTTGCCTTCATAGAAGAGATATTCAAAAGAAAAACGATCACACCGGGTATGTTTTGGGTGTCGTTCCTCAATATGCTTCAAGGGAAAACATGGAATCATATGTGGTATATGTACAGTCTTCTCGGGGTCATGCTGATTCTGCCGCTGCTGAAGGCTGCTACATCTGTACTGGATGACAAGATGCAAAAGTATATCATGACTGTTTGCTTTATTTTTCTCAGTATAGTTCCTTATCTTTGCAAGCTGACGGGCAGCGAGGCGGGAACCAAGCTTGCCCTTGGCAGTGTCTACGCAGCCTACATGCTTGTTGGTTACTGGATCGATAAGCACCCCAAGAAGATGACCCCAGTGCATCTGACTGTACTGCTTATTGGAGTGGTTTTGATGACCGTTGAAGCAGTGTTCACCGTTTCCTATGGCAAGGAACTGTATTTTAGTGACTACAGTTCCCCTGTTGTGTTTATATTCTCGGCTGCCGCCTTTGCTCTCGCACGTTCTGCGGACAAACCCAATCAGGGCACATCTGAGACTGTGACGAAACTGAAAACGCTCTTGTCTGTCAACTCGTTTGGCGTTTATCTGGTTCATATGTTCTGGATCAATCTGGCGTATAAATTTATCAAATGGGATCCGCTTGCCGCTTTGCCTTTAGTCAATATGGTGGTAATCTGGGCTATAGTGACAGTTCTTTCGGTCGTATCTACCATGGTATTGCGGAAGATTCCTGGGTTCAAAGCCATTCTGTGATTCTGTTAGGAGGAAACTATGAGATTAGGCTCGTTATTGAAAACAATCGACAGCGAAGCTGCCGGACTTCATGTTATCACGGATGAGGAATTGAAAAATGCACAGCATCAGCTTCTTGCTATGCTTCTGGATGTTGCTGCTCTCTGCGAAAAGCACCAGATCAATTGGTCTCTTTCCGGGGGAAGCATTATCGGTGCCGTAAGACATAAAGGCTTCATTCCATGGGATGACGATATCGATATATTCATGACAAGAGATAATGTCAATAAGTTTAGCAAGGTATTCCATGAGATCTCTGACAAGTATGAACTGGCTATGCCCGGCGATAAGGGTAATATCTTTCACTATCCCAGACTCTACAAAAAGGGCACCAAGCTGCGTGCGGTACAGTCAGCCGGCGAAACACATGGACTTGTGCTGGATATTTTCATTTTGGAGAACACCTATGATAGCAAGATTTTCAGAACCCTTCACGGAATGAAATGCTCCATTTATCTTTTTATCGACTCCTCAGTTAGAACAGCCGCCTGTGAGAAGTCAATCCTGAAATACTCCGGTAATAACCAGAAACTGATAAAAGCGGTGAAGTTCCGTTCTGCATTTGCTAAACTGTTCTCTTTCAGAACAATTGAACAGTGGATGGCTGCAAGTGATAAGGCGTTTTCTTCCGTCAAGAATACCCAAACCAAATATGTAGTATGCCCCAGCGGTGGTGCACACTTTTTCGGCGAAATATTTATAAGACCGTATATGGTAGAGACTGTTCAAACGGATTTTGAGGGTCATAAGGTCAATATTCCGTCCAACTCTGATTACTACTTGAGAAAACGTTATGGTGAGGATTATATGACGATCCCGAAAGAGTCTGCAAGGGAGAAGCATGCTTACGTTGAGTTTGAAATATAATTCCAACGTCTTATTGTGAGGAGGTTTAAATCGTATGAAAAATATTGCGCTTTTGATTGCTGGCGGTTCCGGCAATAGAATGCATCAGGACATTCCGAAGCAATTTATCACTGTCCATGAGAGACCTGTCATCGTTTATACCATGGAGGCTTTCCAGAATCATCCTGAAATTGACGCAATCGCTGTTGTTTGCATCGAGGGCTGGGAACAGGTTCTCTTGGCGTATGCCAAGCAGTTCAATATCACGAAGCTGCAGTATGTTGTAAAGGGCGGCAAGAACGGTCAGGATTCTATTCGCAATGGTGTATACGAGTTGGAGAAGCACTTTGACAAGGATGACATTGTTCTGATTCATGATGCAATTCGTCCTATGGTATCTGCAGAGGTTATATCTGACTGTATAGCAAAGACCCGCAAGTACGGCGATGCCATTACCGTCATTCCCTGTGCAGAGGCTATGATGCAGACTGAGGACGGCGCAACGTCCTGCGGAAGCTACCCAAGAGACAATCTCAAGAGGACGCAGACTCCGCAGGGGTTCTCGATCGGTAAGATTTGTGACCTTCACAGACGTGCACTGGAAGCAGGTATTACTAATTCTGTTGCCTCCTGCACGCTAATGATAGAAATGGGCGAGCAGGTGCACTTTTCTGCTGGCTCAGAAAAGAATATCAAGCTGACTACAGTTGAAGATATAGATATATTCAAGGCACTTCTCAAACAGAGACGCTCCGATTGGCTGAAGTGAAGGGAGTGTAGATGTGTTTAGTAAAAGCAAGACATATAACGAGGATCTTCTTACCAGTATAAGTGCTTCTGTAGGCATTGAAAGACTGCGGGATAAGACAATCCTGATAACAGGTGCGACAGGAACGATCGGTTCATATCTAATCGATATGCTCCTCAAATACAATGAGCAGGGTGCAGGCATCAGAATTATCGCTGCAAACTTCGACATGGAGGCGTTACATAACCGCTTTGATGATGTAAAGACGGAGTTTCTGTCATATGCAGCGCATAATATCCTGGGAGATATAAAGTGGGACTTTGACTGCGACTATATTATCCACACCGCAGGCTTTGCCTTTCCGGATGCATTTACCAAGAATCCCGTGGGTACGATCTGGGGCAATATCTCCGGCACATACCAACTGCTCAACTACGCAAGGGAGCATAAAGCTTCAAGACTGCTCTATATATCCAGTGGCGAGGTGTACGGTCAGGGGGATCTTTCTCTTGATGCATTCGAGGAAACCTACGGCGGGTATGTTGATCCGACCTCTCCTCGTTCATGCTACCCCGGAAGCAAGCGTACAACGGAAACGCTGTGCGCTTCGTACTCGCAGCAGTTCGGGCTTGAAACAGTGATTGTACGGCCGTGCCACACCTATGGTCCATGCATCGGACCGGCGGACAACCGTGCCCATGCGCAATTCTTCCGCAATGGCCTTGCAAAGCAGGATATTGTTATGAAAAGTGCAGGGACACAGATGAGATCGTATTGTTATGTCGCCGACTGCTGCTCGGCAATACTGACGGTGCTTTTGAATGGTGTTTCCGGGGAGGCATACAACAGTGCGAATCCCGATGTAAGAGTTACGATTGCGGAGCTTGCGCAGGCAATAGCCTCGGCAGCCGGCTGCAAGGTGGTGTTTGAAACCCCTACGGCTCTTGATATAGCGAATCAGACTCCGATCGCAAAGCAGGTGCTCAGCAGCAAAAAACTCGAGTCACTTGGCTGGAAGGGACATTTTTCACTGGAGAAAGGCGTAGAGCATACTTTGAATATCATTCGTGGAGAATGAAGCGAGGTGCAAAATAATGCTGGAAGAATTAAAGGCAAAGGTTTGCGAGGCAAACCTGGAACTTGTTCGCAGAGGTGTCGTAATTTATACATGGGGAAATGTCAGCGAGATCGACAGGGAAAAAGGCGTTGTCATCATTAAGCCGTCCGGTGTAGATTACAGCGGCATGACTCCCGATGATATGGTTGCGGTGGATTTGGAAACCGGAGCTGTAGTGGAGGGGAAATGGAAGCCCTCGTCGGATACGCCTACACATCTTGAACTATACCGTCAGTTTTCGGAAATCGGCGGCATCACGCATACCCATTCCATAAATGCAGTTGCATTCGCACAGGCAGGCATGGATATCCCGGTGCTTGGCACGACGCAGGCAGATTATTTCTACGGAGATGTTCCTTGTGCAAGAGGACTGACTCAGGAGGAAGTTGCGTCTGCATATGAACAGAATACCGGGCGTGTGATAGTGGAAACCTTCAGAAACAGGCACATAGATCCTATGGCACTTCCTGGAGTAGTGGTAATGAATCATGGACCGTTTACTTGGGGGAAGGATGCGGCGCAGTCTGTTTACCATGCCGTTGTGCTGGAAACGATTGCGGAGATGAACCTGAAAACCCTTGCCCTCAACCCGAATGCTGGAATAAAACGGTATGTGCTTGATAAGCATTACATGAGAAAACACGGCCCTAACGCATATTACGGGCAAATGGGAGTAAAAGAATGATATACTATACTGGTTTTGGCATCGAAAATAGACAGACCGCTGGAGCAAAGGCACCGTCTGATATTCTGCATTTTTGTAAGCAAAGACACTACCAGTTTATCGGTGTAAAAAGGCCGCCGAAGAAGCTGCCGCGTCCGCTTCAGCTTGTCTGGAAATACTGCTTTTCAATGAAATACTGGAACAATGTGCTGCATACTCTGGAAAAAGGCGATACTTTCATCTATCAGCATCCATTATACGTCAGCAGGACATTGCCGAAGTTTATCGATAAGCTGAAGGCGAAGGGCATAAAGCTCATCGTCCTGATCCATGATCTCGAAACACTCAGAATGGGCATCGAAGGTGCGGTAAATGTCAACGAAACTGCCAACAACATGATCGAAGGCACTATGCTGAAAAATTTCGATGTAGTCATCTGTCATAATCAGAAAATGAAGGCGTATCTGATCGGTCAGGGCTATACTCCCGAACAACTCGTTGATCTTCAGATCTTTGATTATATTACGGACTGTAAGTTCGTTCACAGCGATGTGAAAAGCGCTTCCCCGACAATTGCGATCGCAGGTAACCTTCTCAAAACAAAGTGCGGTTACATTTACCATATTCATGATAAAGGACACAACCCCGGTCTTGTGGTGAACCTGTATGGAATGAATTTTGATTCGGATGCAAAGGATTCAAATCTTGTCTATAATGGTTCTTTCCCGGCGGCGGAACTCCCAGAGAAACTGGATTGTGACTTCGGGCTTGTCTGGGACGGCATATCTGCGGAAACCTGTGCAGGTCATGTTGGCGAATATCTGAAATATAATAATCCGCACAAGACATCACTTTATCTTTCCTCCGGCATTCCTGTAATCGTATGGAATCAAGCGGCGATCGCTGATTTCGTTACGAAAAACAAAGTCGGCATCACGGTTGGAAGTCTCTATGATGCCGAAGCTGCAATCCAAGCGGTTTCTGCTGAAGAATACAAGCAAATGTGTGCAAATGCGAGAAAACTGGCAGAACGTCTAAGAACGGGCTATTTTTTTTATAAGGCTCTTGACAGTGGTTTGCATGAGAAGAACCAGCTTGATTGTGAGAGTGATGTATGAAATTATACCTAAAATCAAGATTTTCAATTAAAAGCTATTTGGATCATGATACCTTTTTCTTTATAGCTTATATTATATATCTTTTTTTCTTGATTCTCAAATCCTCATTCTTTAGCCAGTATCTTGGGCTCCTAAACAAACTCATTTACATAGGTGTTGCCGGGATACTGGTGGTATGTGAGCTCATGAGATTCAATGCTTCAAAAAAATCAGTAATTCTTGCGTTTTTTACATTTTTATTCTCATTTGTTTTTCTTTTACGGATGAACGGACGCTATGAATTGGTTCCGTTTTTTCTGCTCCTATACTGCGGTAAAAATATTAATTTTAAGAGAATAGCAAGGGTCACAGCCATTGTATGTGCGTGTACGATCCTAATTGTGATCGCAAGCTCTTATATCGGCATAATACCGAACTATATTTCAAAATCATATTACGGGGGAAGCGTCAGAATACGTCATTATCTTGGATTCCGTTATGCACTGTATCCAGCTGGAATCCTGTTTAATGCAATCTCTATGGATCTGTATGCACATCATAAGCATTTGACATTCAAGCGCTGTGTGTTGTGGCTTGTATTTGCGTTATTTATCCTGTGGAAAACCGATTCGAGGCTTTTTTCGTATTTTTCCATTCTGGTGATTGTCGGTTTTTACGTATTGTCAGTCACATCGGATGCAATTCTGCGAAAACGCCCTGTTCAACTGCTCATGATCGGTTCATTTATCATTTGCGCGTGCTTTTCCATTGAAATGTCATTGCATTACACAAGGAATAATGCATTCTTGCGGAACTTGAATGATCTTCTGGAGCAAAGATTGCGGTTGGGCAAGAATGCTTTCGACATGTATCAGATTAAACCATTCGGACAAAAGATTAATTTTGTCGGAAACGGTTTGGCGTCAGATGGAAGCAAAGCCGTTGGGCTTTACAACTATGTGGACAACTTTTACGAAAGCTCGCTGCTCAAATATGGGTATGTTTTTCTTTTCGCATTCATTGTGATGGCTACATTGTCTGCGATACTGATCTGTAAGAAAAAAGATTATTATTTGCTTTGTTTGTTGGCACTTTTTGCTGTTCATGCGATGATCGATGATATGGTGCTGTATTTATCCTATAACACACTTTGGTTTGTGTTATTTTCATCGCTTTTTCCACAGAGAGATACCATTCATATCAATTCTGTGTTCAAAACGCTGTTTCACTCTAAAAAAAGAAAAAAATTATCGGGCGGATAGCTTGATGGACTAGTTCCGGCGGAGGATCCAAATGAAAAAAATATGTGTTGTTACGTGGTATAATACCGATAATTACGGCACCCAGCTGCAGTCTGCGGCATTGTGCAAATATCTTGAAAAATGCGGTATGGAGGTGTATGTGCTTAAATCGTTCAAGGTGATCCCACACCTTATAAAGCACCCGCAGCTTCTTATCACAAGGGTCGCTGTAAGACTCAACGAGGGGAACAGAAAGAAGTTTTTCCACCCTGTAAAGTATGAGATCTCCCCAGAGAGAAAGGCACATATTGCTGAATATGTTAAGGATAACTTCCGCCAGCTCAGTATCCTTACAGTAGCTGACTGGAAGAAGGTTGTGCATGACAATATGGCTTTTATATCGGGAAGCGATATCATATGGCAGCCGGCTATGGGCAGACCTGGAAAGATGTTTCTTGACTTTGCCGCCTATGATGGACTTACCCGTGTTTCCTATGCTTCTAGTACAGGTGCGAAAACTCTGCCTAAAAAGTACTATCTGCAGTACAAAAGAGTCCTCAGGGGCTTCAAGGCAATTAGCACAAGGGAACAGAACGCAGCGGATTTTTTCAGCAAGCTGCTGAATCGTCCTGTGACCAAGGTGATTGATCCAACCTTGCTTCATGACAAGGAGTTTTGGGATACATTTGCTGCCAAGGCAAAACTAGATGGAAAGCCTGGAGGGAAATATATCCTTTGCTATTTCGTGATGAATGATCCACGCTATTGGAAATATATCAGTATGGTCTCCAAGAAATATCCTGAACACAATGTAATCGTTCTGCCCATGCATCATGAGGACGAAAAACAAGGATATTTCACCTTTACGACCGGAACAGCCTATGAGTTCATCAGACTCATCTCAGAGGCTGACTTCATCGTGACCGATTCCTTCCATGCTGGCGTTTTTTCCTTTATCTACGACAAGGAATTCTATATTCTGAAAAGATCACGTTCAGACGAGGACGAGAAGTTCAACGATCTCGTGAACAGATACAGGCTGAAAGAACGCATCATCACAGATGAAACAACGTTTGAAAGACTTACAGATACGGATTACTCTGTTGGCAAGGCGCAGCTTGCCAAGGACAGAATGAGTTCCCATGCATTTCTGAAAAAAGCTCTTGATCTCTGATTCCATTCCCTTTAATCTATATCAATCGAAAGAGGAACAAAATGGGTAGAACACAAAACTTAGCCAAAAACAGTCTGATCCTTTCTATTGGCACCTTTCTTCCGAAATTGGCGGGATTCATTACCTTGCCTATTCTTACAGGGTATCTCTCCAAAGCTGAATATGGTACCTACGATCTGATCACAGTTATGGTATCGCTTCTCCTTCCGGCATTTACATTGCAGATTAAGGCTGCTGCCTTCCGATTCCTGTTGGAGGTGCGGGATAATGAGGAAAAGCAAAAGAAGATTATATCCAATATCTTTATTGTAACAGTTCCTGTTTCTATTCTGGTGCTTCTTATATTATATTTTGTGCTTGCCATATTCCTTCCGTCATCAGGGATTGCAATACGTTTATGGATATGCGGATATTATTTGGCAGATATACTTGTCAATACTGCAAGACAGGTATCAAGAGGAATTGGGAAAAATCTTCCTTATTCGATTAGTGCTGTCATCAGTGCGCTGGGGAAGATGCTGTTTGCATTTTTGTTTGTGTTCTACTTGAAAAAAGGACTCCTTGGTGCGACGATTGCACTTTGCCTTGCATCTCTTTGTTCGCTAATCTACATCAGTATTCAGATTAAATTGCCAAGGTATATTGCCCTGAAGCTGTTTGACAAGAAGACCATCCGAAGTATGATAAATTATTCCTGGCCGATCGTCCCCAGCGACATGTCATTGTGGGTAATGAATGCCTCAGACCGTTTTATTGTAACTGGTATTCTTGGCATTACGGTGCAGGCAGTATATGCTGCGTCAACCAAGATCCCTTCATTGATCAATCTTGCACAGAGTGCTCTGAACCTTGCCTGGCAGGAAAATGCCGCAATGTCGTCGAAGGATAAAGATTCGGATCAATACTACACCGATATGTTTAAGACCATGCTCAGCCTTCAGGCTGCTGTATTTGGCATTGTCATTGCAGCTATGCCCGTTCTGTTCAAGATTGTGATCAAAGGCGATTACGATGAGGCGTATTACCAGATGCCGCTACTCTGCTATGGAATCTTTTTTTCCGGCATGGCGGTTTTTCTCGGAGGTATTTACCTTGCGTACAAGGAAACGAAAAGCGTAGGTATCACAACCTTTGCAGCTGCGGTCATCAATATTGTAGTACATCTCTCGCTGATACATTTTATCGGACTTTATGCTGCATCCGTTTCAACCTTGGTCAGCTACATGGCACTGTTCTTTTTCCGTGCCAAAGATGTTAGAAAGTTTGCAGATATTCGATTTGACATCAAATACTTTGCATACCTCAATGTGTTTATGATAGCCGAAAGTATACTGTGCTATCAGAGAAATCTCATTTGCAATTGCATCAATGTTGTTTTAGCCCTAATCGTTGTGTTCGTCTTCAACAAACCTCTTGTTAAGGGGACATTGAACGCCATAAAAAGGAGAATTTGAAATGCGTATCCATTATTCAGCAGAAAAAAATGTGCAGATTTTGATTGCGCTTCTCAAGGCGCACAAGATTAGAAAAGTTATTGCTAGCCCAGGAAGCACCAATATCTGTTTTGTAGCCAGCGTACAGAATGATCCGTTCTTTGAAATCTATTCCTGCGTTGACGAAAGATCCGCAGCATATATGGCATGTGGTATCGCTGCGGAATCCGGTGAGCCTGTTGTCTTGAGCTGCACTGGAGCTACCGCCTCCAGAAACTACATTCCTGGTCTGACCGAGGCGTTTTACCGGAAGCTATCCGTCATCGCAGTAACATCCACACGGTCTGTAGCGGAGATAGGGCAAAATATTCCGCAAGTAATGGATCGTACCAATCCCTTGAACGATATTGCAAAGATCAGCGTATATCTGCCCGATGTGAACACAAAGGATAACGAGTGGGAATGCAATCTTAATGTGAATCGTGCACTTCTGGAGGCGAATCGTCACGGCGGTGGACCGGTACACATCAATCTGATGACAAAGTATACTGAGGACTTTTCAGTCAAGGAACTGCCGAAACAAAGAGTAATCAGACGTTTTACCTATGGGCAGTCACTGCCTGAACTGTCAAAGGGAAAAATTGGTATTTTTATTGGCTCTTGCAAAAAATGGGCAGATGCATTGACAAAAGCGGTGGATCTGTTTTGCGAGCGTACCAATGCAGTGGTGCTTTATGATCCTACCAGCAACTATACGGGTAAGTATGGTATTATGGCGAATATGGTTATGAACCAGCACGGTTCCGGTAATGAACTGAGGGGCTTTGATTTGCTGATTCATTTTGGAGATATGTCTGGAGCATACACACAGCTTTCTCCTCAGACAGTGTGGAGAATTCATCCCGATGGAGAGATTCGTGATACGTTCAAAAAACTGACAGCGATATTTGAGATGAATGAACTTGATTTCTTCACCAAGTATAATGAAATAAATGCCAATGAGCCCCAAAACATCTCCCTCTACGAGAGTTACAAGACAGCGTATGACTGCCTTTACTCAAAGCTGGAGGAAGTAATTGAGGATATTCCGTTCTCCAATGCCTGGATTGCAGCAAAGACCGCCGCTTTGCTCCCCGAAAACGCTGTGTTGCACTTGGCTATCCTAAATTCTCTCCGCAGTTGGAGCTTCGTTGATATTCCTGGAAGCGTAAGAGCGTATTCCAACGTCGGCGGATTTGGTATCGACGGATGTACTTCTTCTATGATAGGTGCGTCCCTTGTGTCAAAGGACAAGATTTTTTTCCTTGTTACCGGCGATCTTGCATTTTTTTATGACCTCAACTCCCTCGGCAACAGACATATTGGAAATAATATCAGGATTCTTCTTATCAATAACGGCATCGGTGCTGAATTCAAGCTGAAGCAGACACTCTCGATTCGTGCAGGCATGGGGGATGATACGGACACCTACGTTGCAGCAGCGGGTCACTTCGGTCGCCAGTCACCGAAACTCATAAAGCATTACGCACAGGATCTCGGATTTGAATATCTCTGTGCTTCTGACAAAACAGAGTATCTCAGTCTGCTGAAGAAATTCACTGACCCGGTTATCTCTGATAAGCCTATGCTGTTTGAGGTATTTGTCCGCTCCGAGGACGATGTTAATGCACTGATTGCGTTCAAGAGCTTACAGACTGATATGAAGTATGAGTTGAAGCAGTCGGTCAAGCAAATGATCGGTGGACAGGCAGTCCAAAAGTTAAAAAAAGTTCTGAAAAAATAATGGCGGAGGCTTAAATGGGAATTGCCAAAAAGATTAAGCGGTTCATGAATTTCTTCAAGGAAGAAAAAAAGGTGGCTATCATCCAGAGCGTACCGGAGCAATCGCTTTTGAGCGGGAAGACTGCGCTGATAACAGGAGGCACTGGAGGCATAGGCAGGGCAATTGCCGAAAAGCTGCTCTCTGCCGGAGCTAAAGTGGTCATAACCGGAACAAATGAAAAAAAACTGAGCGCCTGTGTAAAAGAGATAAACAGCGAAAAACTCTGCGGTATGCAGCTTAATGTTGCGGATGTTTCATCACTCGGCAGTAAGGTGACAGAGGCAATTGGCATGCTGAATGGTAAAATAGATATTCTTGTTAATTGTGCTGGAGTTATTACTAATTCAAGTTTTTTTGACATGACAGCAGAAGAATATGATAAGGTTATGGATATTAACGCAAAGGGTACCTTTTTTATGAGTCAAGCTGTCAGCAGGCACATGATTGAGAAAGGAATTCACGGGCATATTCTCAATCTTTCATCTGCATCGGCTCTTCGCCCTGCAACCACGCCGTATCATATGTCAAAGTGGGCAGTCAGAGGTCTTACCGTCGGTCTTGCGGATATTCTTGCCCAATACGGTATCGTAGTGAATGCCATTGGTCCCGGGCCGACAGCCACTGCTATGCTCGGCAAAAATGATAATGATTCGATCTACCATGCGACTAATCCTAGCGGAAGATTTGCCGTTCCGGAAGAAATAGCCTCACTAGCTTTATTCCTCGTGAGCCAGACAGGCGAACTGATTGTAGGGGATACCGTCTATATAACTGGCGGTGCTGGGATAACCACTTTACATGGTTAAATTTTGTGAAAAGGATATGCTTATGAAATACGATTATCTGATAGTCGGCTCCGGACTGTACGGAGCGGTTTTCGCACACGAAGCAAAGAAAGCGGGGAAGTCCGTGCTTGTCGTTGACAGACGTCCGAACATCGCCGGAAATGTCTACACAGAGAATGTGGAGGGCATCCATGTTCACAAGTACGGTGCGCACATTTTCCACACCAATAACCGCAAAGTATGGGAATATGTCACGCAGTTTGCGGAATTCAACCGCTTCACGAATTCCCCCGTGGCAAATTATCACGGCGAGCTGTTCTCGCTGCCATTCAACATGTACACATTCAATAAGATGTGGGGTGTGGTGACGCCGGAGGAAGCTTCTGAAAAAATTGCTGAACAACGCAAGGAGATCACCGGTGAACCCCAGAATCTTGAAGAACAGGCGATTTCGCTGGTCGGTCGTGACATCTACGAAAAGCTCATCAAGGGTTACACGGAAAAGCAGTGGGGGCGTGATTGCAAGGATCTTCCTGCGTTTATCATCAAGCGGCTACCGGTGCGCCTGACGTTCGACAACAATTATTTCAATGCGCTCTATCAAGGCATCCCAATCGGAGGTTACACCCAGATGGTTGCGAATATGCTGGACGGTATCGAGGTGCGCTTGCATACGGATTATTTTGAACATAAGGCGGAGCTTGACGCATTGGCAGAGAAAGTGATCTATACTGGGCCGATTGACGCCTACTTCGATTTCCGGCTCGGCACGTTGGAATATCGCAGCGTTCGTTTTGAAAATGAGCTGCTGAATATCCCGAACTTCCAAGGCAATGCAGCCGTCAATTACACCGACCGGGAAACGCCGTGGACACGAATTATTGAGCATAAATGGTTTGAGTTCGGCAAGGATGCACAGGGCAACGACCTGCCGAAAACTGTGATTTCGAGAGAATATTCTTCTGAGTGGAAGCCGGGAGATGAGCCATATTATCCGGTGAATGACGAGAAGAATGGTGTGCTCTATGTGCAGTACAAGGCACTTGCTGACGCTGAACCGAAGGTGATTTTTGGCGGACGACTTGGCGAATATAAGTATTATGATATGGACGCTGTGATCGCATCGGCACTGGAGTTGTGCAATAAAGAACTATAAAGAAATGAACGGCACATGAAGATTCGTGTGCCGTTTAATTGTGCATCCTGATTATCATGGGAAAGAACAATGTTATGCCCCCTTCCCGGTAAAATAGACACGAAAAAGCACACAAAAGTCGAATGAATCG
>ENA-OURV01001639-OURV01001639.1-human-gut-metagenome-genome-assembly--contig:-NODE-1639-length-17234-cov-4.183363_pt1 | contig 17234 bp, 10 predicted proteins | sample MGYA00242141_ERZ509072 | MGnify/ENA primary metagenome ERZ509072 (study PRJEB26280, sample SAMEA2338763) | human gut metagenome | biome: human gut; feature: human-associated habitat; material: faeces... | reverse complement strand
TTTTCTCAAAAATACTGCTAAATCTTTACCAACTTATTTTTTAACGCTTACTTAACTGAAGTTGTATGTCATACATGAATGTAGTCAAACTATGCACAGGCAGCGCTTTGTTAGCAAGAGAACAAAACTTAACACAATTCTTTGCCGCAAGAACAATCCTGTAATGATTGAAAACAAAACAACAAAACACACTTGCCGGCAATAAGATAGACTAACATGCCCGCATAAGACGAGTCAAGCGCCGCCTTAGTGCATAATCGTACTCTCTTTAATGTATGAATTTCTGTCCTTCGGGAAACTTTACAAGACCCCCTAGCCTTAGCGTCTCATAATCTCCTTAGGACAATTGATATTGTATGGACTTGGAAGGCCCATTAGATCTGCTAAATTCTTAGATTCTCTGTCATATACACATACGCCACCTTAGGTAGTTCTACCACCACCTTCACGGATCTTCCGCTTGATCTGCTCTCTTTGAGATATGTAATGGCAGATTGACAGAGACCTGTTACTCCTCTGTAACCTCTATACTGAACATTTGAGAGGGCAGATGAATTTACTGTTATGGCAGTAGGGATCTCAAAACAGTCCATAATGGATTTTGAACACTGTGTAAGCTCCTCTCTAGCCATAGGCGCATTACACACTGTATCTTCAATACCGTTATTTACAACCTCTGCAGTTTGATGTTTAAGTATATGATATGGGTTGTTATCATCTTTTGTTTCGGAGACAAGACAGAAAACAGACAGCAGCAGGCAACACATGGCAAGCACAAAGTTGTCTAGCAGCAACTCTTTGCACCGCCTTTTTACCCTGTAGTATATTATATCTGTCTTAATCATAATCCCCTTATATATCTATGCTTTAGCTTTGACTTTGGCTTTAGCGTTAATTAAATAGACCACTCTACGCCATTTTTGGTATCCTTTATCTTTACCCCGGCTTCGGTCAGCTCATCTCTTATCTTGTCTGATTTCGCCCAGTCTTTATCTGCCTTAGCCTGCGCTCTCTCCGCAAGAATCATCTCCATTAACTTCTCAATAACAGCACTGTCTCTGTTTTGTTCACCGGCAAATTCGCTTTTCAATCCTAAAATGTTCTCCACTACATCTATCAACAGCGTGCGCAGTACACTCTTGTCTGCCTCTGTTATTGTAACCGAGCCGTCCTTAACGGAGTTTACAATCCTCACTGCGTCAAACAGATGTGAGAGAGCAATTGGAGTGTTAAGGTCGTCAGACAAAGCCTCGAACACCTTATCCTTCAGCTGCACAAGCTCATCTGTAACCTTTGATTTATCACAAGGAAGCATATTGGAAACAGCAAGTTTTTCCACATCTTTTGAAGCCTGCATTATCCTCTTAAGTCCCTTCTCCGCTGCCTGCAAAGCCTCGTTGCTAAAATCCAACGTGCTTCTGTAGTGCGCCTGAAGTATAAAGAACCTAACCGTCATAGGGCTGTAAGGTTGCTGTAGCAACTTGTGTGTGCCGTTGAACAGCTCATCCAAGGTGATGAAATTGCCAAGGCTCTTGCCCATCTTTTGGCCGTTTATGGTAATCATATTGTTGTGCATCCAGTAGTGAACGCCACCCTTGCCGCGCGATGCACAGTTTTGTGCCAATTCACACTCGTGATGCGGAAACAACAGATCCATTCCTCCTCCGTGAATATCAAATTCATCGCCCAAGTATTTGGCGCTCATTGCAGAACACTCAAGATGCCAACCCGGAAAGCCGTCGCTCCAAGGGGATGGCCAGCGCATGATATGTTCCGGAGAAGCCTTTTTCCACAGCGCAAAATCTACAGAGCTGTGCTTGTCGCCAGAACCATCCAATTCGCGGGTGTTTGTAAGAATGTCGTCTAAGTTTCTTCCCGACAAAACCCCATAATGGAATTTCTTGTTGTAGGCTGCAACGTCAAAATAGACGGAGCCGTTGCTTATATACGCAAAGCCGTGATCCAATATCTGTTGGATAAGCTGAATCTGTTCTATTATATGCCCTGAAGCGTGTGGCTCTATGCTTGGGGGGAGGGTGTTGAGCTTTTCCATAGCCTTGTGGAACTTTATGGTACACTCCTGTGCTACCTCCATAGGCTCAAGTTGTTCCATCTTTGCCTTCTTTGCTATCTTATCCTCTCCGTCATCTGAGTCGTGCTCCAAGTGCCCCACGTCTGTAATGTTTCTTACGTAGCGCACCTTGTATCCCATATATCTAAAGTATCTTGTTAAGACATCAAAGGTTATGGCCGGCCTTGCATGGCCCAAATGTGCATCTCCGTAAACGGTAGGGCCGCATACATACAATCCTACCATGCCAGGTACAACAGGTTTGAACAGCTCCTTGGTTCTGCTCATTGTGTTGTATATGTAATAGTCTCTCTTTTCAGCTTGCATAAACATTCAGATATATGACGCGCAAATTTACTAATTATTTTTGTGAACTTGGAATTAAATTTTGTCGCCATCTGTTCCTATGAAGGATGTGTATATGTTTTTTGACGAGATACAACTGGTTGATAACCGGGAGTTGTTCATATTAAGGGTATTTAAGAGCTATTGCAAGGAGATTTCAATACCATGCTTTTCCGCGACTTAATAGAGCACTATAAGATCACTAATTACGAAGCGGTGCGTTATTTCATAAAACGGTTCATGGCAAACATGTCAAAGCCAACCTCTGTCAACAGTACCTATAATGACTTGAAATCTCAAGGACAGAAGATTAGTAAGGACAAGATGTATGAACTGGCAGATTACGTGTGTGAAATATTTCTGTTCTTCAGAATTTCCAGATATGAAAGGTCATTGATTAAGGATCATAACCTTCCTCCCATCCGTATCCACAGCTTGCGCAAACTGCAGAAATGCACTGTAGATGTTCAGAACATACATGGTCATGAATAACATCATAACCGCTGCAAAATGGGCACCTAAGCTCTTTGTTTATTCTTTTACAAAGCAAACAATCAGATTCATATGCTGCAATCACACCAACACATGCAGACAATAGCATAATAGCAGTGAATGCAATTCTTTTAAAATTTTTCATAATAGTGTATTTAAGGTTAAACAATATTCTAATACATCTTATTTATCGGTCACCGTTGTATAGTCTTAACAACATAAGAAAGATAATAGCGTCTTAGGTACTCATCAGAAAACGAGAATGTAATAAAAAAGTTAGAAATCTGCAAAATTGATTGAAACAAAAATGTAACAAATGGGCAGGTGTATAAATTGCTGTTTTATAGCGTATATGATTACACAACATAGTCTTAATGATAAAAATCATTATAATTTGTCATTGTTATAGAGAATGTCTGCAGATTGTTTGCAACTTTTATTAGAACAATATTGCTAAACAAATTAATCTTTTATTATCTTTGCTCTCACCTGATTTAACAAAATACTATTGAGCCAAGTGAAAAAGCTGATGGGTAAAATATTGGTTACGGTTATAATTCTACAGTACATTATAGGTGCTGCAGGGTTTCAGGTGCATCATTGCTGCTGTAACAAATCTTACCATATCACCTTTTCAATAGTAGAGGCGTTCTCTCCGTATCATTATCACAACTGCAAAAAACACACAGAGGATAAAGTGGCGCAAGAGCTTGCAAAACAGGGTATAAGCACATACAAGCCGGTTAGGCATTGCGGTGACACTCTGTTTCAGATGGATAATGATAAATATGAGAACGGAACACAAATGATTCTTTCACACCTATATATGTTGGTTTCATCTATAGTTGTACCGGAACTACACTCATCTTTGGAAGAGTCAGACGCTAACGGGTATAAAATCTATGACGATGATTCTCTAAAGCGACGATGGCGACATTGCCGGGCGTCACTCTGCACATTTATCATTTGATTTTTTGTTGTCTGCTGCAATGCTAAATAAATGCGGCGGGAGGGTGGTATTACGCTCAACCAATGACTTATGTATGCCATAAGAGGCTAAAAATCCCTAATTATGGCTACTTCGGTTGGTAATTTACCTATTTGAAGCTATTGCATAGCAATACAGCCTGCAATACTTTTGCAACTCATTTTAAATACAACAATAATCACAGATTTATGAATATAATAAGGTTAACAATATCGGTTATTTGCCTTCTTGCGGTAACGTTCGCCAACGTTACCGAGGCAAAAAACAAAAAGAAAAACAATGACAACAAATGGCATACATTAGTTGCAGTTGTGGTAGATCCTGCCACATACAACAATGCAAAAGATGCCGTTGACAAATATATAGAATCTATAAAGGTAACAAGAGAGGATGGAAGCGTGAGAAGAGAGGGTCTGTTGGTAGTAGACAGATGGGCACAGCCCGATTCAATAAGAAACTACCTTTACAACCTTTATCAAAACAGCAATTTGGAAGGCGCAGTATTGGTGGGTGATATCCCTGTTGCAATGGTGAGAGATGCCCAGCATCTTACAACAGCCTTTAAGATGGAACAGGGTAAGAATTGGCAGGAATCATCCGTACCATCGGACAGATTCTACGACTGCTTCACCCTTAAATTTAATTTCATAAAGCAAGACAAGGATATTAAATCATACTTTTACTATTCACTTGCACCCGAGGGGGCACAGCAGATAGTATGTGACATATATACCGCCAGAATAAAACCTCCTGTAATAGAGGGCAAGACAAAATACCGGCTTATAACAGAGTTCCTTAACAAGGCAGTTGCAGCAAAGGAGAACCAAAAGAGGATGAACAGAGTTCTCTACTTTGCGGGGCACGGCTATAACTCGGAGTCTTACAACGCGCGTATAGAGGAGAGCATTGCCCTAACAGAGCAGTTCCCGTTCCTTACAACAAGAAGAGGCGCCAATCTCAGCTTTATAGATTTTACGTTTGATAAATCTGTAAAACACAGAGTACTTGCAGCTCTTGGAGATCCAACCTTGGACTTGGCTGTAATGCATCACCACGGTAGCGAGGATACCCAGTACTTTAACGGTTCTCCATACGTTTCAGACGCAAAGTCCTGGATTAATCTGGCCAAGAACTTTTTCCGCGGCAAACTTCGCAGGTCAAAAGATACAACTGCAACCAAGGAGCGTTTCATGAAATAGTACGGAGCTCCGGCAGAGTGGCTCAACGATGCCTTCACCAAGGAGATGAAGACCAAAGACAGCCTTTACTCTGCAAGCATGGATCTAATGATCCCGGATATGAAAGAGTATGTGTCGGGAAGCAAAATAGTATTGTTGGATGCCTGCTACAACGGCTCTTTCCACATGTCGGATTACATTGCCGGCCATCACCTTTTTGCCCCCGGCAACACAATCCTTGTAAAGGGTAACAGCGTTAATACACTGCAGGATACCTGGACAAACGAACTGCTTGGAGTGCTGAATTACGGCGTTTGCGTGGGCAACTGGGGCAAAGGACAGCTCACATTGGAGTCTCATTTTATGGGAGATCCTACCTTTAGTTTTCTTCCCGACGAATTTTCGTTCCTCGATGAGGCAATGACAAGGGAGAGAAACAACCCCGAGTTTTGGAGACTGATTTTGGCACATAAGAATATACCGGCAGAGTTGGTTGCCGTATCGCTTAAGATGCTTCACAGAATGGGTGGCATAGAGAGCGAGGAGCTGTTGGATTATCTGAGGAGCAATCCAAGTTGTGTGGTAAGGCTTATGGCATTCAATTGCCTTAAAGAGAGGGCAGACGGTTCTCTTTTGGAGGCTGTGGAGCTTGGCATGACAGATTCATACGAGCTGCTACAAAGATTGGCTACGTTAACCGGAGGCAAGAACGGCAGCCCTGCATTGGTCCCAATTCTCGCTAAGAAATATTTGGATCCTGTAACATCGGCCAGAGTATTCTTCCAGTTGGGAACAGCAATAGAGGCGCAGGACAGTAAGGCTGTGGTTGCTGCAATGAACAATGTACATTCGAGCGATGAGCAGAGGGAACCTAACGACCAATACAGATGGCCTTATGAAGATGACTACAAAAGGCAGATATCCAATATTTTAAGAAGAGACTCGTCTAACAGGGCAGAGTACGAGATGCTAAAGGACAGCAAGACAAGCAAGAAGGATATAAAGCTTATAGTTAAAAGCGAAAGAAACGGTTGCAAGGTTGCTGCCTTGGATGGCTTGTTTTATCTGTTGTCTAAGGATTCTAAGGCAGACAACGAGATTAAGGTCTTGGTTGCCGAGACACTTGGATGGTACAGGTATTCGTACAAAAAAGATAATATTATTGAGAGATGTAAAGAGTTTTATGCGGAAGAGAAGGATCCTGCCGTTAAAGCAGAACTTCTAAAGACTCTTAACAGATTACAATAGAATTTATTACCCCAAATCATTTATTAACCATATAACCTAAAGCGTTATGCAAAAATTATTATTAACTATTTTTGGTTTGATACTTCTGCCTGTCGCTGTGTTTGCACAGAGAGGTTCAAACGGCAATTACGCAAAGATTGAGGGCGTTGTTCTCGAAGCGTCCGGCGGGGAACAACCTATAAACTTTGCAACAGTCCAAATCCTTCCTCAGGGGACATACGTTTCCACTGATGCGAACGGTAGTTTCAGTTTTGCCAAAGTCCATCCGGGCAAAGTACAGATTAAGGTACAGTTTGTCGGGATGCAGGATATTGACACTACAGTAAATGTAATTGCTGCAAAGGATTACTATTTTGAGTTTAAGATGAAAGAGGCCAACTTTAGGTTGGAGGAGATTGTAGTGTCTGCTCAGAGGAGCCAGGCCGGCAGCTCGACAGCCTCTAATATCAACAGACAGGCAATGGATCACCTGCAGGCAAGTACAATTAAGGATGTGATGCAGTTGCTTCCGGGTGTAACCATCTCAAACCCAAGTTTGAGCAGTGCAAATACTATCTCTATAAGAACTTTGGCCGGTGGTGGCATGAATAGTCTTGGTACAGCTATTATTATGGATGGTTCTCCACTTTCTAATAATGCGAATTTGCAGAGACTGTCATCTACAGCAAGCGGTGGAACATCAGATCCAACAGGAGTTGCAAGTATTAATGGAGGTATAGACCTTAGAAAGGTTTCTTTGGATAATGTAGAGAGCGTGGAGGTTATTAGAGGTATTCCATCTGCGGAGTATGGAGACCTTACATCCGGTGCTGTCATTATCAATTCAAAAGCCGGTAAAGAGCCGCTTAGCGTAAGATTCAAGACCAATCCAAAGCTGTACGAAGTTTCGGCTTCAAAAGGTTTTAATGTTGGCAAAAAAGGTGGCGCTTTCCATATAAGTGGTAACTATGCATACAGTAACACTGAACAGACGAACACATACCAATATTATCAGAGATATAACGTAAAGGGCATGTACTCTCAGACTTTTGGTAAACTCTCTACAAATACCTCATTGGATCTGCAGATAGGTAAAGACTCAAGAGATAAAAACCCAGATGATAAACGTAATCAGAGTGCTTCATCCGGCAGAGATGTAGGATTCAGATTCAATACAAACGGAACAGTAAACTTTGATAATGCCGGTTGGCTTAAGACATTTAAATATAGTGCATCTTTCAGCTATACAGATAGAAAATCTTGGAGTGAAGAGTTGCTTGGGAATGCCTTTGCTCCGTACTCTACTGCTATGGTAGACGGTGCTGTAATATCAAATACACCGGGGGGAAAAGTATATGACATCAATGGGAATGAGATTACCAACCTAAAAGGTACAAACAGTGCAGATTTTGCAACCTACCTTCCATACGAATATTTTTCTCATTACGATATTTACGGAAAGGAACTTAATGCCTTTGCAAAGGTAAATGCAAACTTTGTTAAGATGTGGAATAGTGGTAACAACAAGATTTTAGTTGGTGCAGATTTCAAGACAGACGGTAACCTTGGTAAAGGTATTGTATATGACCTTGCAACCCCACCACAGAGGGTAAGTGCTAATGGCGGCCCGGCTTGGAGACCAAGAGCATTTAAAGATGTCCCTTTCATCAATCAGATTGGTGCATACGTGGAAAATCATTTTACCCAGAAGTTTGGGGAAAAAGAGAGAGCTTTGAATATTACAGCTGGTGTAAGGTATGATAATGTAAATGGTAAACAATCATTCTCTCCACGTGTAAATGCATCGTTTGAGGTATTTCCAAGAGTGCTTACCATTAGAGGTGGTTACGGTGTTGCCTCTAAAGCCCCTACAGCACTGTATCTTTATCCTCAGCAGGCATACTTTGATTATATAAACTTCAACAACCTTGGCGATGAGAGATATGACAAGTCTGAGCAACTGTTAATTGGCACTACAAGGGTTTTTGATGTAAAGAACGAAGATCTTAAGGTTGCAAAGAACTATAAGGCAGAGGTTGGTTTGGATATTAACTTTACCAATAAGATTACCCTCTCATTAACAGGTTACAGTGAGAGACTTCGCAACGGATATGGGTTAGGAAGGGATATTAATGATTGGAAGCTTATCCCTTATACCACATACAAGATTGCAGAGAGGGTAGAGGGGGCTGCTCCTAAATTGGAGGTTGATGAGCAGACAAATATTTTCGTGTCATATTACAAACCTATGAATATTGGTGTATATAACAATAAAGGATTGGAGTATGAATTGAATTTTGGAAGAATAGATGCTATTAGAACCTCATTCAATGTTTCAGGGGCATGGATGAAAACAGAGGCTACGTCTGATAACTATACATATAGCACAAATGCAAACGGTAACCAATTGGAGAGAAACATTGGCGTATATGAGAAGAGAATGAAGACAGAAGTTAATGAGCGTATTAACACAACATTTAGAGCAACTCATAATATTCCAAAAATAGGCTTTGTATTAACATTAGCAGCAGAAGTTATCTGGAAACAGAAGAATTGGGATGAATTTGGCAATGATACAATGTTTGAGAAATATATCTCAAGAGTGGATGGTAAAATTTACGATTTTGATCCATCAAAGAAGGATGATCCTGAGTTTGCTTATCTGTTTGATGAACGTCTGGATAGTAGGTTTATTGCTGAGTCGTATAAGCCAAGGGTAACATTCAATTTCCAGCTTTCAAAAGAGATTGGGAACTTCCTAACAGCCTCTTTCTTTGTAAATAACCTGTTCAATCACAGGCAGCTATATGAAAGAAAGCAGAAGCCCGGCTACTATAGGGAGATAGGCCTTTCACAATTTTTTGGATTTGATCTAAAAATTAATATTAAATAGATATGAGTATGAAAAAATATATACTACTTGTTGCGGCAAGCATCTTCCTCTTCTCATGCTCGGAGATGGATGAGGCAAAAGATGTTGAGAAGATACAGACTCTTAAAACAACCATAAGTGTTAACGTTAAGCTACCGGATGGGGTACCTGCACCTACAAGCTACACCTATAAGCTCAATAATTTTACAGACAAGATTGAGATTGTCAAAACAGGTGACGGTAGCGGTACAATCACATTGGATGATGTGATTCCGGGAATCTATACAATAAACGTATCGTCTGAGGTTGCAACTGCAGATTTTACATATAATTTTAATGGTAATGTAACCAACACGCAGTTACTTGCTGACAACCAAAAGGTGAATGTAGATGTAGCAGCTTCAAAATCGGGTAACATTCTATTAAAAGAGTTGTATTACTGCGGTTCTAAAACCCCATCCGGAGGTTCATACTTTAGAGATCAGTATTATGAACTCTATAATAACAGTAACTCTGTACAATATTTGGATGGCCTTTGTATAGGTAATATTAACCCGAATGTAGCAACGGCCAGCCTTCCGTCTTATCCCGGGGATAATCCTGATGACTACCTTTATTTCATAACAGTTTGGCAAATTCCCGGAGTCCCTCAAAGTTTGGAAGGATCAACTCATAACTATCCTTTACAACCCGGTGAATCTGTAATTATTGCACAGATGGCGGATAACCATCAAAGAGAAGGACTTAACCCTAACAGCCCAGTTAATCTGCTGAGTGCTGAATTTGAGGCTTATGTAAGGAGCACGGCAATTATTAAGGATAACCCTGCTATCAATATGAAGATGGCATTTTGGCCTTCTCCTGCATATCAATGGTTAGTAACAGTATTTGGTGGAGCGTATGCAATATTTTACCCTGACCATGAGATAGATCCAAATGAATACACATCTCCAATTAACAGTACACAGAAGCTATGCAAGATTAGTATAGATTGTGTTGTAGACGCTGTTGAACTCGTAAATGATGAAAGCAAGATGAAGCTTAAACGTATGCCTGCGGTTTTGGATGCCGGTGCAACAACAGTTGGTGCAACGTATTGTGGTAAGAGTGTTACAAGAAAGATTAAGAGCACTCTCAAGGATGGCAGAATAATCTATCAGGATACTAACAACAGTACGGAGGATTTTGAGGTTACAGATATGCCTGTTCCAAGACGTAACGGAGCAAAGATCCCTGCATGGAACACATGGGCTAATTAGTAACTAATAAACTTTAATATGAATTCTAATATGAAAAGAGATATAAAATCAGTTATCGTTGCGGCCGCACTGTTGTTCCCATTTGCAGCAGGAGCTCAAAATGTTACCGCAAACGAATATATTAAGGCCGGTTCGCTTTGGTATAACTCGCAGAACAGTGCCGGTTTTGCCTTTGCTCCGCTTACAAACTTCAATGAGGTAAGTGTTGGCTACAATTACAATAAAGGGGACTACAAACGCCAGCAGCAGGGTGATAAGGAGTCTACAATAGATTTTAACACCAACGGTGCATATAACTTAAACGGTTTCCAGTTGTGGGGTAATTTCGATTACTCAAACAGCGTTGTAAATGATGCAAGGTTCAACACTATGCTCTATAACCCTTTAAGGGATATGCCATATATGGTTGCAGATTCTGTTTACAGTAAAATCAAGAAACAGAGCTACTTGCTTAACTTTAAAGGATCATCTCCTGTTCTTTGGAACTTTATGTCGTTCGGGCTTAATGCAGACTATATTGCACAGACCTCTGCAAAACAGAATGACCCCCGTTCAGAAGATTACTACTACCATATATTTGTTAATCCAAGCGTACTCTTCCGTCTTGGTAGCGAGAGCAATCATTTTATAGGTGCCAATTTTAACTATAAAAACTCCTTTGAGAGGACTGAACCAGATCTTTCTGACTCACAAAGAGACCAACCAATCTATATTATGAAAGGACTTGGTTACTATACGCCAGGAATGGTTGGCGGTATCGGTGGTATTAATATATTCTTCTATAAAGGCAATAGCTTTGGCGGCGGTTTGCAGTATGCTTATATGGGCGGTGTGGAGATTATGGCAGAGGCCAACTACAAATATCTTGTAGAGAATGCTTACCAGACCACTACAAAGCCCGAGAAGATGGGTAGTGTAAAGCAGAACCTCTATGAGGGTAAATTGCAAATGTTATACAAGGGCAATAATACTCATAAGGTTACAGCTTCATATTATGATAAAAGTTCAGACGGTATAGAGTATGTTCAAGTTTACGACAGAGATGAGAATGTCCAGAACTGGGTTACCCTTGCCAAATTCATCAAGAGCAACTACCACATGCAGAAGGCTGCAATCAACTACGATTTCTTTGCGCCAATGCAGGAGAAGGGTTACAACTGGCATGCAGGCGCTTTTGCAGACTATACAAAGCAGGATGACGAGTACTATCTTCCAAATACCGTTCTTAAGGCAGAGAATATTTATTTTAATGTTTTTGCTAAAAAGAACTTTAGAGTATGCAAGAGTTCGTTCCTGCTCGCCGGTTTGGATTTTGGATATAATTCAAATGTAAGCGGCAAATGGGCATTTGGGGGGCCGGAGCCTAACAGTGTTCTTATTAGGGAGTGGTTCAATAAGGATTACGCTTATCTTACCTCAAACTACTACACTGTTGGCGCAGCTGTAAACTACTCTACAGCTATCACCTCCAAGGTAGACCTCTTTGTAGATGCAAAGGCTAAATATTGCAAGCCTTCGGAGGATACATTCTCAGACAGATGGGCAATGACTTTTGCGGTAGGTATAGCATTTTAAAAGCACTTTAGTTAATAATAAGTTAATAAATGGAAGAGTTGAATAAAAAGATGACAATAATGTTACAGTTTATGTGCTATGCCCTGTTTACACCAAGTAAGTACGGGCCGGCAATGTATTGCAATATCTGCCACTATACTTATTATTCAGTTCTTTAGAGTCCGGGGAGGTTGACAGGGTCGCATCTGTCGCCCTCCCTTTCTTTTATATTGTATGAGAAAAACATATATAACACTAACGACAATACTAATTCTCCTCCTCTCTGCCCTTACCCTTAATGCGGCGGTAGAGAAGCCCGGAATCAAAGCTGCGAACTCTTTTGCGGTGATAGTTGATAACGGCACATATAATTATTGTAAGGAGAATATTCAAAAATACAAGGCTCTTTTGGAGAAAGAGGGGCTTGCAACATATGTAATTTATGAGGATTGGACATCACCCGAGCAGGTAAAGGAATATCTTACATCCCTCTATAAAAGCGACAATCTAAACGGAACTGTCTTTGTTGGAGATATTCCAATCCCAATGGTAAGACGCGCCCAGCATATGACCTCTGCGTTCAAAATGGACCAGGAGAGATTCCCTATGATACAATCATCCGTGCCATCGGACAGATTCTATGACGACTTCAATCTTAAATTCAATTTTGTAGGGAAAGACAGCACAAAACATAACCTTTTCTATTATAACCTTAGCGGAGATGGTGCACAAAGCATAAACTGCAATATCTACAGCGGCAGAATAAAAGCCTCAAAGGCCGGGGAAGAGGGGTATGAGCAGATCAATCGCTACTTTACCAAACTTATAAATGAAAGAGCCAAGGAGAATTATTTGGATCATTTGACTTCATACACAGGTGAAGGTTCGTTCTCAAACTGCCTTATAGCATGGAAGGATGAGCAGATAACACTCGCAGAGCAGATGCCGCTTGCCTTTAACAGCAATGAGGGGGCACGTTTCTATATCTACGCAATGTACCCGTATCCTAAAGAGGTACTTGCAAAGGAGCTTAAACGCACAGACTTGGACTATATGGTCTTCCATGAGCATGGAGACACAGAGATCCAGTATCTTAGCGGTATTCCTGTAGGAAGGGAGGATGAGCAGTTCTATGCAAATGCCCGCTATCTTACAAGAGGCAGAATGGAGAGAGTTAAAGATACGGCAGAATTTAAGTCTCAGATGATGGAGAAGTACGGTCTTAACGATGAATGGTTCAAGGCAGACCCAAAGGCAGATTCGTTGGAGGATGCAAGGAGAAAATTCTTTGTACAGGATATAAGGGAGATTAACCCTAACCCAAGAATGGTAGTGTTTGATGCCTGCTATAACGGAGATTTTAGAGATACAACCTGCATTGCAATGGAGTATATCCTTGGCTCCGGCAGTACTGTGGTAACCTTTGCAAACTCTTGCAATGTGCTGCAGGACAAATCATCGTCTGATCTTCTCGGTCTGTTGAACAACGGTGCCCGCGTAGGTGAGTGGGCTATGAACGTAAACATTTTGGAGTCTCACATAATAGGCGACCCAACCTTTAGATTTACAGCTCAGAAAGATTCAAAAGAGGTAAATTACAATTCAAAAAGCAAAACATATTGGATAGAGCAGCTTGAGCAGAACAATGACAATGATGTAAAAGGCCTTGCCCTGCACAAGTTGTACCAGCTTGGCTACAGCGAACTACCTCAGCTTCTGTTCAACACGTACAAAAACTCAGATTCCTACATGCTCCGCCTGCAGTGCATGCACCTGCTTGCTCACTACAAAGGGGACCTCTACCCACAGCTTCTTATGCTTGCGTCAAAGGACAACTACGAGTTTATCCGCAGAAAGGCGGCCTACTATATGACCCAGTCCGGCAACGATGAGTTTATCCCTACACTTGCAGAGATGTATCTTGCCAACCCCGATGCCAAACGTATTGTCTTTAATGTAGGCAGCAACGCCGGCCTTTTAAGCAAAGGCAAACTTAAAGAGGAGATACAGAAGAAGGTAGATGAGAGAGGTTTCTATTTTCTTCCAAACGAATTCAACTCAACTTGCTATGCCTTTATAGACCAGAGCGAGCGCCTTGCAGATGACTCTTTGGACGAATTGGCAAACGGAAAGAACGACAAAGTTAAAGTCTTTGGTGCTGTTGCGCTTAGAAACAAGCCAAACCCTGCGGCACTTGAGACTGCATATGCCATAATAAAAGACTCTTCTGCTTCCGAAAAGCTGAGAGTAACTACTGCCGAGGCCCTTGGATGGTATATGTACTCTCCAAGAAGAGAAGAAATTGTAAAGAACTGTAAGGAGGCTCTCAACCTGTTGCAAAAGGAACAGAATCCATCTGCAGCAGTGGCTGACGAACTTACAAAGACCATTAACCGCTTAAACGATTATTTAAAATAGGAGGCAATTACAATGAGAATAACAATGAAATATTTGGCATCTGTTTTGGCTGTTTTATTATGCGTTGCCTCTTTTAACAGCGCTTATGCTCAAAAGGTGCTTAAGCCAAAGGTTAAAGGACATTCTGCTTTTATAATTTTTACAGATAGCAAGACCTTTGAGAACTGCGGCAAAGAGATTTTGGATTATAAGAATGTATTGGAAACAGAGAATCTTGCAACATACGTTGTTTACGACAACTGGGAGAATCCTGAGCCTGTAAAAGCTCAGATAGATAAGATTGCTGCAAAGAGCAAAGTCCCTGTTGAGGGAATGGTGTTTGTGGGCAATATCCCTGTTGTAAGGGTACGTGGAGGCCAGCACATGACCACCGCCTTTAAGATGGATGAGGTTGCATATCCAATGAACGAGAGCTCTGTAACATCAGATAGGTTCTACGATACCCCAAGCCTTAAGTTCAGATTCATCACCCGCGACAGCGTGAACACCAACCATTTCTACTACTGGCTTACAGATGAGGGGGCGCAGAGAGTTGCACCTGCATACTATTCGGCCAGGATACTTGTACCTAAACAGTTGGTATCAGATACCGGAAAGGATGAGTACACACTTATGCGTTCATACCTTACAAAGGTTGTAAATGCGCATAAAGAGCAGAATCAATTGGATAAATACATATATTTTGCCGGTAACGGCTATAATTCAGACTGCCTTACCCAGTGGAGACAGCAACAGCTTGTATTTTCGTCGTATTTTGAGGATGCCAACGGTACATTCCTTAACTTTAGGATGAATCCTGTAATGAAAAAACGTCTGTTTACCTATATGCAGGACCCAACTACAGATATATTTCTTTTCTATGAGCACGGTTCTCCAGACAAACAGCATATTAATGAGAACGCTGCAGCAGAGGGGTTGGAGGAGAGCATTGTAAACCTTCTAAGAGCTTCACGCAGTTATCTCCGTTACTTTAAAGGAGAGGAGCGTGATGCTGTGAGAAAGGATATATGCAAACATTTCAGCTTGGATGAGAGAGTGCTTAGCAACGAGGTTCTTGAACAGACAAAGGCAGAGGATAGAGAGTTTGGCAACAACAAGGATATGCTACTTTCAGATCTCGTAAAACTTAAGACAGGTTCAAGGGTAACAATCTTTAATGCATGCTATAACGGCTCTTTCCATAAAGACGGGTATGTTGCAGGCTACCATATCTTTAATGATGGTAAAACTATTGTCACACAGGGTAATACTGTAAATGTCCTCCAGGATAAATGGGGTGAGCAGCTAATTGGAATGTTAACCCTTGGCGCAAGAGTGGGCTTTTGGCAGAAAGAGGTTGCAACATTGGAATCTCACCTTTGCGGAGACCCTACATTCGCATTCACACCTGCAGAGAAAGACAAAGATGTTTTATCGGGAAGAAGATTAAACAATGCCCTTGCCAAAGAGAAAGGTGTTGAGTTCTGGAGCGGCGAGATTTCATCCAATAACCCTAATCTTAGGACATTGGCCATTAAGAAACTCACCAACATTGCGTTGGACAGGTATACTGCTGAGCAGAAGTTGGAGTTTGCAAAAACGTTGGCAGACATTTACAACAGCGATGCCAATATGACCGTGCGTACTCAGGCCCTGTATGATATGGCCTACATGGATTCCCCTCTTTTCTGCGAGTTGCTAAAGAAGAGCCTATATGACTATTCCGAGCTCATAAGCAGATTATCTGCACATTGGGCGGGTAAGACCGGAGATGCCACATTGGTCCCAACCCTTTTGGATCTTAATATGAATGCGCCTCAGTTGATGCGTGTGAATTATGCGACAGACGGAGCATTAAGATCTTTTGCTGTTGATATTGCAGATGACGCTCCTCTAATGAAGGCCAATACCTACATTGGCGAAGTATCTATCCCTCAATATACCCTTAAACCCGAATCGCAGAGGATTGCAAAGGGTGACAAGCGTATGAAGATGAAACTAAGGTCTTTGCGTAATCAGCAGGGGTATCCTTACTGGAAAGAGCTTGTCTCATACGTTAAAGATAATGAGCTTCCCGACAATATAAAGTTGATTATCTGCGAGGCTTTTGGTTGGATGAACTATCAGATAGAGAAACCTGCCATTATAGAGAGCCTTAAACAGCTTAAGGAGACTTCGGGGTTGAGCAGTGAGGTTGTGGAGGAGATTAATAAGAGTATCAAACGCCTTGAATGGCGTTAGAAGTTGTCTAAAAAGGCGCTGCTGCGTTATTAGATGGCGTTGGCATTGGCGTTGACATTGGCTTTCAAAATTTAATTAGCCAAAGCTAAATAAAAGTTAATAGTTGAGAGTTTGTAGTTTATAGAGTAAAGATGAAAAACTAATATCTTTAAAGCTATCGACAAATGAACTTACTATAAACAGTAAACTATACACTATAAACTATAAACAAATAATGGGATGGTAGTAAGTTAATCTGCCATCCCTTTATTTTTTTAAGTTATAGCCGATGGTTTCAAATTGATTGCGCTACAATGAATATCGCAAATAAAAAGTTGGTGTAATGTCTCATTATGTCAAAATTTTTCTTTAGGAGGGCGGTATGGCGTTTTTTTTATATATTTGCGTTTGGCAATAGAGGTCTCTTGTATAGGGGCTGATGGGGCTTTGTTCATTAAGGTTACTAAGTACATAAACAACATACAGTAGATGAAAAAAAGACTATTTTATTGCATTCCCAACATTCGTGTTGGTGTAATGTGCGCGTTAATGGGACTTGGCGCGTTAAGTGTGACATCTTGCGGCGATGACTACGATGACACAGAGATTAAGAAAGAGATCCAGGATGTAA
>ENA-OURV01001623-OURV01001623.1-human-gut-metagenome-genome-assembly--contig:-NODE-1623-length-17351-cov-2.308106_pt1 | contig 17351 bp, 10 predicted proteins | sample MGYA00242141_ERZ509072 | MGnify/ENA primary metagenome ERZ509072 (study PRJEB26280, sample SAMEA2338763) | human gut metagenome | biome: human gut; feature: human-associated habitat; material: faeces... | reverse complement strand
GTGTCTTTCACCCTCCCATTAGGTAAAGACAGTTATACCGAAAACCAACTACTTAGCAAAGACAAGATAGTAAAATCCACCCATGCTTATTCTGATGTAGAAGCACTTATTGCAACAGATGTCAATCCCTGCGAGATATCTCAGACTAATACTTCACCCAAGGAAATGACTCTGCTCATAATAGAAGACAATGAGGATGTACGTAATTACCTGGTATCATTGCTCAGCAAATACTATAATATCTATACTGCCGTAAATTGTAAAGAAGGCTATGAAATAGAACAAAAACAAATACCTGATTTGGTGATTAGTGACATTATGACTCCATATATGGACGGTATTGAGTTTACAAGATTATCTAAAAACAATATGGTAACTTCACATATTCCGATCATATTGCTCACAGCCCGTGTCACTTCATCGCAAGTGCGCGAAGGCTATGAATCGTTAGCTGACGATTATATCATGAAACCATTCGATCCGGAATTGTTGGTTGTACGTGTTGCCAACCTGTTGATTAATCGGAAAAAACTCGCAGAACGATATGGAACGGAAATGGTATCAATCAACAGAGAGCCACAGAAAGCTAAAGAAACTTCTGTTTATAGTGCCATGGAAGAAAAGTTTATGAAAAAAGTAATGGAAATAATAAACAAAAACATAGAAAACCCTGCCTACTCCATTGATCAGTTCAGTGAAGAAATCGGTATGAGCCGCGTACAGGTATATCGCAAGATCAAAGCCGTAACAGGTATGTCGCCCAGTAAACTCATCCTTGACATACGGTTGAAAACTTCACTAGATATGCTTCAAAACACAGAATATACAGTGACCGAAGTTTCTTATCGATGCGGTTTTAATGAAATATCTTATTTCGGAAAATGCTTCAAAACAGAATACGGCTTATCTCCTTCCGAATATATAAAGAAGTACAGGAAATAACAGAGTTATTACCAAAAAGAAGTGCCGCTATGTCTTACGATAGCGGCACTTCTTTTTTAAAACCTCACCTTTTAAGGTTGCTGATAAGATCCTGAATACAAATATTCAATGGAAGGCAACGGCACATACATAGTACTGTAAGGCGGATTCATCGCAGGAATCGGCTCCCCATCAGTATTCGGATTATCATAAACAGCTCCCGGATTTCTCTTTTGCCCATCAATTGTCTTCTGCATAGCTACTAAATAAAGCAAACGGTCGCCATTCTCAAAACCAAACTCTTTGATTCTTTCTTTTTCTATATCTGCTTCAGTTACATTCTTCAAAGGAGTCAATCCGGCACGTTGACGAATCTTATTCACATCGCCTAAAGCTTGAGATGCATTCTTAGAAAGGACTAAGGTCGCACGCGTCAGATATGCTTCCGCCAAACGAATCAACGGTACTTGGGAATACTTCCCATACGGAGCCCGATAATACTTATCATTCCAAAAAGCATTCCATTTTGTCTTGTTATATGCCATTTCATGTATGGTTTTATCTCCTCCATCCGTATAGTTTTTCAGGAAATAATGCAGTTGAGTAAATCTCTTATCAGCCAAGGCTTCTGCACTCGGAACATAATTCGTCAAATCCATAGGATCATCTGTTACCGCCCAGCCAATATACTTAATTAAACGAGGATTCCAGTAAGCACAAGCCCAACCGCCATGTTGCCAATTCTGACTGCCACGCGCTCCTTCCAACCATAATTTATTACTAGCATCAAATGTCTTTGACTTGAAATTATAAATACCAGTTTTACACATACGAGCCAACGGAATAGCTACGTTATTTCCCTGATTGCTTTCAGTGAACGCACACTCAAACATAACTTCCTTGGATACCGGGTCTACAGTATATTGTTGTTCGGCATTCCGGTTAAAAGCAACAATCGGTTCTTCAGTCAAATCAAAAGGTGCTACTCCGGCTTCCGCTTTAGTAATCACATAATCAGCTTCTTCCAATGCTCCGTCTTTATCTCCCATTAACCATTTTACACGCATCAACATCATAGCAGCTGAAAATTTATTGGCACGACCACGCACAAAATAATCTTCAGGCATCAGACTTTTAGCTTTAGCAAAATCAGACAACATCTGATCATACACTTCTTTCACAGTCCCCATATAAGGATTGCGTGCAGACTCTTGTGAATAATCGAGCCTATTGATTAACGGAATGAACTTACGATTATTCCCCTCTCCGCCTGCCGGGTCGTAAGGAGCAACAAAAGCCCGGCTAATCAGCCAATAGGTATACCCCCTCATAAAATATAGTTCTCCGGTCTGACGTGCCAACGTCTTCTTATCATTTTCAGTCATATTGGCAAAAACTGGCTCTCCTTTTTTCTCCTTCTCCTCAATATAAGTCAACGGAGAAGTAGCTCCTGTTACAGAACGATATAATATTGAAAAGGTCTTCTCAAATTGTTGTCCTGTTACATCAAAGGTAGACATCTGACGAGGATACCAGTAAAGTGCTTCCTGCTCATAAGCCCCTTGCGGATTAACCGTAGACAAATCTGCCACCAATTCCTGATAATAAGGGATAATACCGATAGGTGCCTGCCAGTTAGGATTCTGAAAAAGAGTATTATAAGGATCAGCAACAGAATATTCCAAATCATCAACCGATAACCAAGGATTAGATTCCGGACGATCCAGTTCAAAAAATTTATCCATATCACAGGAAGCAAGAAGTGCAATACCGGATAAGGCTATCATTATATTTTTTATCGCTTTCATACTATCAAATATTTAATTAAAATTTAAAGTTAATACCTGCGGAGAATATACGGGTCTGCGGCATTTCACTACCGGAGAATACAGCTCCCTGCGCATTGGCACCTGTTTGGTTCTTTACTCTTACTTCAGGGTCATAGCCGTTAAATGAAGTAATGGTGAAAAGGTTGACAGCTGAGACATACACTCTTAAAGCATCAATATTTATTTTCGAGCAGATTCTTTGTGGAAGTGTATATCCTAAAGTCAAATTACGCAAACGTAAATAAGCACTTTTCTCCAGATACTTGGTGTGACCGGCATCATGTTTTATATAAGTTACATTTTGCTTGTCATTTCCATTGTCATCATAATTATATTTATCTTGCCAACGAAGTTGCGGATACTCTGCAATATCTCCCGGTTTCTTCCATGAGTTCTCATAAATATCAGCAGTCACATTATTACGTCCATCTCCTACAAATGATTTTGTATATCTATGATAATTAAAGGTATAACTACCTAATGAGAGATAGAACATAAATGATAAATCGAATGCCTTATATTTAAAGTTATTTGTCCAGCCCATATAAACTTTCGGAAGAGCCGTTTTACCTTCTTGAATTATACGATGTTTATTTACGTTTGATTGAGTAGCGGGAATCAATCTTCCGGTTTTCACTGTCTCACCGGTCTTATTGTAACGGTCAAGATCTATTTCATAAATCATGCCGATACCTTTCTCCGGATCAACTCCTGCCCATTCAGCCATAAAATAAGTACCCAAAGCCAGATCTTTCTTCGTGATCGCTCCCGGACGTGTATTGATGATACCGGTTCCTTTTGCATCAACACTCGCATCAAGCGCTGTCACTTTATTCATATTTGTCGTCAAATTATAGTTCATGTTCCATTCAAAGTCTTTCTTGACCAAAGTAACATTAATGTCAAATTCAAATCCCTGATTATACATCGAACCAACATTTGCCCACATAGAATTATTGTCAGCATTACCGCCACTATTGGTGATACCGGCAGATGCGGGTAATTGCACACGCATCAACATGTCACTTGTCGTACGACGATAATAAGCAATAGAACCATTTACTTTATTATTGAACAGCGCATAATCAAGTCCCAAGTCAATACTTTTGTTTTTCTCCCATTTAGCTGCTTTATTAGCAATATTCCATAAGAACATATTCTGCATATTATTGTAATATTGCTTGCTCTTTATACTATACGAATTCTTCGTCACTTCCGAAGGAATGTTCTGATTACCTGTTTCTCCATAGCTGCCACGTAACTTCAACAATGAAATAAAACCGGCATTACGCATAAAAGCCTCATCAGAAATAATCCAACCACCTGATACTGAATAGAAGTCTCCAAAACGGTTTTCTTTCACAAACTTAGATGATCCTTCGCGTACAAAAGATGCTCCAAGTAAATAACGTTGCTTGAACTTATAGTCGATACGGTTAAAGAAACTGAATGTGTAACTCTCACCACCTATATAAGCACTGTTATTCCCCAGCATTGTACCAATAATCTTGGGTTCCTGAAACTCACCACTCAAGTTCTTACCGGCAACAACAGCATTATCCGTATAACTCCTATTTGCTTCAATACCCGTTACAATATCCAGACCATGATCTGTCCATTCACGGTTATATTTGGCAAAAGCATGATATTGTTGGGACTTAGTCGTTTTCTTGCTTTTATTACCTTGGTTACCATCTACATTGCCAGTATTCGTAATCAAGCCGGACAACCAATAATCACTTTGCGCCAATCCATACCCATAACTTGCATCTGCACGAACTGAGAGCCCTTTTATCCACTTCAGGTTAACATCCATATATAATGTTGTGCGGAAACTAAAATTCTCACCTGTACTCAACTGATAATCGTTGTCAAGAGTAGCTGTCGGATGACCATCCGCCATTTGTGGATTCCAATACCCTGTAGGGTCTTCCGGATCATACACTTTGCGCCACGGAAACTTATCAGAAACTACCGCCCATTTATTCGTCGATTTTTTACGGTCGAACTTCAGAAAAGACTGAGTTCCCAAAGTCACAATTCCTTTCTTAAATTCACTATTCAAACGTGCACTGACCGCATTCATGCTAAGCCCTTTCAAACTGGACTCATCAGAACGGTAATTAACAGACGCGTAAGTCGTTGAGTTCTCTCCCCCTTGGTTCAAGGCCACGTTTATATCATGGAAATGTCCCATACGAGTCACCAAATCAACCCAATCCATATCCGTATTCATAGCTTCCTCACGAGTTATCGGAGAAGTCCAATTGGAATAATACGGTTCGATAATATCTTTCTGTGGGTCAAGCGGATTTAATCCCACATTAGCACGAGCCTCATCCATTATATTAAAGTATGTCTTCGTACTGGCCAGCCCTAAATCTGAATTAGTGATAGGAGTAATACCACCTTCATAATGAACGTCGAATTTAAGTCCTCCCTTTTTTCCCTTCTTCGTTGTAACAATGATCACACCGTTCGCACCTCGGGAACCATAAATTGCAGTTGCAGCAGCATCTTTCAATACTTCTATTGATTCAATATCATTGGAGTTCACCATCGTAGAACCTCCACCTACAATACCGTCAACCACCCAAAGCGGATCACTCCCCGATGCAATAGAACCGATACCGCGAATCTTTATCTGTGGAGTACTACCCGGCATACCGTCATTCACAACTTGTACACCGGAAGCCAGCCCCTGCAAAGAATTCTCAAAACGCCCACCTTGCATCAGCGACATTTCATCACTTTTAATTTTAGAAACAGACCCTATCATATCACGGCGTTTCTTAGTTCCATAGGCAATCACCACCACATCATCAATCACCACAGAGTTTTCTGTCAATGTAACATCGATAACCCGACGTTTTCCCGGAACAATTTCCTGATTATCAAATCCCATATAACTAAATCGAAGAGGAGAAGAGTCTTTCTGAACAACAATACTATACCGACCATTCATATCAGTAACAGTACCATTCGTTGTACCTTGTTCTAAAACCGAAACACCTACAAGAGGCTCTCCTTTGGGGTCAACTACCTTACCAGTAATTGTTGCATTCTGTCCCCAAACAGACAACGTCGGTAAAATAAGTCCAATCATCAGCACCAACAGGAACCGAGATCGTAATCCAATACGTGTAAATGAATTCATAATAATTAAAAATTTAATAAAGGTTACTTAGTGTTGTTTAACTACGGATGCAAAATTAGGCATTAGACAGCACGGCAATTAATACTCATGCTTCAAAATATATGAGAATAACATCTTCATAACAACACTGGTTACATTTATATAATACATGTTACATGATACGCAAATTCGAATGATTTATGTCAGTCTCAACCGTCATGTTTTTCATATTTTCTGCAATGATATAAAATACTTCGAATAACTCATGAAACAAATCTCATATATTTTGAAATGCCATTATTAAAAAGATTGGCTAAATCACGGTACTTTTGCACTTGTTCTATTTTCAACAATCAATATAATACAATGAAACATTTACTGATCTTATTATTAGCCTGTACTTTTTCCTTTCCCAGCCGGGGGCAAAGTATTATCCAGCTTTCCCCACTCCAAGGAGAGAGGGGCATACAAGCAGCCATCGAAAAAGCATCTATGAACGGAAGCTCCATTTTACTTCATGACGGAGACTATATCCTTCATAAAAGCATAGATATAAAAAACTGCAAGAAAGGGATAATAATAAAAGGTAAAAATCCGGGAAAGGTACAGTTGCGGTGTGATAAACCCTTGAAAGGAAAACTGAGACCTGTCAAAGATACTCAAACAAAAAACAGAGTTCACCCGAATGCTCAAGGTATTATTATGGAGATAGACTTATCGGAAATAGGTATCAATGTTCCTTTTTTTCCCGATTTAATGAAAGAGCGTAAGAACTTTCCACAACTCATTTACAACAATGAGCTACTCCCTCTTTCGCGTTACCCCAACAAAGGTTATCTATATATGAAAAAGGTATTGGACAATTTCGGAACAAACGAACAAGGAGGTACTTTTGAATATAGTGATCCGGAACACGGCAAATGGGTGAATGCCGTCAAAAACGGTCTATGGTTTACAGGATACTGGCGTATCCCCTGGCAGGCCTGGACTGTACGTATAAAGGAAATAGACCCGAACAAACAAACTGTCACTCACAGCGTAGGGATAGAAACAAAGGAAGGAAAAGATGTAGGCATATTTGGCGGCATCGGTTCCAAATATCATCGTCCGTACGGTTCGGGAAAAGAAGAATATTATGTAGAGAATCTTCTCGAAGAAATAGATCATCCAGGAGAATGGTGCATTGATTTTACAACTCAAAAATTATATCTTTTCCCTCCCGAACATTTTGATGAAAACTTATTGAGTATTGTATCAGACACTACCCCATTGATTAACATTATAAATTCAAATCATATAAAAATAGAAAATATCTCCTTCAAAAATCATTTAGGCGATGGCGTCATCATAAAAAATGCCACAGAATGTCTGATTGCCGGATGTAACTTCAAAAATATATTAGGAGACGCATTAATCATTCAGGGAGGAAAACAAAATAGAATACAAAGCAACAACTTTGAATATATCGGTCGCACCTGTATTGAGGTATCAGGAGGTGACCGAAAAAATCTGATTGCTTGCAAACACTTAATAGAGAACAATTATTTTACCCGTTTTGGTGAGATACAGCGCAGTTATGCTCCTGCTGTAAAACTGGGAACCTTTACTACAGGAATCGGCATAAAAGAAGGCAATGCAGTGGGAATTACCGTCCGGCACAATATGGTACACAACGCTCCCCATGCAGCCTTTATCTATGGAGGAAACAACAACATCCTAGAATATAATGAAGTGTTCGACATAGCTCGGGTCACAGGTGATGTCGGAGCCTTTTATAGTCGTTGGGACTGGACTTCACGAGGCAACGTCTTACGCCACAATTTTATTCATCATTCACCACGAGCTAATGCATTGTATGCAGATGATGGACATGCGGGGGACTCAATTTATAAAAACATAGTCCATCAAGTCGTTTCCGGTACCATTATAGGTGGAGGCCACTGCAATTACGTTCACGATAATCTATATTTTGATTGTAGTGCAGCAGGCATAAGTATTGATGCCCGTGGAAAAAAACGAAATTATAATGCACAAAATCCTGAATTCACCCATTTGTTCGATGTTTTCCGGATTAACAAAGGCAACTGGGACAACATCTACCCAGGCATAAGTACATTTTTACAGACCGACCATCTGGAATTACCCATTAATAACAGCATAGCAGATAACACATTTATCAACTGCCGTTGCGGATTACGAAAAGAAGGGAAAGATGAAGATTTTCAATATTCATACTTCGGCAGTAATACAGACTTGGTTATTCCCAACTTAAATTTCCGGGAAATATCTATTCTAAAAAGTCTGAAAAATATTCTGGGAGTTAGCTCTATAACAGAATACCAATTAGAGAAATGCGGACTATATATAGATAAATATCGCACTTCCTTACCGGATAGAGTACAATTAATCAATTCTATAAAACAACAACAAAAGGGTTTTGATTCTATCGAAGATCAACAAGTTACTAATAACAATCAATAATATTATCATGAGAAAACACCTATTTCCAGTCCTTTTGCTAGCGAACACACTGTGGAGTTGCCTGTTTGCTCAAACTCCTATTGTTATGGATATGGTTCATCATAATCCGGGTGAACCTTTCACAAACACATGGTTCAATGAACCTGGAAATTTAGTGCAATATGGTTTTAACGCGCAAGTAGTTAATGAATTTCAATCTGTACATACAGCCATAACATATAGCAGTTTAGACCCGAGAATATGTCCTGCCGGTTCTAAAGAGCGTTTATGGATCGATTCTGTTGCCACCCGTATAGAAAACAAGATTGAAGCTATCCATAAAGCCGGATTGGAAGCATATTACTTTACTGATATCATCGTACTTCCCAAACGCCTGGTGGAAATTTATAAAAATGAAATTTGTGACGCGACAGGACGAATTGACTTCACTCGCCCCAAAACACAAGAGATACACCGAATCATGCTTCAAGAAATATTTAAACGTTTCCCGAAACTTGACGGTCTAGTTATTCGCGTAGGAGAAACTTACTTGCAAAATACTCCTTACCACACAGGTAATGGTCCCATACCCAGAAACGAAAAATCATGGGAACATAATTCTGCTTATAAAACCGATGGAGGAGAAAAAATACACAGTAACCTAATAAATCTGCTGAGAGAAGAAGTATGCATACGTCAAAATAAAAAAATCTTCTATCGCACATGGGATTTCGGTTACTTCCATATCAATCCCCAATATTACCTTTCCGTAACAAACAACGTTGAACCTCACCCCAATCTATATCTATGCATAAAACACGTACAGGGGGATTATCACCGAACGTATAAATTCAACCCTACATTAGGAATAGGTAAGCACAAACAAATTGTAGAAATTGAATGTCAACGCGAATATGAAGGCAAAGGAGCATACCCGAACTATATTGCAGACGGTGTACTTAATGGATTTGAAGAATTAAAATCAGATTCCCAGCCTTACTGTTTGAACCAGTTAAAATCAAATCCCAATTTTGCCGGTATTTGGACATGGTCAAGAGGAGGAGGCTGGAGAGGTCCCTATATCAAAAATGAATTATGGTGTGACATAAACGTTGCAATATTGGCCAATTGGGCAAACCGGATGTCGTTACCGGAAAAGGAATTATTTAAGAAATACGCCATAGCCAACGGATTCAAAGGAAAAGACATCGAACGTTTTCATCGTCTTTCTCTTTTGTCTGCTGACGCGATTGTCAGAGGAAGAGCATCTTTAATTCTCCCCATCAATGTATGGTGGACGAGAGATCAATTCATCGGAGGAGAGAAAGAACTGAGACAGAATCTCAAAACTATTATAGAACAAGGACTAACTCATAAAATTATACTAGAAAAATCCCAAAGTGTTGCTATCTGGAAAGAGATTGTAGCATTAGCCGATAAAATACAAACAGGCAATCCGGAACTAAGACGTTACTTACAAACTTCCGCCAAGTACGGATTACTTTTATATTCAATCTATGAACAGGGTTGGATTATCATGCTCAAAGGCTACGAAGGAGATATGAACGGTCAATATGACACAAAAAGTATTCGCAAAGCCATCGATAATTATGACCGGTTATGGAAAGAATACAAACTATTCGGAGAGACTCATCCGGATTGTGCCACACTTTATGAGCCTTATAGTTTTGACTTTAACAAACCTCCATTGTATCACGATTTAAAACAAGGACTAAATCCTACTGTAGATAAATACAGAATTACAGATAAACCATAAAAAATAAGAAAATATGAAGAAGACATTTCTAACCGTGCTGTTATTCTATATTTTCACAGGAATAGCAGTAGCACAAAACCTGTCAAAAACAACAGAATACAAAATCTTATTGACAGGAGCCTCATTCGCTTCTCCGCAAAACGGTTGGTTCGAAATCGGTTGTCGCAAACTGAATGCCGAAGCCATAAACCGGGCCATAGGTGGAGAAGCCATAGCCAATACAGCTAACCGAATGGCCAATGGTACCCTCTACTCTAAAGAAGAACTGGAAAATATTGATGCATTAGTCATTATGCAAGTACACAATAAAGATGTTTATGAAGAACTTCAACTGAAAGATAAATACACGGATTATGAAGTACCATTTGATCGCAGCAATTACGCGGCAGCCTATGATTATGTCATCAAACGTTACCTCACGGAATGCTATGAATTACGTAACGATACTACATCCAAATACTATAATACTCCTTATGGTAAACCTGCAATTATTGTATTATGTACACACTGGCATGATTGTCGCACCGTTTACAATGAAAGTATCAGAAAACTCGCCGCTAAATGGGGATTTCCTTTAATTGAATTTGATAAATATATCGGATTCTCAAAAAATGTATTACATCCTGTCACAGGAAAACCTTTCAGCCAATTATATTCCACGGATATTCAAGTTACAGAAGGCATAGCTTATGGACATCATCCCATACGGGGAGAACAATCATATATGCAACAACGAATGGCAGCTATTTTTGTAGATTCGATGAACAGAATTTTACCTATAAAGTACTAAGTATGAAAAGAACTATTATATATACCCTCTTTCTCCTGTCTTTCGTTTGTCAACAGGCGAATGCGACACATATTGTTCAAAATCAATATGATTCCTCATTGAACCAATCGGAACATATGTCTTGGTGGACACATGACAGGTTTGGTCTGTTTATCCACTGGGGACTTTACGCTATGCCTGCTCGCCACGAATGGGTAAAAAGCAGAGAAAAAATGTCCGATGAACATTACAACCGTTACAAAAACTTATTTAATCCCGATTTGTATAATCCGGAAGAATGGGCGTATATGGCAAAAGCAGCCGGAGTTAAATATATGGTTTTCACGACTAAGCATCATGATGGTTTTTGTATGTGGGACAGTAAATATACGGACTATAAAATAACCAATACACCTTATAAAAAGGATATCTTAAAACCGTTAGTTAATGCTTTTCGTAACGAAGGTATACGTATAGGATTTTATTATTCGCTATTGGATTGGCATCATCCCGATTTCACCATTGACCGTAACCACCCCCAAATGCCACAAAACCCCGACCTCTTGAAAGAATTAAATAAGAACCGTAATATGGCAAAATACAGGGAATATATGAAAAACCAATTAACCGAATTGCTCACTGAATTTGGACAAATTGATGAACTTTTCATGGATTATACGTATGCTGAAGGAGAGAATGGAAAGAATAGTAAAGACTGGGATGCAGAAGGTATTGTCAAATTAGCACGAAAATTGCAACCACAGATTATTATAAACAACCGCCTCGGACTAACAGAAAATAGACAAGACTGGGATTACATCACTCCAGAACAATTCATGCCACAACAGTGGCCCACAGTAAACAGCCAACGAGTTCCTTGGGAAACCTGTCAAACATTCTCCGGTTCATGGGGCTACCATCGTGATGAATACAGTTGGAAAAGTGTACATCAAATAATTGTTATGTTAGCCGAAACTGTCAGTAAGGGTGGAAATCTATTACTAAACGTCGGGCCAACAGCAAGAGGTGTTTTTGACGAACGTGCTATAGAACGTTTAAACGGCCTGGCACATTGGATGCGTTTTCATAGTAGCGCCATTTATGGATGTACTGCCGCACCAACTGAATATGCTTGTCCCAACAATTGTATTCTCACATATAACCCCAATACTAACCGACTGTATATACACGTGTTAGAATGGCCATTCAAATCCTTATATCTAAAACAATATAAAGGAAAAATCAAATATGCTCAATTATTGAATGACAATTCAGAACTCAAATTTCGGACTGAAACCAAAAAAGGAAGCCATATGACCGAAAATACAGGAGCTGATGATGTTATCATCACTTTACCTGTAGAACGCCCAAATGTCGAGTTACCGGTTATAGAACTTATATTGGAGTAGTCAACAGCAACGGAAGATTCCAACTAGATGTTGAACTTCTGATCGAAAAACATGAGCTGAAGTTTGATTACACTATTCAATCGCTTCAAATAAAGATAAGTCACTATTTCGATTCCATAACTTATGAATTGCTTTTCCTGATATGCAATGAAGCGGAACAAGTCCTCTTTGCCGGCTATCTAAAGAATTATACCTGAAATCTCCCATGACGAAATAACAATCCTCTTTTATAATGATAGGACCAAAATTATCATGAGAAGCAATTCGTTTACCTTTTTCCTCAATAGCCTTATTATTAATATATACGATCCCATCTTTAAGCTGTATTGTGTCTTTCGGCATCCCTATAATTCGTTTAACGTATAACTGCGTTTCATTTTCATCCCACTTGAATATAACAACGTCCATACGCTGCGGAGAAGAGTATCCCCACACACGATGATACCCCCAATTTGTTTTTTTATCAGCTTTGGCTACGGCTGGTATCAGACAGAGTAAATTGAGTACAGGTGTTTCTACAATTCGCTGAGGCATTAAAGCCCCGTATGTAATTTTCGAGTTCCAGACCAGACTTTTTGCACTTATCGTAGGAAACATACTATCAGACGGAATATATACCCATTCGCCAATGAATACCTTAACCAAAAGCAATATAAGTAACATACAAGTCCCCAGTTTGGCTAACGTCTGAAATTTGATACGTTTCATTTCAATTCCTCAGTAGATAAAGACTGTAAAGCAACACCATGTGTCTGAACCCATCTCGCCATGAACGCAAATGTGGTCTGCGTTTCCGACCATCGGGATAGAGAATCACCGGGATTTCACAAATACGCATCTGATGAATAGAAGCCAAGGCAACAAGCTCAGAAGCAAACTCCATACCATTACACTGCGGGTTAATAATGTTATAGCATTTTTTCGTGAAAGCTCTCAGACCACAATGGAAGTCTCCAATATTATTCTTAAATAAAAAACGCCCCAAGGACGACAAGAACGGATTGCCGACATAGCGATGAAGCCATGGCATAGCCCCTTTCGTGATTCCACCTGCAAAGCGGTTTCCCATTACCATATCATAACCAGCCTGTAATCGTTCGATAAATAATGATAATTCAAGAAAGTTATAACTATCATCAGCATCACCCATAATGATATATTTCCCATTGCAATGTTCGATGCCATGTCTCAAAGCACTGCCATATCCTTTCTGACTTACCTGTATCACATCCGCCCGATTATTCTTAGCAACGAGAGCGGAATTGTCTGTACTACCGTTATCGGCGACTATAATTTCATAAGTTAATCCGGTGTTTGAAAAAAATTGATGGATTTTCCGGATACATATGCCTAATGTCTTTTCTTCATTGAGGCAAGGCAAAATGATAGAATATTCAATGTCTGTGGTTTTCATGGTGTTAGTATTTTATATATTGCGAAATCTTGATTACAAAATACTTGTTGAAAACGGTTATGGTTCAATCTGATCACCCCATGAGGGTATTGAAGATAGGAACCACGATACAAAAACTCGACATACCAGTTGACGTTGGCAGGAAGATTGGATATCTCTCCCGAAATATTGCAGGAAAGACGATTCGTATATAAATAGATAGAGCGACTTTCTCCGCAGGCTACCCAATCGTCCTGAGCGGTATTCATACGGAGGAAGGCGTACATTTCTTGAGCACTCTCGCCTTCCACGTTCGGATTTATGGTAGTATAAATCCGTATGGATGAGGTCGCATATTTTATTGAAGCTTTCCAAACAGAACAGATTAGTATGCCTATAATTGGATAGAGAACCCATTTTCCCGCTTTTTTGCCCCACACCATACACATAAATCGGAATCCTTGAATGAAGAATATGAAACATAATGGAAAAAGGGGAAGCCAATACCTTATTACATCATAAGGCCAACAGATTAAGAGCATTATGGTAGAAACCAGATAAACTGACTCCGCCGTTAATTTCCGGCTACTTATGTATAAGCCGAGCAAGCAATTCACCCAAAAGAAAAGATTGAAGAGTGAAAAAGGAATATATAAGATCTGAGCAGGATATTCGTAAAATGTTTGGATGTTGTGAAGTAGGTTTGTCAGAGTCACCACCTTAAAGTGCTCAAAATGTTCTGTATATCCCGAAGGAAAAACAAGAGTAAAGACAAACCAAATGCATAGAGCAGATGCATAAGGAAGGAAAAACCTCCATCCTGATAATCTGTTTTTCCATTGAAGTACGATTAAGGAAATAAATAAGAAGTATCCTTCCGTACGAATCTGTGCCGTGAAAAAAAGAAGAATACCTAAACCGATGTATAGTATAGTTCGCTTTTCGGTCTGTTCCTTCAATGCATAGAGTTTGTTCATTGTCCAAAAAGAGAACATGAGGAAGCAGAAAAAGGGAAGTTCGCTGCTGACGGAGTTAACATACCCCCAATAGAATATGTTGCCTGTCAGCAAAGCTAAAACGAGTAGGACGGACATTCTGAAACGCTCTTTCGAGAGAATAGGGTGATAATAGAGAAAGATGAAAGCCCCTACCAGACAGATAACTCCTACAATTTTGAAGGCAAAATAGTTGATGCCAAACAATGCCACACACGGAAATAGTAGCAGAGGATATCCCCACGGGTAAAGTATAGGCGAATAGCGCTGATAAGTAGAATGGGTTATCATCTCCTGCATGTCCGAAAACACTTGCTGCATATCTCCGTATTGTATGCTTTGTGCCTGTCGGATATAAAGTGCAAAGTCACCGTTGAATATATGCCCCGACACTATTAATTGCACGGCTCCCCATAGGGTGCCGCACAATAATAGCATAAAACATAGTTCAGTAATATGTTTTTTCAGGAACTGCATGAGTCATTATTTGCATCTAATAGACAGAACTATAGAGCTTTCTCTTCTACAAATTTAAAGTCATATCCCGGTTCGTTGTCTTCCTTCAATTTGTTCTTTTTCACTTTTCGTTTTTTCCTCTACAATCATAGATTCCGAAGATCCCAAACTGGGGAGTTGAACGAGTTTATACCCCGCTGCCGCTTCCTTTATAAGTTCAAGATACTTGTCTGTACAAATAATCAGTGTATTTTCCGGATTGTATAACATCGGAGTTTTCTGCAATAATTCTTCCAACCGAATAAGTGCTTTGAGATTAGCCTTTGGACTTATTGAGATAGTATGGATATAAGCCGGTTTCCATATTTCTTTTAAACTCTCAGCTTTTATAAGCGATTTTTTATCAGATGTGCAAATAACAACCTTAGTCATATTTGTTATCTGAGGATCAGGCTCTTGCGAATAGGCAAAACCCAATGTCATGCAAAACAAGCATAACAATAAAATTCTTTTCTTCATAATTCTAAATTTTTAATTGGTTTGAAAATATCGTTGACTTATGTTTTTAAGATAATTGTTTGCCAAATCAGGAACAGCTTTGTCGGGTATGAAAGCATGTAAGATTGTCATGTCACTTGATAACAAAAAGCAATATGGAAAACCTTCTTCTTCCAATGGGAGAGATAAATTTCCATTTTCTATATCAAATACAGTAGAAGGCAATTTCATGTTTTTCTCTAAATATCTACGAGCTGTTGACGATTGGTAGCTTCCAATAAGCAAAATATTCTCGTCAAGATTTAATTCTTTAGATAAACGCCCTATTTTTTGAAGTATGAAATTGACGCAATCACTGCAATATAATTCGTTGACTCTTACTACTAACACTTCTTTTCTCCCTTTCATATATTCCTCAAGCGGAATTGTGACACCATTGTATTCTTTTAATAAGATATTTGGCATCTTCATTCCATTCACCGAGAAAGCAATTTGAGAATTTACCCATAGTGCCATTTCTTTTTGTCCGGTAATGGATTTATCAGTAATCTGTTCCTGACAATACGTCTTTAGGGTCTTATACTTCTTTAAAGTGACCATATTGACACCTAGTAATAATAGTACTAATATGCCAACAATATATATGTTGATATTCTTTTTCATCCTGTTACATTTAAATAGATTTAATATGTAGGAGGAATAAGACAGGATTACTATCTTCCGTTAATCCATCATATAACTGCATTAACTTGCTATCGTTAATTAATGGCGAATTATAAATTCGCTCTTTCATACGCATAACAGTAGTGGCAGATTGCGGAATAAGAAAAGTTTCTTTGTCATAACAAACTATGGGTGTATTTCCTGGAGAATGTGCAAAAAATAAAGGATTGTAATATCTGCCATTACACTTATAAGTCTTTTTCGTTTTATGAGAATAAATAACGAAAGGAGACCAAGTGAATCCATTTTTGCTAAAATAGAACAATGCATAGTCCTCTAATATAACATAGTCTGCCATATGAACTTTTGTTCCGACTATTTTTATATATGTATCACTGTTCATGTCCTCTGGTCTTTCTGGATATCCACCATTAGTTATATTTATTCTATATTTCTCGTAACAACGATCTTTCTCTATCTTATAAATATTATGCGTCCATGGCTCTTTTAAATAAATGTCATTTCCAAAACTACGTAAAGGATGCATTCCATTGTTTAAGTGAAATACCTCGTTATAAAAACTTGGGAATTCTCTATAAAGTAGTTTGAAATCTTTGTCATAAACAGATAGCATTTGCCGTTGAGAATCATCGTCCATACCAGCTTCTATAAACCCAGCAATAAAATCATTATTAATCAATTCAATATCATTTGCATAAAAGCTAGGAGATACATCTTTTATATGCTTCCCATTCAAATCGTAATAATGAAGACGATTCCAGTCATACAAAACTATTTGTTTTTGATCGCTTGTTAGACACATTTTGCATAAACGCGAGTATTCACCAGGACCTTGTCCTACTTTTCCGATTCTCCGAACGAAATTGCCGTGTTTATCAAAGCAATATACAGCATTTGCAACAAAAACATCCATTATGAAAATATACTCATTAGAGCAAAGTATCTGATGTATGTTTCCTATTAAACAGTCGCTGTTTGTTTCCAATTTGATGTATGATATATCATCGATCAAGCTGTCGAAAGC
>ENA-OURV01001617-OURV01001617.1-human-gut-metagenome-genome-assembly--contig:-NODE-1617-length-17396-cov-6.095323_pt1 | contig 17396 bp, 13 predicted proteins | sample MGYA00242141_ERZ509072 | MGnify/ENA primary metagenome ERZ509072 (study PRJEB26280, sample SAMEA2338763) | human gut metagenome | biome: human gut; feature: human-associated habitat; material: faeces... | reverse complement strand
AAAAAAACATATAGACACAAATTACAAAAAACTTCTTTTTTCTAAGTTGATATTTAATAAATTAAATTTAATTGTGACAAATTCTAATAATCAAATTAATCAAAAGAATGCATATATTCAAAACACTAAAAAACGAATATATGAAGATGCAACAGAGATAGTTAACAATATAAGAAAATTAAAAGTTAATAAAATGAAAAATGATTTAATTAATTTAGATTTTCCTGAAGAAAAAATGATTAATGAATTAAATACTAAAAATAATCATAAATATATAAAGGTAGAGTACGCAAATATTAATGAACTTCTGAAAATAAATGAAAACTCAGGTGTATTAGATACAAAAAATTTAAAAAGGATACTTGGCGATGATTATAACAAAATTGCTAGTAAAAGTAACCAAATAAAAAATGTAATTAATAAAATTCAGTTAAGCGAAAAAAAAGTTAATATTAGATTAGATGAGTTACTCAATGAAATAATTTCAACAGCAACAATAAAAATTGGATTTCCTGGAAAAAGCAAAATATCAGTCGATGATTTAACTCCTGGCTTGACTGCAAAAATGTACATTGACTATTTATTTAATGTTAAAATACTTGACGGGTATAATAATGTGGTAATTTTTGATCAACCAGAAAATGATGTTGATAAAGCATTTATATATGAAGAATTAATACCAAAAATTTCACAAGCAAAATTCAATATACAAATAATAATAACTAGTCATGAGCCACTACTAGTTGTAAATGGCGACTCAAATCAAATAATTAAAGCAGAAAAAAATAATCATGTAATAAAATATACATCATATAAACTAGATGAATATTTAGATAAAAATACAGTAACTAATGTTATTTCGAAATATGTTGATGGTAATATTAATGCTGTTAAAAATAGATATGAGATATATGTAGGAGGTAAAAATGAAATTAGTGATATCTTATAACAATAATAATGCAAAAACGTTAATAAAAATAGGCGATGAAAAGCCAAAAGAACTAACATTTGAAGAACTCTTATCAATAACAAATAATGTTATTGATAATGATGAGAAATATGAACTGTCTTTAAGTGGTTTTGATGAAAATTTAGAAGTAGAAGAAAACTATAAAAAAGTGTTTGAAGATATATTTGCACTAAAAAACGATTCGGAAATAATTGATTTAAAAAAGCAAATTGAAAAATTGGAAAAAAGCGAAGATAAATAGTCATAAAAAGACTAAAATATCTTCTTTTAATTATTTTAAAATCACCCTAATTAATAACATGATAAATATATTAAAATTATTCATTTATACAAAGAACTATCATAATATTCCAATATAATAAATTAATGGTAAAATAAAATAACCTAAAACTAATTACATACAAATTAAATACCAAAAAAATTAAATTGTATGTTATAATTAAATAAGAGATGAAGTATAGGTGGTTTAAATGATAATAAAAGATAATAAAGAATTAAAACAAAAAGATTTTAAAAATGAAAAAGAATTACAAAATTACTTCGAAGAAAATTTGCAAAAGATTCTTGGATATAAATTTGTAGAAACAGAGTTTGCTGTAGGCAGTTTTAGACTAGATACTTTAGCATATGATGAGGAGAGTAAATCATTTAGAATTATAGAATATAAGAATGTTAAAAATCGTAGTTTGGTAGATCAAGGGTATACGTATTTAAAGTTGCTATTAGAGAGAAAAGCGGATTTTGTACTTAAATATAATGAAAAAAATAACTCTAATTTAAAATTGGCAGACGTAGATTGGAGTCAATCAAGAATCATATTTGTATCACCAATTTATACAAGCTATCAACTCAATGCTACTGATTTTAAAAACATTCCGGTAGATTTAATTAAAGTTACAAGGTATGAAGAAAATATAGTGACTATAGAATTTATAAAGAAGACAAGCAACGTAAAAGTAGAGGATGTACAAATAAAATCAGAGCAAAAAGAGGTTAATAAAGAAATTAAAGTATATACGGAAGATGACCATTTGAATAAAGTATCTGAAAAAACTAGAAAGCTTTATAATATATTAAAAAACAGAATATTAGAATTAGATGATATTGATATAGATGTAAAGAAAGTGTATATTGCTTTCAAAGGAAGAAAGAACATAGTCGATGTAGAGTTTACTCAGAATAAATTGAGGTTAGACATTAATATGAAAAAAGGAACATTGAATGATCCATTAGGCATAACAAGAGATATAACAAATATTGGCCATTGGGGGAATGGTGATTATAGAGTAGAAATATCTGATGAAGATGATATAGATAACGCTATGCCATTAATAAAACAGTCTTTAAGAGTAAATAAAAAATAAACTTCTTTTGTATATAAAAAGTATTAGCTAAAGTTTAATTGATAGGGGGGATAGAATGATTTATGAAATTTTACAATTTATATTTAGTCTTGCAATAGTTATTTTCTCAATAACAATTTTTGTCAAGGGATATAATGACTCTGAAAGTGATCTTGAAAAAGCACTATATATTATAATGTCGGTTGCATGTATGTTCCCACTGCTAATTTATTATTTGGATAGATACAATATACCAACAAAACTCGGGTATACTGAAAATATAGTTTCGAGAGATTGGGTAAACATAATAACAACTTATTCAACATCAATAATTTCAACCTTACTTAGTGCAATTTTTTTGATATTTATAACATTTAAACAAATGAGAGAAACATCCAACGATAATATAAGATTAAATAATGAAACTCAGAGAATGCAGAATTTACCATATCTACAATATGATTTTACAAATGAAATAATAGATAAAAATTTATGCAGCGACAAAATAAAATTGATAACTATAAATGATAATAACAATGATAATGATTCTATAGATTTTACTATTAAAATTAAGAATATTGGTTTAAACACTGCAAGAAAGGTAATATTTGAATTGAAATCCGATCTCTTTGAAAAAGAAGAATATTCAGAATTGCAAAATCAAGGCATGATAGAAAAAAATGAGACAAAAGAAAAAGAGGTTATTATTTTGAATGTAGCAAAGGGTACACATAGAATAGAAATAATTGTGTATTATCAAGATTTACTGAAAAATTGGTATAGTCAAAAAATATATTTAGTAATTTCAGTTACAAATATATATGATTCGAAGACAGGAAATTGTGATCATATAGATTCATTTATTGTTAATGATGAAGAAAAAATGATAAACGAACCATCAATAATAAAAATGTTAAATAAAGATTTAATAAAATAAATTATTAGACTATAAAATAAAATTTGTAGCATAATTAAAAGTGTAATACAATTTTTTGAATAGGTAGGTGTAATCAATGTCTAATTATGAAAGTGAAGCAAAATTAGAAAATAGAATGATAGAGCAGCTTAGAAAGCAAGGGTATAGCTATATTGAAATAAATGATGTTAAGGAGTTAGAAAAAAATTTTAGAAGACAAGTTAATTTGCATAATAAAGTGGAATTAAATGGAAGAGATTTATCGAATAAAGAATTCGAGAAATTAATGATAAAAATATCCAGTAAAAGTATTTTTCAATCTGCAAAAGAATTAAGACAAAAGCATGATATAATTCGTGATGATGGCACAGTTGCATATATTGAATTATTTAATACCAAAGAATGGTGTAAAAATATATTTCAAGTTACTCATCAAACTACAGTTGAGGGAAAATATGTTAACAGATATGATGTAACAATTCTCATTAATGGCCTTCCATTAATTCAAATTGAATTAAAGCGAAGAGGCATTGATATGAAGGAAGCCTTTGATCAAATTAAGAGATACAAAAACCACTCCTACAATGGATTATACAGATTTATTCAATTATTTGTAATTAGTAATGGTGTTGATACAAAATATTTTGCAAATGGAGATCAAGAATTAAATTATGGGTTTACTTTTTATTGGACCGATGTAAATAATGACAGAATTACTAATTTGGAACAGTTTTGTACTTTCTTTTTAGATAGATGCCATGTTGCTAAAATGATAGCAAGATATATGATAATAAACGAAACAGAAAAAATGCTCATGGTAATGAGACCTTATCAAGTATATGCAGTTGAAAATATTGTTGATAGAGCAATAAATACAAGTAATAATGGCTATGTATGGCATACGACAGGTTCAGGAAAGACGATAACGTCTTTCAAAACTAGTCAAATTTTATCCCTAGAGCCATCTATTAATCAAGTGTTTTTTCTAGTAGATAGAAAAGATTTAGACAAACAGACATTGGATGAATTTAATAAATTTGATCCTGGTTGCGTTGATATGACAAATGAGACATTTAAATTAGTTCAACAAATTAAAGATAGTACAAAGCCTTTGATAATTACAACCATTCAAAAAATGGCCAATGCTTGTTCTAACCCAAGATATGCCACTGTAATGGAAAAATATAAAGATAAAAAGACAGTGTTTATAATAGACGAGTGTCATAGAAGTCAATTTGGAGATATGCATAAACAAATTGCTAAAACATTTACAAATGCACAATATTTTGGATTTACAGGAACACCAAGATTTGAAGAAAACAAGAGTCAAGATGGTAGAAGTACAGCAGACATTTTCGAAAAATGTTTACATACATATCTAATTAAAGATGCAATTAACGATGGAAATGTTTTGGGATTTTCTGTTGACTATGTTAAAACAATCGAAAGCAGCATTGATGACAGTAATGATGAAAGAGTACAAGCTATAGATACTGATGAAGTGTTCATAGATGATACAAGAATTATAATGGTAGCACAGCATATTATAGAACACCATAATATTAAAACAAGAGATAGAAAGTACAATTCTTTATTTGCAGTTTCATCTATTCCAATGCTTACAAAATATTATGATGCATTTAAAAAGCTTGATCATAATTTGAAAATTGGAGCAATATTCACTTTTGGCGCAAATGAAAATTTAGATAATAAAGAAGAACATTCGAGAGATGTGCTTGAACGAATAATAAAAGATTATAATAAAATGTATAATACTAATTTTACTACAAATAGTTTTGATGCCTATTTTAGAGATGTTTGTAAGAAAATTAAAAACACAGATATTGATATAGTAATTGTAGTAGATATGTTGTTAACAGGATTTGATGCGAAAAGATTAAACACTTTGTACATTGATAAGCCATTAAAGTTTCATAGTTTAATTCAAGCATTTTCAAGAACAAATAGAGTTGAATCAGATACTAAACCATTTGGCAATATTGTATGTTATGATTTACCATCTAAATTTAGAGTAGATGAAGCAGTAAAATTATTTTCTCAAACAGATAGAACAGATACCGTTATTATGGCACCGTATTCTGATTATTTAGAAAAGTATATAAAAGCAGTTAATTATCTTCAAACCATCGCTCCAAATATTGATAGTATTCAAGAGTTGGAACAAGAGGGAAATGAAGAAAATTTAAAAAAGTTTATACTAGCATTTAGAGAAGTGGCAAAAATATTAGTAAGTTTAAAAACATTTAATGAATTTGACATGAATGATGAAAAAATGCCTATGGCATCGCAAATGTTTGAGGATTATAAAAGTAAGTATTATGAAATATATAGGAAGTTAGCAACATCCAAAGAAAAAAGTTCGATTTTAAGTGATATTAGTTTTTCACTAGAATTAATTCAAACAGATAAAATAAATGTTTCTTACATATTAAACCTAATTAGAAATGTTGATTTAACAAATGAAGAACAAAAACAAAAAGATATAGAAGATATAGAATCAAAATTAGTCAATGTAACAGATGATGAGTTATTCCTAAAATTAGATTTAATTAAAAGATTCTTATCAAATGTATTGCCAATTTTAAAACCAGAAGATTCAATAGATGATGCATTTAACAGTCACATGAATAAAGAAAGACAGAAAGAAATAGAAAAATTTGCCAAGGAAAATGATATTGATTTAGAAGTATTACAAGCGGTAATTGATGAATTCGAATATAGTGGAATATTCCCAAATGAAATGATAGGAAAGTCAATTCATGCTCCATTCTTAAAGAAGATATCATTAATTGATAATGTAAAAGTATTTATAAAGAATCTTTCAAGAAAGTATTTATAGGAGGATATAATGTCAAGAGAAGAAAAACAACAAACTCAACAAGCAGAGTTACAAAAACAATTATGGAGCATTGCTAATACCTTAAGAGGTAATATGGATGCTAATGATTTTAAAAATTATATTTTAGGACTAATATTCTACAGATATTTGTCTGAAAATCTTGTTAATTATGTTGAAAGAACATTATTAAAAGATGATGGGATAAGTTATGTAGATGCATGGAAAAAAGATGAATATAGAGATGAATTAAAAAGATATTTAATAGAAGATTCTAATATGGGATATTTCATTGAAGCAGATAACTTATGGAGTGAATTAATATATAAAATTCAAACAGGTAAATTTGATATTTCAATGTTATCAAAAGCAATTAATTCTATATCAGACTCGACATTAGGTAATGAATCTGAAGATGATTTTGAAAACTTATTTGAAGATATGGATTTGAATAATTCTAAATTGGGTAGAGGTGAGGCAGAAAGAACTAAGCTGATTTCAACAATAATGTTAAAAATAAATGATATTGACTTTCACCATGAAGATGCTGAAATTGATGTCTTAGGTGATGCTTATGAATATTTAATATCAAACTTTGCAGCCTCAGCAGGTAAAAAAGCAGGAGAGTTTTATACACCACAACAGGTATCAAGAATATTAGCAAAATTAGTTACTATAAATAAAAGTAAAATACAAAGTGTTTATGATCCGACATGTGGTTCTGGTTCTTTACTACTAAGAGTAGGTAAAGAAGCAAAAGTTAGTTCATACTATGGACAAGAGTTTAATTCTACAACTTACAACTTAGCGAGAATGAATATGCTATTACATGGAATATCATTTAAACATTTTGATATAAAAAATGCAGATACATTAGAAAATCCAAAACACAAAGACATGAAATTTGATGCAATTGTGGCTAATCCTCCATATTCAGCACAATGGAGTGCAGATCCTAAGTTTATGGAAGATGAAAGATTTAGTGCCTATGGAAAATTAGCACCAAAGTCTAAGGCAGATTTTGCGTTTATTCAACATATGATTTATCAATTATCTGACAACGGAACAATGGCAGTTGTTCTTCCACATGGCGTTTTATTTAGGGGAGCATCAGAAGGAACAATAAGAGAATATTTAATAAAAGAAAAAAATTATTTAGATGCTGTTATAGGATTACCTGCAAATATATTTTTTGGAACCAGTATTCCAACTTGTATATTAGTATTTAAAAAGTGTAGAGAAAATGAAGATAACATTCTATTTATTGATGCTTCTAAAGATTTTGAACCCGGAAAAAATCAAAATAGATTAAGAGATGACGATGTAAATAAAATTATTGAAACATACAAAAGCAGAGTAGAAAAGCCAAAATATTGTCATGTTGCTCCATTGAGTGAAATAGCCGAAAATGAATATAATTTAAATATTCCTAGGTATGTAGATACATTTGAAGAGGAAGAAGAAATAGATATTAAGGTAGTACAACAGGATTTAAAGCGAATAGATAAAGAAATAGCAGAAGTGGATAAAGAACTTAATGTATATTTAAAAGAACTTGGCTTGGAGGAAATTTAAGGTAACAATGGAATTTAAGTTATTTAAATGTTCAAATTGCAATAATGAAACGTTAATGGAAATACATGCTAGAAATAAGATAGAAAATGGCGATTTGTTTGGAGATTCTTATTATTATGATGAGCAAGTAGTTTTAAAATGCCCAAGCTGCAAAAATTATAATATTATCAATGCCTATTGGGATAGTTCGTATGGAAAAGTGACCGAAAGTAAAAAATATGAGGATATATATTGTGGCGATAATGTTTATGAAACTATTTTATATCCTGTCGTATCTGAATTAAGTAATGGTGCAAATGGAATTGTTCCAAATGATATTTTAAAGACATTTAGAAAGTCTTTAGAATTAAAACCTGTAGATTCAGAATCATGTTTGGTAAAACTCAGAAAAACACTTGAATTAATTTGTAAAGATAAAAATGCAATTGGTCGCAACTTGAATGACAAACTAAAAAAATTGTTTGAATTAGGTATTTTACCACCGACTCTAAAATCTGCATCTAATATAACAAGAAAATTAGGAAATATGGGTGCCCATGAATCAGACATTGAGATTTCTACTACTGAATTATCTTCGACAATAAAGTTAGTTGAATATATAATACAATATATTTATATACTTCCGAATGAAATTGAAATTTTGGAAAAAAAGATAAAATAAAAAGGTCTTATACAAACATATTTTGCATAAGACCTTTTTTTAGGTACAATAATTCATTAATTTTTTTCCGCTCTAAATCAATTTTAAAATCAATTACATTAAATTGCATATATATTCGTTTTTGTTCATTATAACAAGGCAAATATATATCTAATGCTTTTATTTGCTCAGCGTTTAAATTTGATTGTGTTCCTGTAGAAACTATTGAATTATAAAAATTAGATATGTATAAATAATACAAATAATAATAAATGTACTCTATTACATAGTTTTTATTTATAATCATATTAAACATAGCTTGACTTGTCGCTAAATTAATTTTGTTAATTGATACTAAGCCATATGATGCATACATTGAAATTATGATGCTATTTTTAGGAACTAACCAAGCTGCTGAGTTGTTCAAACCTGCATCCGTTATTGATTTATCGGTATAATAAATGTACTTTCCTTGTGCTGTCATGTCACCAATGCTTAAAAACGGTATATGTCCATTATAGTAATCTTTATTAGTAGATTTTGGAGTACCACCTGCTTTTCCAAAATCAAAACATTCATTTAACTTATTATTACACTTTTTATTATTGAATTCTTTTATTAAAAGTCCTTTTTTAAATAACTTAAGGTCTTCAATTTTCTTAGTTTGAAGTTCTATTTTTTTATCTAGTAATTCTAATGTTCTAGAAATTTTTTCTTGTTCTTTTATAGATGGAAGACCTACAGATATTTTTCCCAAATCAGTTGCATTTATTGCTGGATAACTAGTACCAGTACACATATCTAACACTTTGTTAACGAAAGATTTTTGATGCAAAATACTATATACAAAATAAGGATTCTCTTTTGTTCTTAATAAAGCATATCCAGTAGATGCAATATAAGGATAATCAGAATCTAAACTATTAATAAATAAATTATTCATTTGGTATGGCCTTACAGTTTGATAAAGTATATCATTTTTTATAATGGTTCTTTTAGCTCTACTTGGAGCTTCTGATCTATTTATTATTTTTCTACTAGTTAACAATCCGTTATTGACACTTTCTAAATCAATATATATAAATTTCTCTGGTAATGAATCATTTTGGGGATTAATATTCACAAATGAACTTAATTGTATTTTTTTCCATGTATCATTAAATTCTTTAAATCTTAATTTAGGAACATTCATTTAATCACCACTTTTCAAGTCCTTAAGTTTAATACTTAAAAAGCACGCGATTATATTTTTTTTGTATAATTATTATAGAAGGAGGAAAAATTAATGATTATAAAATCAAAAAAAATATTTTACAAAGATTGGGTTTATATGTGGCTTGTTGAAAAAAGAGATTATGTCAAAGAATCAACGTACGCTAATTATTCTAATATTGTTTTTAATCACATAATACCAAAATTGGGTGATTATAAACTAAATGAATTAAATCATAAAATTATACAAGATTTTTTATTAGAATTATCTAAAAATGGACGTAAGGATAATAATGGCGGATTATCAGAAAAAACAATTAAGGATATTACAATTGTTGTTAAAGGAAGTATAAAAAAAGGAATAAATGAAGGAAAAATAAAGCATATTGAATTGTCATTTAATTATCCTAGAGATGATAAAGAAAAGAGTATCTATATACTCACAAAACAAGAACAAAATAAAATAACTAATTATGTTTTAAATAATTGTACGCCTCAAAATATAGGGCTTTTAATTTCATTATATTCAGGAATAAGAATTGGTGAGTTATGTGCCCTACAATGGAAAGATATAGACTTTAAAAATAACAAGTTATATATATCAAAGACAGTGCAAAGAATTTATATCAAAGATAAAAATGAATGTATTTCTAAAATAATTATAACATCACCCAAAACTAAAAATGCTAATAGAGAGATACCTATTAATAAAGACTTTTTAGAAATATTAAAAAAAATAAAGTCGGATAAAAATAATTATATTTTGTCAAACTCGGATAAATATATAGAACCCAGAACATATAGAAAATATTTTAATAAAATATTAAAAGAGTTAAAAATAAAGCAATTTAATTTTCATTCATTAAGACACACATTTGCAACAAATTGTATATCACTAGGGTGTGACTATAAAACCGTTAGTGAATTATTAGGACATTCAAATGTTAATATAACTTTGAACTTATATGTTCATCCACGATATTCCCAAAAGAAAAAATGTATAGATTTAATAAGTAAAATATTCCAAGAAAAAGTAAATATGTAACTTTTTCTTTTTTTTGATAAAATTTTGAAAAAATGTGATATACTTATATTAAGTGTTTAGTAACTTTTAGTATTAAACTTAAGGACTTGAAACGTGGTGATTAAATGAATGTTCCTAAATTAAGATTTAAAGAATTTAATGATGAATGGATTAGCTATAAATTTTATGATTTAGTTTCCATTATAAATGGTCAAGTTGATCCAAACAAAAAAGAATATTGTAATTTACCACATATTGGTCCTGGTAATATTGAAAAAGAAACAGGAAGGTTATTAGAATATAATTTAGCAAAAGATGATAAATTAATAAGTTCAAAATATCTATTCAATGAAAAATCTGTAATTTATGGCAAAATAAATCCTCATTTTGCAAAGGTTTGTTATCCAAAATTTGTAGGGTTATGTAGTGCAGATGCATATCCAATTAATCCAATAGAAGAAAAATTAACATCAACCTTTCTTTTATATTTATTATTAAATCCCAAATTTACTAAATTTGCTACTTCGGTCTCAATGAGAACTGGAATGCCTAAAATAAACAGAGATGAATTAGGCATATATAAATTTATAATTCCTAAAATAAATGAACAAATAAAAATTGGAAAAACATTAGAATTATTAGATAAAAAAATAGAACTTCAAACTAAAAAAATTGAAGACCTTAAGTTATTTAAATTGTACATGGAAAATCAATTTATTTTTAAAGATGATGCTTCATATATTGAATACAAGTTAAGAGATATTTTAATTGAAGGGAATAAAACACCTGTGGCAGATACAAGTAAATATCAAAAACTTACCATTAAATTAAATTTAAAAGGTTTAGAATTTAATGAATCTCAAAAAGAAATGTCTGATAAAAGGCCTTTTTACGTCAGAGATGAAAACGAATTAATTATAGGAAAACAAAATTATTTTAATGGAAGTATTGCTATAGTTAATAAAAAATATGCGGGCGGAATTTGTTCAAATGCAATAATGAGTTTTAAAGCAAAAGATGGATTCGATATTAAATATATCTACTTATATTTATCACAAAAATCTTATATGAAACAAAGAGAATTTTTAGCAAATGGAACTGGACAAAAAGAATTATCTGAAAAAGAATTTTTAAATTTTAGCATTAGAATACCAACTGATAATAAAGTTAAAAAAATAATCAAAAATGTTAATTGTATATCTAAAAAAATATTACTAGAAGAAAATAAATTAAATAAATTAATAGAACTTAAAAAGGGACTTATGCAAAATATGTTTGTATAAGTCTTTTTCTTGTACCTTACAAACTTGTAATATAAAACCAATTAAAATAATGATATAATATAACTATAGAAAGAAGGAAATATAATATATGAAAAAGATAATGATAATTGAAGATGATACCATAATATCTAAAGAATTATATGAACTACTAGTAAATGCAGGATATGAAGCATTAATACTAAAAGACTTCTCAAATGCCAAAGAAGAAATATTAAAAAGTAATATAGATCTAATCCTCTTAGATATAAATATACCATATCAAAATGGTGAGCAGTTACTTAAAGAAATAAGGAAAGAATCAAATATTCCCGTAATAATGGTAACCTCAAGAGCAAATGAAACCGATGAAATATTATCAATCTCTTATGGAGCAGATGATTATATAACTAAGCCTTATAGCCCAACCATTCTATTACTAAGAATACAAAATATCTTTAAAAGATTAGATAATAGTACTGAAGTACTGAAATATAAAGATTTAGAAGTCTCGCCATCACGAGGTACCTTATCTGGTAGCAACAAAGAATTAGAACTAACCAAAAATGAAATGCTAATCTTTCAGCACTTATTAAATAACCAAAACAGAATTGTATCAAGAGATGAATTAATGACCATTCTTTGGAATAATGAAGAATACATAAATGATAATGCTCTAACCGTAAATATAAGTAGACTAAGAAGTAAACTAGAGGACTTTGGTTATCCAAATGCCATAGAAACAAGAAAAGGACAAGGATATATACTATTATGAAATTAACAAACTATCTAAAAGATAAAATAAGCATAATCATTATCACTATCATATCAATAATTCTAATAACCCTATTAGACATAGCCTTCAAAGTACCAGAGGGACTAATAATAGTAACCATAGTATTACTACTATTAACACTAATCATAGCCCTTTTAATATCATATTTCCAAAAAAGAACCTTCTATAACACCCTCATAACCAATACCAAAAATCTAGATAAAAAATACCTAGTCCTAGAAACCATACCAAAACCAACTACTTACGAAGAAGAACTAATATATAACATCATGTGCGACATCAACAAATCAATGATTGAAAATGTCAGTAGTTACATAAATAGCACCAAAGACTTCAAAGATTATATTGAGATGTGGATACATGAAGTAAAAATACCAATATCAAGTCTAATCCTTATGACCCATAATCATAAAAACCAAGTACCAAAAGAATACATTGAAGAAATAAAAAGACTAGATAACTACATCGACCAAATCCTCTATTATGTAAGAAGTAACTATACCAGTGAAGACTTTATCTTCAAAAAAGTAAAACTAGAAAAAATAATCTCATCAGTAGCCCTTAAAAATAAAGATGACCTCTTAGAAAATAAAATTGACCTAATCGTCGATATAAAAAATACTGAAGTCTATACCGATACCAAATGGTTAGAATTCATTTTAAATCAAATTATCAATAACAGTATCAAATACAAAAAAGATATTCCAAACTCCTATATCCAAATAAAAGCTATAGAAGATAATAATCAAATAACCTTATTTATCAAAGATAACGGTATTGGCATACCTAAAAGTGATATCCCAAATGTTTTCAAAAAATCATTTACCGGTACTAATGGCAGAGATAAAATCAAATCAACAGGCATGGGTCTATACATAGCCAAAAAATTATGTACCAAACTAGGACATAAAATAGAGATAGAATCTGAAGAAAAAGAATATACCATTGTCAAAATAACCTTTGGTAAAAATAAACTTTATCACCCAGAAGACTAACCTTACAAAAAAGTAATATACTGTAATATTAAACTTACGACAAATATCCTATTATCTAGTATTATTAATTACGAAAGGAAGGAAAATAATATGGAAAATATACTAAAAATAGAAAATATTGAAAAATACTATGGAAGTAAATCAAGTTTAACCAAAGCCATAGATAACATATCATTTGAAGTAGAAAAAGGAGAATTTGTCGCTATCATGGGTTCTTCAGGTTCAGGTAAAACAACATTACTAAACTGCATATCCACAATTGATAAAGTAACCGCCGGACATATTTTTGTAGGAGAAACTGACATAACAAAACTAAAAGGAAATGATTTAAACAAGTTTAGAAGAGAAGACTTAGGTTTCATCTTTCAAGACTTCAATTTATTAGATACCTTAACAGCCTATGAAAATATAGCACTAGCCTTATCAATTCAAAATGTAAGTCCCAAAGAAATAGATAAAAGAATAAAGAAAGTAGCAAGAGAAATAGATATCGAATCAGTACTAAAAAAATATCCTTACCAAATGAGTGGAGGACAAAAACAAAGAGTAGCAGCAGCCCGTGCCATAATAACAGATCCATGCTTAGTACTCGCAGACGAGCCAACCGGAGCTCTAGATTCCAAGTCATCAAAAATGCTCCTAGAAAAACTAACCTACCTAAATAATGCTTTAGGAGCCACTATTCTAATGGTAACTCATGACGCTTATGCCGCAAGTTACGCTACTAGAATAATCTTCATAAAAGATGGTAAAATATATAACGAAATTCGTAAAGGAAATGATACCAGAAAAGAATTCTTTGATAAAATAATAGATGTCGTAACCTTACTAGGAGGAGACATAAATGATGCTCTTTAAATTGTCTATAAAAAACATAACCAAAAGTATCAAAGATTATGCTATCTATTTCTTTACTCTAGTACTAGGAGTAGCTATTTTCTATGTTTTCAATGCTATAGATAGTCAAACAGTAATGCTAAATGTATCATCATCAACAAGTGAAATAATAAGACTAATGACCACTATTCTAGGAGGAGTAAGTGTCTTTGTCTCATTCATTCTAGGATTTCTAATCATCTATGCCAGCCGTTTTCTCATAAAAAGAAGAAACAAAGAATTTGGAATCTACTTAACCTTAGGAATGTCCAAAAGAAAAATATCTCTAATCCTTTTCTTTGAAACTCTTATAATAGGGGTTATCTCTTTAGGAGTTGGCCTAGCCCTAGGAATAGTTTTATCACAACTAATGAGTATCTTAGTAGCCAATATGTTTGAAGTCGACTTAACAAAATTTCAGTTTACATTTTCATCTTCAGCAGCCCTAAAAACATTATTATACTTTAGTATAATGTATCTAATAGTAATGATATTTAACACCATAATTGTAAACAAATGTAAACTAATAGACCTATTACATGGTAATAAAAAATCCGAAAAAGTAAAATTAAAAAATCCTATCATTTGCACTATAGTATTTATAATTGCGGTCATAGCACTATCATATGCTTACTATCTAGTAACAGATGGTTTTAGTACTTCACCACTTATGAATACTATAAATGGAATATTGTTACCCATAGCTATAGGATGCATATCAACATTCCTAATATTTTGGTCACTATCAGGCCTAATCCTAAAGATAGTAATGCATCTAAAAAAATACTACTACAAAGGACTAAATAGTTTTACCGTTCGTCAAATAAGTAGCAAAATAAATACCACTGTCTTTTCAATGACAATAATATGCCTAATGTTATTCTTTACCATATGTATCTTTTCCTCAGCATTATCATTAAAGAACTCCCTATCAAGTAATCTAAAAGATTTAGCACCCGTTGATATTCAGTTCTCAAAATTACAAGAACCATTATCTAAAGAAGGACAAGAAAACTTTTCAAAAGACATAATAGAGGATTATAACACCACTGTCAAAGATACCTTACAAAGATTAGATGTATACAAGTATCTAAAAGATGTAGTAGACATAAATATATATAGATTAGAAGAAATAACCCTAAAAGATTCTTTTGGAGACCAAATAGAACAAATAGGAAAAGATTATCCATTCCTAGCATATCAAGATAAAGAAACACTAATAAAATTAAGTGACTACAATCGTCTAGCAAAACTATATAACAAAAAAGAATTAACTCTAAAAGATAATGAATATGTAATTATATCTAACTATAAGATGATGGCGGATATTAGAAATATATCCCTAAAAAATAATACCAAACTAACTATAAATGGTAAAGACTACTATCCAAAATATCAAGAATGTCAAGATGGCATTATCGAACTAAGTGGAAGTGCTACTAATACAGGAGTAATAATATTACCAGATAATGCCTTAGAAGGTATTCATCCATATAAAAATATTTTAGCGGCTAACTATCAAGCAGACACTAAAGAAGAAAAAGAAAATGTTGAAGATATAGTTAGTACTATAATAAATAACCATTTTAACAAAGATACCTTATTATCATATAATACTAAAATAGATATCTATGCATCATCCATAGGACTAGGAGCCATGGTAACATTTGTAGGACTATACCTAGGAATAATTTTCTTAATATCAAGTGCAGCTATATTAGCCTTAAAAGAATTATCAGAAAGTACTGACAATAAAGAAAGATTTAATATGTTAAGAAAAATAGGAACCGATGATAAAATGATAAACAAAGCCCTATTTAATCAGATAGCAGTATTCTTCCTATTCCCATTATTACTAGCTATAATTCATTCAATATTTGGAATAGAATTTGCTAACTATATCTTAAAAACAATAGGAACAGAATCATTACTATCATCAATAATATTAACAGCAGTATTTCTAGTAGTAATCTATGGAGGATATTTCTTAGTAACATACTATTGTAGTAAAACCATAATAAAGGAGAGATAAGATGAGCTATTTAGTACCAATAAAAGCAGCTTTAATAATCTTTCCTTTTTTAGCCTTATTAATAACATTACCATATATAATATATGAATATCATCATTATGGATCAGTAAATAAATTAAGAACTTTAATAATATATTCCTTTATCTTATATCTAATGACAATCTACTTTTTAGTAATATTACCTCTTCCAACCAAAGAAGAAGTAATCAAAATGAAAGTGATTAATCCTCAGTTAATTCCATTAACATTCATAAAAGATATAGTAGAGGACCTAATAGAATTAAAACAAATAAACATTCTAAAAATAATAACTATACCTAGTATATATACTATTATCTTTAATATAATAATGTTTATGCCATTAGGAGTCTATCTAAGATACTATTATAAATGCTCATTAAAGAAAACAATAATTATAAGCCTCTTAATATCACTATTCTTTGAATTAACTCAATTAACAGGACTATATTATATCTATCCTAGACCATATCGTAATTTTGATGTGGATGACCTATTAATAAACACACTAGGAGGTCTTCTGGGATATTTAATAATAAGTCCTATCCAAAAACATTTACCAACAAGAGAAGACATCGATACCAAATCATTAAAAGAAGGACAAAAAGTATCTTCCTTAAGAAGAATAACACTCTTTCTAGGAGATATCTTTATCTATCTACTAATAATAATGCTAGTATCATTTTTAATAAATAATAAATATATAAATCTTTCACTAGCGGTTCTTTACTTTATTATTATTCCATATTTTAATCATAACCAAACTATCTTTGGAAGAATAATAAATGTATCATTGGAAGTAACTGGTATTAGATTACTTAGATTAACTTTAAGAAATATCTTTATCTATTTATATTACTATGGAATATTTTCATTAGTGGTA
>ENA-OURV01001615-OURV01001615.1-human-gut-metagenome-genome-assembly--contig:-NODE-1615-length-17422-cov-5.054471_pt1 | contig 17422 bp, 15 predicted proteins | sample MGYA00242141_ERZ509072 | MGnify/ENA primary metagenome ERZ509072 (study PRJEB26280, sample SAMEA2338763) | human gut metagenome | biome: human gut; feature: human-associated habitat; material: faeces... | reverse complement strand
CAGATATATTCAGTTGTCGTGCGGAGATCAATGTTTCATGCTTGCATTTGGGACAGTACAATGGGAAGTTTTCAAGAACTGTATCTTCTCGTATTCGTACCCTTGTTTTAGAGCCGCAGACTGGACACAATATCCATTTCTGTATCATTACTTTGCACCTTTTTGCAATGAATAAATAGCGTTCTATAATTCTTGATATAAGTGCTGACCTTTTTTGTCCACCCACGCCACCATTGTTAAAAGCAGCAATAGAATAATTGCACAGGCAAGCCAACTCCCCATAAACAAGGCGCTTGGGAAAAATCTCAACAGCAGATATGCCGTTCCACAGGTAACTACAACTCCGATCAAGGCCGTCAAAATTGCTGGTAGACTTTGCTTGATAATATGGGTGACATTCTCCCATTCAAAATTTGGGAAAATGAGATTTAAGATGTAGCCTATCATTCCGATCAGCACCGAACATAGCAAAGGAAAAGCATACCCCAGCATAGCTTTAGGGAAAGACCATTGCAAATACAATGCCATAATGGTATTCAAAACAAAAATGGTCGGTACAGACATTGAGAGATGGTGTAGCAGCTTTACTCGAAAGAGGCACTTTGCCGCAATGGGTAAGGATTTCAGTATTTCAATCTGTTTTCCCTCGATGGAAATGCTGACATAGGTTGTGCAGGATATTGTTGTCAAGATAGAAAAAGCATATATGAACAGCACATCATAATCAGCAAAAGGCACCTGAAAATATTCGGCCAACTGATAAATGTATGGCGTGATCTTATCCGACATTAAAACAACCAGCAGAACAAAGACCGCAGCAAAAAGCAATCCGCAGGCAGTATTGGTTAGATATACTGGAAGCGAAAAATAACGTGTGCGCTCTCTTTCTAAAAGAGCAGATACCGGGCTGTGCTGTTCCGTGGTTTGTTTGTTCCAATCGACGGGCTGACTTTTTGAGCCTTGTATCGCGTCATTGCTATACCAGTTACGAAATATTTTGATTAGACCATAGAGCAGAGTAACGCCTATCAGGAATACCCCACCGAAGTATATGCCTATCAACAGATAGTCCCCGTTAAGCAATCGGTGAATATACTGGCCTGCATAAAGTGTAAAAGTCGAGGTAGAAATAACATCCCCAAAATTTCCGGCAGCTATATCTGGGAATTTGCAGAACATGAAGATCATAAACGCAAACAAAATCAGGATAGCCGCCGCTGCCTTTAGTCGGGCAATACGAGCAGAGGAATTTTTCAAGATGCGGTAAATCTGTGTTCCGAACATTGTTCCCAAAAGGCCGGGAATGACAGGAAAGAGAATTGTTATTCCAAGCACAATTAGATAAAACGGAAATCCCATACCTGCGGTTAGGCCAAACAGCACCATCATAGGAAGCAGCAGCGCCACAGTAAGAGCGACTTCTACCATAAACAGGACAGTCAATTTGGAGAGTATCAATGTACGCAGCGGAATTGGAAGTGCAAGCACACTGTCAATATTAGTATCACTAAGGAGCAGACCACTTCCCCAAAAAATACTAATCGCAATATTAAGGATCACGCAGATCAGAACCATAGGAACAACAAGTTCTGTCACTACTTCCTCCAACGACCACGCAATAGAATAAATGATTTTCAAGGAGTAAATCAGGTATGCAAGCAATCCCATTAGGATCATGGCTATAAGCATATACAAAGTGATCGTTTTTGTGCGGTTCTTTGTATCTGCATATCGAAGCTGATTGGCATGAGATAGCTGCAAAAGATTATTCCTTAGTAGGGGTAACAGAAATTTCATCGCCATTCATCTCCATAAATACTTCTTCCAAACCCTTTGTCCCAACGATTTCTGTCGTCCTGCCGGAATACAGTAATTGTCCATGCTTAATAACGGACACTTTATTGCACACCTTTTCTACCACATCAAGAATATGGCTTGAAAACAGAACGGAATTTCCACTTGCACAGAGTTCTTTCATCTGCTCTTTCAGGATCACAAATGCTTCCGGGTCTAATCCAACGAAAGGTTCATCCAATATCAGCAGTTTAGGCGTGTGCGAAAAGGCGGCAATCAGCGCAAGTTTCTGTTTCATGCCGTGGGAGTAAGAGGAAATCAAGTTATTCAAATGCGGCCCCATCTGAAAAGCTGAGGCCAATTTCTCGAAGTTTTGTTTCCGCATCTTGGACGGTACTTCGTAAATATCACAGATAAAGTTGAGATACTGCAATCCAGTCATATACTCGTCAAGCTGGGGATTATCTGGCACATACGCCATCTTCCGCTTACAAGCCATCGGTTCTTTGAGGACAGAAGTTCCATCCAAAAGGATTTCTCCCTCGTCGATGCCGATGATACCTAAACAGGCTTTCAATGTTGTGGTTTTGCCAGCTCCATTCTTTCCGATGAAGCCCATTATGTCGCCATCTTCCACGACAAAACTAAGGTTGCTTATAGCCTTTTTCGCACCGTAGCTTTTGGATAAGTTCTTGATTTGTAACATAGCATTCCTTGCCTTTATTTAGAAAAATTTCAAAATGACATTCAAAAAAATAACCGTTCCGCCACCAAAGTTCTTGTTGGGGCAATTCACTTCATCCCCAAATAGATCATGATGCCCGTTGCTACGAATGCAACAATAGCCATGATATAGTACATATACGGCTTTGCATTCTCTTTCTGGCTGACGGTAAAGCCAGAAATGAGGTTCAGCAGGACACAGGCCACGGGAACGCCGAACACTACAACATTGCGGGGCCAGAAAGAATTTGCTACTCCGGCAGAATCAAAATGGATGGGGATAGACTCCGGCAGGCGATTATAGAAAGCGAGAAAGACTACCAGCGTCAACGCACACAAAACGGTGCTGATAACAATATGCTTCGTTGCAGATTTCATAAGTATTACCTCCTTTAGTTGCTTTGTTTCCTCTTAAAAAAGAGGACAAGTGAATAGACCAACGGGACAACGCCAACCAGAAAAATGATTAGCGGAACGGTTACAAAAATAAGATTGTGCAGCGGATGCAGAATGCTGACAATACCAGCCAGTATCCATGTATAACTGCCCAGCCGATGCGTCTTGTACCAGCCTTCTTCATCATTGAATAGCCACGGAAACTTTAGTCCGACATAGGGATTGATGTGGTTTTTGGGAAAATAATTGCCACTGACAATAAACAAAATACCAATAAAAACATACCAATAAGTATCTTGCATGGTCTTGGCAGGAAACAGTACGGAATATACCTGCGGGATCAAATATACAACTCCCGCAATCGGCATAATCCATTTGCCCAAAGACACTAACGCCTTGGCTCCGTTTGTCGAAGCAATTTTGATATTAAGCGCAAGGTTCAGAACAATATTCAGCAAAACGGCAATCACATAGAGCAGAATATAGTTTTCGTTACTGGCCCCGCCCATGTGGGACAGAGCGAATGCTACGATGGACAAAATAATGCAAATTGTACTTGTCAGAAACAAGGTTCGTTTATTTTTGGGGTTCATCTTTATCCTCCTGAAATTGCATAAGCCACATAACAACACTTTCAAATACCGATGTATTGATTTCATAATAGATGTATTTCTGATAGCGCGTTTCAAAAATCAAATCAGCCTTTTTTAGAGTAGAAAGGTGGTATGAAATAGTGGCATTAGTCAAGTCAAATTCTGCGGCAATTTCACCGGCTGACATCTTCCGTTTTTGTTTTAGTTTCAGCAATATCTCCCGTCGGACGGGATCGCTTAATGCTTTGAAAATATTAGGTAAACTCACAGTGCTTTCACCTTTGCCTCTGTTATTTTGAAAAATCTCTAAATGATATTTTCATTGTAGCACAATAGGAAAAAAAGTCAACATTCATTTTGAAAATTCTCTAAATGGCTTTTAGGGATCATAGATAGCCCTGTAAGCAAGGATGATGTATTAGGGCTTTTTTAGAATATAGCAGTGCCACAAACGATGTGCTGAATGCGAGAGCTGAAAAGCCTCTTATGTATTGCCATAATCAAATAGATATGAATTATAAAGTTTAATCTAACTGCATATAACAACATTCCACGGGCAGAGTATGAATTATACAATGTAAATGGGTGATGTTATATGGCGAAAGTAGAAGATTGCCCCGGCTTTGAAACTTTCGGCGCGGATGTAAAGGCTGCGCGGAAAGCCCGGCGTCTGGCGCGTAAGGCGCTGGCGGAAATGGTAGGTATTGAGTGGCGGTATCTCGCCAACATTGAGAATAAAGGGACGATCCCCAGCCTCCCGGTCGTGATCCAGCTTATCAAGACCTGCGGGCTTCCTGTGGAACGGTATTTTAATCCCGAAGTGCTGCGCTCGGAAAGTGAGCAGCGCCAGCGGGTCGGCCACAAGCTGAAACTTTGTCCCGAAGAATACCTGCCGATCATCGAGGGCGCGATTGACGGGGCTATAAAAATTGAACAGCCAAAGAAGAAAGAAACGGGGGATGCCTGAAAACCATCCTCTGTTTTCTTTTGTTTGCGAGGGGCGCAAAAGCGTCCTTTATTTTTTTGCGCTTTTTTCTGGAAAGTTCCTGTTTTGCGGGTAGTTTGAGGGTTTGCGAAGGTACTTATAGCGGAGAAGAACAAAAACAGCAAGCATAGGAAGTGTAGCCACACTTCCGAAAAACGCACCGTCCCGCCCCTGCGGGCCGTCCGTTTTGCTTGTTGGGGAAATCCCCAAACCCCTTTGCCGGAAAGGAGCGTGAAACGCAATGGCAAACCGAAAGCGTCAAATCGTGTTGCGCGTCCCGGTGACGCCGGAAGAACGGGCCATCATCCAGCAGAAAATGGCCCAGCTCGGCACAAAGAATTTCTCGGCCTATGCCCGGAAAATGCTGATTGACGGGTATATCATCCACATGGACACCAGCGACATCCGGGCGCAGACTGCGGAGCTGCAAAAAATCGGCGTCAACGTCAATCAGATTGCGCGGCGTATCAACAGTACCGGGGCTGTGTACGCGCAGGACGTTGAGGACATCAAGGGGGCGCTGGCACAGATATGGCAATTACAAAGATCCATCCTATCAAGGTAAATCTGAAAGCGGCCCTTGACTACATCGAAAACCCGGACAAGACGGACGATAAAATGCTGGTATCGTCCTTTGGCTGTTCCTACGAAACGGCGGACATTGAATTTCAAATGCTGTTAGACCAGGCGTTCAGGAAAGGCAACAATCTGGCCCACCACCTGATACAAGCCTTTGAGCCGGGCGAAACCACGCCGGAGCAGGCCCACGAGATCGGGCGGCAGCTTGCCGACGAAGTGCTGCAAGGCAAATATCCCTATGTGTTGACTACCCACATAGACAAGGGCCATCTGCATAACCACATCATTTTTTGCGCCGTGGATATGGTGCAGCAGCGCAAGTACATTTCCAACCGGCGCAGCTACGCCTACATCCGGCGCACCAGTGACCGGCTGTGCAAGGAAAACGGCCTGTCCGTCGTGAAGCCGGGCAAGGACAAGGGGAAGTCCTACGCCGAATGGGACGCCCAGCGCAAGGGAAAGAGCTGGAAAGCCAAACTGAAAATTGCTATCGACGCGGCCATCCCACAGGCCAAAGACTTTGACGACTTCCTGCGGCTCATGCAGGCGCAGGGCTATGAAATCAAACCGGGCAAATTCGTTTCTTTCCGCGCCCCCGGTCAGGAACGCTTCACCCGCTGTAAGACCTTGGGTGAGAACTACACCGAGGAAGCCATCACCCGCCGGATCAAGGGGCTGGCCGTGGACAGAGGCCCGAAACGGAAAGCCACAAAGGAAATCACTTTGCGGATTGATTTGGAGAACAGCATCAAGGCCCAGCAGAGCGCGGGCTATGCAAAGTGGGCGAAAGTCCACAACTTGAAGCAGGCCGCCCGGACGCTGAATTTCCTGACCGAACACGGCATAGACGACTATGCGGCGCTGGAAAGCAAGGTGGCCGAAATCAGCGCGGCCAACGATGAAGCCGCCGCAGTCCTGAAAGCGGTGGAACGCCGCCTGTCTGATATGGCGGTGCTGATAAAGAATATCTCCACCTACCGGCAAACCCGGCCTGTGGCGCTGGAATACAAAAAGGCCAAAGACAAGGCCGCGTACCGGCGCGAACATGAAAGTCAGCTTATCTTGTACGAGGCAGCGGCAAAAGCCATCCGGGACGCAGGCGTGACAAAGCTCCCCAATCTGGCCGCCCTGAAAGCCGAATACCGAAAGCTGGACGAGGAAAAGGAACGGCTGTACCAGAAGTACGGCGAAGTGAAAAAGGAACTGGCCGACTACGGCATCATCAAGCAGAATGTGGACAGCATTTTGCGGGTGACGCCCCATCAAGAAAGGACACAAGAGCTATGAGCATACCGAGAATGAATTACCAGCAGTACCGCAAGGCCCGGAAGCTGACGCATGAGTGCTGCAATTACTGTGACGGGAACTGCCTGCTTTTGGACGATGGAGAGGAATGTGTGTGCGTCCAGAGCATTTCCTATTCGCTGCTGTGCCGGTGGTTTCGGGCCGCCGTCCTCCCGCTGGACGCGGCCCTGTGCGCCGAGATCAGCAGGAGCCGGGACGAGGTGAAACGCTGCGTCGAGTGCGGGGCCGTGTTCACGCCGAAGTCCAACCGGGCCAAATACTGCCCGGATTGCGCGGCGCGGGTGCGTCGGAAGAAAGAGGCCGAACGGCAGCGGAAAAGATACCTCCTGTCTACGCATTTAGGGGAATAAAAGCCCATGAAAATCAAGGCTTTTCCGGCATGGTTGGCGGGCAGTCAGGACAGATTTTCCAGTCCCCGCCAGAGAGGGCTTCTAAATGCGTAGGAAAACACTTCCGCCGCTGGTATTTCTGCCGGTTCTGTGTTATGCTGATACAAGCATAAAAAAGACAGGAGTGTACAGGATGCCCGAACAGGAAATGTTGCTGGACAGCGCCACGATCAAAGCCGCCGTCGCAGGCGAGAAGTGGGCTACGGAAAAAGTGATTGAACACTATGCCCCCATGATTGACGAGCTGGCCGTAGACGAGGATATGAAACAGCACTTGATTATGAAACTGTTGGAAGCCCTGCCGAATTTCCCGATGGAGCAGGCATAAAGGCAAAAAAACAGCGCCGGACGCAGAGGCCATACAGCCCCCGCGCCCGGCGCTTCGTTATGTTTTATTTACTCGTCTGTGAAATGGAACTGGTACGCCTCAAAGTCGGCGTCGGTCATGGTGTCCAGCTTGGCAAGGGGCTGGCGGGCCAGTGCCGCCATGTCCCCGTCCATATCCGGCAGCGCGGCATGGAGCTTCGCCATCGTCCTGCGCCGGTCGGCATTGTGATACAGACAGATCAGGTTTTCTTCCTCCACATTAAACTGCATTGTCATACCTCCAATTCGTTTTTCTTGGTGCGGGCCGGGGCCTTTTTCGGGGCTTGGGCCTGTTTGGTTTCGGATAGCTGCTTTCGGATAGAAGCGCGGGGCCGCCGCACTTCCTTGTCCCGGTTCTCGTCTTTGCCGATCATGGCATATATCCCATGCCTGTCCTTGATGCCGGTAAACACCAGCGATTTATAAGGCAGCATGGAAAAGAGGCGGTCAGTGTCCTTGCTGGACGCGATCTGCGTAAAATAGGGGGACAGTTCCACCATGAAATGCGTCTTGTTGGGGCTGTTGGGGGTAGAAAGACCTTTCATTTCCGCAACAATACGCTGGGCCTCGTCCCGGATCAGGCGGTCATGCAGCGTCGTGACGTGGGCTTTGAAGTCGCCGGGGGCAAGCTGCTCCCGGCCTTTCTGCTCCTGCCGCAGCACTTCCCGCAGGTTTTCCGGCTCATTGGGTTTTGCCTCATACCGCAGGAACGCCCCCAGCTTGGGGTCAGGCCGTCCGTCAAAATACAGGCTGGCGGGCTGTTCCCGGTCGCCCTTTTCATAGTGCAGGATGATGGCGTCGGCCTGTACCGCCTCGGCTGCGACGTGCCGGAAATGCTGGGGATAGTCCAGCTCATAGAGATTGCCCCGTATCTTTCCGCCCACCTTGCCGGTCAGCTCCACGGCATAGGCCAGAATACGGTCGCGGGTCTGCTCCCCATAAAAACGCCATGTGTTGTGCTGCTGGGTATCTTGCAGGAAAACGTCGCGCTCCCGGAAACAGTACGTCCCGGACGGGCGGGACATCCACAGCAGCGTTTTGTCCTCGGCCCTGTCGCTGGCGGCGGCCTGCCGGATGATTTCTTTGTCAATTTCAAAATCGTTGCGGTAAAAGGCGGTGTTCTGGCGCATAAGCTGTTCCAGCGCGGCCAGCACATCCACATTTTCAAATCTGTTCACGGCCTACACCTCCAATTCTTTTGATTTTTCCCGCTGCGGCGGCTTTTTGGCCTGTTCCTCCTTAGCGGCTTTAAGCTGCGCCCGGATGGACGGCTTTTTCTGGCGCTGGGCGGTCTTGGACGCCGGGCGGGTCTGCTTCGGCTTCTTGGCCTCCGCTTTAGCTGCCTCGGCCACATCAAACAAGGAAATCTGTTCCCCGGCCTTTGCTCTGGCTTCCAGTTCCCCCATCGACGGGGCATTGTTCAGGGTGCCGTCAATCATGTTGTAATTTTGCTCGGTGGACATTTCAGCGGTCTTAATCGGGCTTTCTTGCATAAACTCCGGCACAGGGGTAAAACCGATGCTGTCACAGTAATGGGCTTCCTCCTTGCCGCTGCGATTTACCACAACAACGTCCGAAACAGACAGGCTGTGTCCCCGGAAACCGGCGGGCCGGTCGTCGGCGTTGAACGTGCGGTAAATATCTTCCAACGTAGTCTTTTTGTCCAGCGGGGCCGTGTAGACAAGCGCATAGTTTTTCCTGTCCACAGTCAGCCCTGCGGCCTGCAATTCCTCATAGGGCCGGTAACGGAAGTCGCGCCCCTGTGGGCCAGCAGGCACTTGATAGATGGAAAAGGTGTCCCGTTCCGGCTGGTCGGCGCTGCGCTGGGCCAGCGTTTGTTCCGCCCGTTCCCGTACATCCTCCCGCAGCGGCAGCGCATAGAGGGTGGACGCAGAGGAAAAGCCCACGTTGTTAAACACATAGTCCACATCGGTTTCTTTCAAGGCCCCCGCTGTGAAGTAGTCTGCCCGCGTGGGGGTGTCGCTCACCTTGCCGTCTGCTATATCATGGCTCAATCCCGTTTCCAGATGGGTGCAGATTTTTCCGTCCACGGCCAGCGTCACATAGTACCAGCCGATATAGCCGCCGGTCTGCTCGTCGGCCCCGTCGTTAAACTCCACATTCAGCAGCGTGTAGGGCTTTAGGCCCTTTTGGGCGGCGATCTCGTTGTCCTTGGCCTCCCGCTGCAACAGAACGGGCAGGGCCGCTTCCTTGGTGGCCTGTACGATCTCCGGGTTAAAATGCACCAATGCACTGTTGACACATTCCGTCTGCACCTTTAAGGTTTTGGCCTTTGGCGTCAGGTGGTTGCCGATGAACAGGGATGCGCCGTTGTCAAAGTAGATGGACATATCACTGGTGCCGCGCCATTTGCCGGTACAGGGGGACGTGCGGATTTCGCCGGTCTTGCAGCCAAACGCCTGCGCGATTATATCAATCTTGCCTTGCAGGGGCAGGTCTTTGTAGCGGCCAGCGATTTCCACCGCCTTTTTCTGCAAGTCGGTCAGGGGCTTGTCGGCGGACTTTTCCTGCGGCTCGGTGGCTGTAACATCTTCCTGCGCTGTTTCCGGCTCCGGCGTGATTTCCTGCTCCGGCTCTGGTGCTGCCTCCTGTTCGGGGGCCGGTTCCTGTGGCTGCTCCTGTTCCTTGGCGTACAACTCCTTGACGGCTTCCTGCGTCAGCTCCCCGGTGTTGAGCTGATCCAGCAATTCCCGGCATTTTTCTTCCGTCCCGGCATAAAGAACCGCCCCGATTTTTACAGTGCCGTCCGACTGCGGGACATAGGCTTGCAGTAAATACAGATTTTCCGGGCTGTCGCTGCGGGTGGCGGCGTGTACCCGGTAGACACATTCCTCCGGCTCGGCTTGGGCCTGTGCCATCTGCGCCTGCTGCTGCCGGATGCTGCTGCGTTGTAGCTCCGTGGGCTTCTCGCCGGTAAGGGGCTGAATACTTGAAATGCGGTCGGCGGCGTAATAGGCGTTCCCATTCAAAAGCCGCTGCCATGCCCCGACGCTTGGCGCCCATCGGAAGCCGTGTTCTTTTAGCTGCTGGCGGGCGTCAGCGTTCGGCTTATCTTCAAAGAACACCTGCAAACGGCTCTGTTCCCGGTTGGCCTCCACATGGCCGCCCTCAAACTCCCAGCCCACATAGACGGTTTCTCTGGCGCGGGTCAGGCTGTCGATCCGCTGCCGGATGCGGCGGATTTCTGCGTTGTTGTTGGACAGCTCCCAGCTCTGAAAGGGTTTCTTTTCATAATGCCAGCCGGACACCATAGCCGCTTTCAGCTTTTCAAGATTTTCAGGGGAAAGGTGCGGGCAGCCGTCCAGAGTACCGTGTTTGCGGTAGTAAGCGTTCACGGCTTTCATGGTTTCCTGTGCCTTTTCCAGACCGGCCAGCTTCTTTTCCAGCTTGGGGATGGCCTGCGGGTCGTCCTGCCGGATGCCGCCCATGCCGGTACTGCGGATTTTATCAAGCAGCCCTTGGATGTACTGCCATTCCTGCATATTGCTGTCGCGGGCCGCGTTTTGCTTTTCTTTCTGTCGTACCGGAAAATTGGAACCACCGGCAATCAGCATTGAGGGAACACGGGCGTCAATAGCAAAGCTGTGGTTCATGTTGGCGGCCAACTTCCGGGCGTAGGTGTCAAGCAGGCTGTCGATTTTCTCATGGTACATGGGATCAACGCGCTTTTTCTGTGCCTGCGCGATTTCAAAGGCATTATCCACATAATGCCGGTACTCCGCCGTGGCGCTGCCGGGCTTGTAATCGGAATAGCTGCTCATCTCCTTGGCGCGGCGGGCCGCGCCCTCATTGATGGAATAATAGTAGTCGGATGCCGCAGGCTCTTTTGTCGGCTGTTCCGGGGCTTTGGTCTGCGGCTCGGCTTCCTGTTCCGGGGCAGGCTCCGGCTCTGGTGCTGCCGGGGCCTCATAACCAGCCGCCGCATATTCCTCCACGGTCATACCGGCGTCAGCGGCTTCCTGCGCGATCTCGGCCTGTACCTGCGCTTTATAGTCCTGCAAGCTCTGGTCGAAGTCAGAAAGTTTCGGCGGCTCCGGCAACTGATACTGGCCCTGATTGAGAAGCGGGCGGCACTCCTTGACGTAGTTTTCCAGCGCCCCATAGTAGGCTGTTTCCTCCGGCGTCAGGGTTTCGCCGGACGCCAGACGGGTTTGCGCCTCCTGTTCCAGCCGGGACAGGTTACAATGCAGCTCCATATAGGGGACAAATTCAGTCAGAAGCATTTCCCGCTGGGCCTTGTCTGCCTCCCATGCCTCCGGCCCCTCATGTTTCAGCACATGGTTTTTCCAGCTTTCATCCTGTGCGTAGTATTCGTGATAGCCCCGGATATGCTCAATCAGGGAACCGTCCCCGTCGCCAAAATCCTGCCGCCCCTCGTAGTTGTCCGGCTGCCCCTGAAACGAGAAGTCAATACGGAACTTGGTCTTGTCGTACCAGCCCCCCGTGTAGTCGGGCTGTTCCCGTTCCAGCCGTTTGGAACTGTCCAGCGCCCCGAAAACGGCTTCGGCTTCATGCAGCGGCATTTGCTGGCCGTCTTTTAAGTGTGGGCTTTCGCTCCAAATAATCGTGACAATCGGCTCCGCTGCCGGGTCACGGGCTATGGTCTGTTCCGCCCTTGCAACGGCAATTTCACTTTCCATCTGGCTTTTCATAAAGTCGTCCATGTAGCCGTGTTGCAGTTCAAAGCCCTTTTCGCACAGACGGTTGATAAGCTCGATCACCTTATCGGTGTCGCCCACGGCCTCGGCATATTCCATAATCAGGCGGCGTTCTCCGTCGCCCAAACGCGGGCCGTCCTTTTCGGCCAGCGCCACCAGCGCGGCGGCCCGTTCCACCGGGGATGCCTCCGGCATCAATGGCTTTTCATTCAAGAGGCCGTCAATTCCATTCCACGCCTGCGGCTCCTGCCGGGGTTCGGCCCGTTGCAGCGTCCCGTCGTCGGAAAGGACAAAGCCCTGTGTCTGAATGGCGTCCAACGTGCCTTGCGTCACCTCGCCGGTGGCTTTCACATCGGCGTCAATCAGGGTTTGCAGCATGGCTTTCACGCTGTCGGTCATTTCCTGTTGCTGTTCCGGGGGTAGTTTGGTAAACACACTGTCCGGCGTTGGCTGCTCGGCGGCCTGTTCCGGGGCCGCGTGTTCCTGCTGGGCCTGCCGTTCCTGCTGAAGCTCTAACAGGTGGATTTCCATTTCATTGATAAGGTCATTGGCAGCGGCCCGGATCGTTTCAAGGGACGCCTGCAATTCTTTCAAATCCCTGCCGGAACTCCAATTTGCGATATACCCAAAGGAATAATCGGACGTGTCCAGCCCCCAATACTGGCATACCGCATAGGCTACGCTCTCGGCCTGCACCTCGCGGGTGGCCTTGTCCGGCTGTTTATCCTCCGCAAGATGGCTGTTTTTCTCATACAGACGGGCGTGGGCGACTTCATGGATGGCAGTCTTTAGGGTCTGTAATTCGCTCATGCCCGCATTGACGGCGATCCGCTGTTCCAGATAGAAGCAGCGGCCCTTGGTTCCGTCCAAAACCGGCTCAATGGAAATAGCATAGGGGGACGATCTTTCCAAAGCCGCCTGCAAATCCTGAAACTGCTCCACGTCACCGGACAGCATATCCACATGGGTCTTTGGAAGCTCCTTGCCCTCGGTCTGGCTTACGTCATACACCGATACCACACGATAGTCCGGCACCGTGATTTCCTGTTCCTCCATCACCGGCTTGCCGTTTTTGTCCTTGATGGGTTCGCCGGTGTCAGGGTCTTTCTTGGGAACGCGCTTTTTGACTGTGTAGAATTTAGGGGCTATGATTTTCAGTCCGGCTTCGCCCTGTTTTCGGGTGCGTTCAAATTCCGATTGCCATTTCCCTAAACCAGCTACCAGAGAAGCGTCCGGCTTTTGCAGGAAAATCAGCATGGTATTTCGGAAACTGTATGTGTGGAACTTGGACATTGAGGTGAGGTAGGCTTTGTAATTCTCACTGTCCAGAACACCCCGCACCCCGGCTTCCAGCCTGTCGGTAATCTCTTTCATGTATTCGTCTTTAGTCATGCCTTTTATGATAATCGGGCCTGCCTCCGGCAGAACGGCGGGGGCCGCCGGTTCGGTGCGAAAGGCTTCCCGGTCAGCCTCCGGCTGGGGATAGGCCATTACCCGGTATTCCTCCGGCACTGGCTGTCCCTCATAGACACACTGCCATTCGTCGCCGCTTTTCACCAGATAGCCATAGTCGGTGAAAACACCATGCTCCGTATTGGCAATATGCAGGCCAAAGCGGGGCAGGAAAATCCCGGCTTTCCATTCCTCCGGCATATCCACCATGCCGGAACGGTTCAGGTAGTAGTCCCCCAACTGGCCGGTGCCGGTGACATCCGGCAGATGTACATAGAAATCCACGTTGTCGGGGTAGTCGATGATCTGGCCGATGCTGTGGAAGTCGCTCTGCGGGCTTGTCAGGGCGGCGTTCAGCTCCGCAAGCTCGGTGGCGTCCAGCTTTTCCAGCCTTGCAGCAAGGAAGTTCAGTTCGTCCACACCGGCGGACAGCACCAGATCGCGGGGCAGCTTGACAGGATGCTCCTGTGGGCTTCGGTAGTCGTACAAGAAAAAGTCCTGCGGATTGTCGGCGCTGATGCCGATTTCCCGCAGGGCTTCTTGTAGCTTTTCGGTTGTGGTCGGCAAAGAAAGCCAAAGGCCCTCTTTGCCCTGTTCATAACGCTGGCGGTTGTGAAGCAGGATAGAAAATACTTCGCTCATGGGTTCACTCCTTTCTCGGTCTTGCTCCATCAATTTCTGCATCAACTCATAGTCCTCAATGCTCATGTGGCCGTCATAGGTGTACGGGTCGATGTCGTCCCCACGGTAGGGGCGTTCATAGAACGGCAGTCCGGCAGCATGGGCTTTTTCCCGCGCCGCCTCCAACACATCCGGCGGCAGTTCGTCGCTGTGGGCCTCTATGAATGGGGAAATGTTGTTCAGGCCGTTGTCGTAGTGGTGGCGTACTCCGGCAGCCAGCTCCGCCACGTTCATTTCCTCGCCCAGATAGCCGGAATAGTAGCCGTTTACCACAACGGCCTGTGGGTCGGCGGCCTGTATTTCTGCAAGCCGCGCCCTGTCCTCTGGATAAAGGGTGTCGTCCAGATCAAGGTGAAATGCCTCTGCCTGCCAGCTCCGGCCCTCGCGCCAGAACGCCAGCCATGCAATGCCGTTCCGCAGGTCGTCTTGATACTCTGATACGATGTCCCTAAGACTTGCCATCGGCAGCCCTCCTTTCTGAAAAATGGCATAAGAAAAGCAGGAAACCTTTCAAAGATTTCCTGCTGGGTCGTGCCGCCGGTGGGCGGCGGTTATTCAGTTTTGAAAGTTCGGATTAGATTGGCCCGATACATTTATTATTCTTTGACTGTACCAGCATAAATAATACTATCGTCAGAAATACCATCTATCTGTAAAATCATTTTGCAATATATTTCATCTCCAGTAAGATAAAAGGTGTTTTCTCCCGCTTTGAGTTCTACGCTTTCTTCACTCCAAATAGCATTATAGGCTTCCTCTGTTGCAGGCAATAATTCTATTGTGGTAGGCGTAGTGTCGGAATTATTATAATACCCTAAAATTGCGCCTTCTTTATCATCTGTACTATAAGTGTATCGTAAGATTGCGTTTGCATCGTTGGCTAAATTGAGATAATAGATTTCTGTATCTTCGGCAGCCAAATCCAATTCTACTGTTGTTTCTGTGCGTTCACTCTCTTGCTTGGAAGTTGTATTGTCGGTTTGGCTTTCATCGTTTGTGGACGTTTCGCTGATAGCTTCTTTTGTTTCCTCTTTATTTTCGTCATGGCTGTTTGAAGAAACGCAACCTGACATGGAGAGTATCAGGCATATAGCACAAAATATTGACAGAGCTTTTTTCATATACTCATCCTCCGTTCCATTTACTATCCCAATATTACTATAAAAATCTTTGAATGTGTTTAGGAAATGCTTAAAACTTTCTTAAAGTAGATTTCCTGCTGGTGGAACGACGGCGGGAAGCAAATTACATAGGCATCTATAAAACGTCTTGCCCTTGCACCATTTTGCCACTTGTTACTATCTCACAATGCGGTGTTTGCACATTCCTGTTTTTCCGCACTTGGGACAGGTTAATCTGCGTTTCGTAAAAGTATGATAACCTTTTACATATTCGTCCATGTTTGGAACAAAGAGTTCCTTGCAATGTGGACATTCAAAATAACCGGCTTTAATATCAAGCATTGCTGCCGCCGCTATACCTACTACTGCCACTACGACAGAAAACACAATCAATATAATCCGTACAATCGTAGGCAAATCAAGGAAGGCTGCTATTATAATTAGGGCGCATACTGCAACGATAGTGATGACGCCGGTAATAATGGATAGTGCCATTCTTTTCCTATTTTCTTCATTTTCTTTTATCAAGTTCATCATGTTTCCCTCCGCCTTTCTTTGATAATCAGTTGGGGAAACCTTTTCACCCGAAAGCAAGTCATTGACAGTAATATCCAATGCCGCACACAATGGTAGCATAAGAGATACTTCGGGAAGTCCTTTTCCACACTCCCATTTGGAAATTGTTTTGTCGCTAATGGAAAGTGTGTCGGCAAGCTGCCTTTGGGTAAGGTTCCTTGATTTTCTTGACTCGGCTATAAATTTTCCGATTTGGATTTGATCCATTAGCTCCTGACCTCCTTTCCATCTTTATTGTAGATAATGAACATCTTAATAAACACACACGAAGCGTAGAGTTTCTTATACCTGCGGAATATCTACGGAACGTAGAGGTAACTTCCAATTTGTTACCAGTTTCATTATACCATACTTATCACTTATAAAAATAGCTGAATTGTAAACTTGCTGGACAGAAACAAGGGGTTTGGGGATATGCCCCAAAAAGCAAAATCCCCGGCCCGGCAGGGTGGGCCGGGTCAGGGATTTGCCGGAAGTGTGGCTACACTTCCTATGCTTGCTGTTTTTTAGTTTTTGTCCCTCCGTTCAATGCGATAGTTGACGTATTTCCCGCCTGTATCGGCCAGAAGTACCGTCCCGTCGTAGGTTTTCCCGGTTTTCATGGAGCGCAGGCCCTTTACCTTTGCCTTTCCGTCTTTGAGAAGCGCGGCGGCGATTTTCGGCGTGAACACCTTGCCCCGTTCCTCAAAAAAGCGGTCATTCTTCCACATGACAAACTGGCAGGCCCGGTTTCCGCAGTAATAGTTCTTCTTGCCCTCGTAGACGCTTTCGCCGCAGCGGGGACACTTGCCAATCGCCACGCGCTCGGCCTGAAACAATTTCTGCGCGTCCTCGCTGATCTGCGAATAGCCGGAAATCAGCCCCCGCGTCATTTCCTCAATGCCAGCCATGAAGCCCTCCGGGTCAGCCTCGCCCTTGGCAATGGCCGTCAGCTTGGTTTCCCATTCAGCGGTGAGCTGGGGAGAAGTCAGCACATCCGGCAGGACGCAGGCAAGGTTGTGGCCGTCCTTGGTGGGAAGTAGCTGCTTGCCCTTGCGCTCCACAAAGCCCATCTGCACCAGCTTTTCCAGAATGGAAGCGCGGGTGGCCGGGGTTCCCAATCCCTGCCGCTCGGCGTCCTCCGGCATATCCTCGGCCCCGGCCCGTTCCATAGCCGACAGAAGCGTATCTTCGGTGTAGGGCTTCGGGGGCGTGGTGAAATGCTCGGTGACGGAAGCCTCCACCTTGTCAAAGGTCTGGCCCTCAGTGATCTCCGGCAGCTCCCGCGCCAGCTCCGGCGCGTCCTCGTCGGCGTCGGTCTTGAACGACGCCCTGAAACGGCGGTCAATCTCTTTCCAGCCGGGCGTCAGGATGGTTTTGCCCTTGGCGGTAAACTCTTTCCCGGCGCAGGTGAATGTGGCGGTGACGGCCTCAAACACATGGGGCGCGGCCACAGCACACAGCAGCTTGCAGCACACAAGGGACAGCAGTTTCTTTTCGCCCTCGGTCAACCCGTCAAAGCCTTTTTGCACAAACTCCATTGTGGGGATGATGGCGTGGTGGTCGCTCACCTTTTTGCTGTTCAGCACCCGGCCAAACTGCGGGGCAATGTCAAGGCCCGCCGCAAAAGGAAGCAGCGGCCACAGGCCGGACACGATGCTTTCCGCCGCAGGCTGCATATCGTCGGTAAGATACTGGCTGTCGGTGCGGGGATAGGTCAGCAGCTTCTTTTCATAAAGCTGCTGGGCGTAGTCAAGGGTCTGCTTGGCGGTAAATCCAAACAGGCGGTTGGCCTCCCGCTGCA
>ENA-OURV01001613-OURV01001613.1-human-gut-metagenome-genome-assembly--contig:-NODE-1613-length-17435-cov-13.612831_pt1 | contig 17435 bp, 15 predicted proteins | sample MGYA00242141_ERZ509072 | MGnify/ENA primary metagenome ERZ509072 (study PRJEB26280, sample SAMEA2338763) | human gut metagenome | biome: human gut; feature: human-associated habitat; material: faeces... | reverse complement strand
CAGGTGGTGCATCCGCGAATGCAGCCCAACCCGCAGGAGCAGCTGCTCCGCACGGGCGCGGCGTTCCGGCTCGCTAACGCCTTGCAGTATCAGCGGAAGCATTACGTTTTCGATGGCTGTCAACCGCGGAATCAGCTGAAAGCCCTGAAACACGAACCCGATTTCCTCGCCGCGCACCTTCGCCAATTCGTCAGGCGGCAAGGCTGAAACGTCCCGCCCGTGCAGACGATATACCCCGGCGGTCGGACGATCAAGGCAGCCGAGAATGTTCATCAGTGTCGATTTCCCCGACCCGCTCGCCCCGACCATGGCAGCATACTGCCCCGGCGGAATGCGCAGCGTAATGTCGGACAGCACCGGCAGCGGCGGCGATTTTCGCTCTTGCGCGGGGAAAGTGCGGGTGATGCGGCGCAGGTCAATCATGCGAATGTTCCTCCATGGGGGGACAAAAAAGCCCCTGCACGGGTAGGATGCCCGGACAGGGGAGAATTTATACTATTTCCAAATGAAAAGGCGCAAGCAGATGGTGCAGGTGAATTTGAAAATAGTATTATGAGGGGCAAGGGGATTCCGCGTCTGCGGACGCGGGAGTTAGTGCGCAGGGACGCTTCGCTGCCTGCGACTAAGGGGGCATACTGGAGCGCATTTGGCATAGCGGGCGGCACGAGCGGGAGTTGGGGCGTTGCCCCAAGCCCCAGCAGGGACGCTGTCTCTGCACCCTGCAAGGGACAATGTCCCTTGACCCTTTTTGGCTGCCCGGCTTGAGTGCGCTTCCGTGACGGTCTTTTCAGTTACTTCAAACGTGCAAAGTACGCCTTCAAATTCCCGCCGCAAATTCTCTCGATTGATTCGTCGTTGTAGCCGTAATTGCGCAGCGCCGCCAGCAGATTCGGCAGCTCCGCCGGATTCCGCACGTCGTCGGGCGACACCTCGATGCCGTCGAAATCGCTGCCGAATCCAACAATATCCGAGCCGCCAAGCTGGCAGATATGGTCGATGTGCTGGGCAATCGTCACACTGTCCGCTTTGCAGTCCGCAGACAGAAAACGCGGGTAGAAATTCACGCCGATGTAGCCGCCGTACTGAATCATGGCGCGAATCTGGTCGTCGGTCAGGTTGCGTACATGGTCGCAGAGGGCGCGGCAGCAGCTGTGGCTCGCCATCGGCGGACGCTCACCTTTGGCGAACAAGTCCCAGAATCCGGCTTCGTTCAGGTGCGACACGTCCACGCTGATGCCCTGCCGCTGCATCACGCGGGCAATGCGGATGCCTTCGGGGGTCATGTGCGTTTCCGCGTCCACGGCGGCAGGGGTGGCGAAAGCGTTCGGGTGATTCCACACCAGCGCGCCGATGCGGATGCCGCGCTGTCGCCAGAAAGCCACCATCTCGTCGCTCTTCTGGAATACCTCGCAGCCCTCGAAGGAGAGCATGAAGGTGTTTTCGCCGGGCTTGACATCCTCCGGGTCATCGACCTGCCGGATGCCCGCGTCGGTGAAGTGGCGGATGGCGGCGTATTCGGCGTCGGCGACGGCTTCATAGTCACCGTTCGGACCTTTCGGACCGCTCCACAGGGCGAGGGTTTGCAGGCTGACGCCGCCCTGTCTCAGGCGGTCGGGGGTAATATCGGTCTGGGCGAAGGTGCGTTTGCCAACGCCGAGGCTGAAGAGGGTATCGGAATGGGTATCGGCAAGAAACATCGGCAGATTCCTCGTTTCATGAGAAAATTGGCAGAATGCTGGGAAATAGCATTCTGCCGAAAAAGCTGCTTAGGGTCAGCGTATAAACACGCGGGTGTAGCATGAAAGTGCGCTCAACTCAATCGCGCGAAAGGGTCAAGGGACGAAGTCCCTTGCGGAGTCCAGAGGCAGAGCCTCTGGTGGGGTCTAAGGGGCAAAGCCCCTTGGTTCCCCTCACAGCTCCCTTCGTCCCTCCATCGCCTTTGAGAGCGTCACTTCGTCGGCGTATTCAAGGTCGCTGCCGACGGGGACACCGTGGGCAATGCGGGTGCACTTGATGCCCATGGGCTTAATGAGCCGCGCAATGTAGGTTGCGGTTGCTTCACCCTCGATGTCGGGGTTCGTCGCCAGAATCACTTCGCTGACCGGCTCGGTCTGCAGGCGCGTCATCAGTTCCTTGATGTGTATATCATCCGGCCCGATGCCGTCCATCGGCGACAGCGTGCCGTGCAGGACGTGGTACAGCCCGTGGTAATCGTGCATCCGCTCCATCGCGGCCACGTCGCGCGGGTCGCGCACGACGCAGATTTGCCCGTTATGGCGGCTTTCATCCGCACACACGGCGCACTTTTCAGCGGAGGAAAAATTGCCGCACACGTCGCAGTAGCGAATCGCCTTGCGCCCCTGCCACAGCGCTGCTGCCAGCGCGTGAACATCCTCCAGCGGCATCCCGACGATATGGTACGCCAGCCGCGCCGCCGTCTTGTGACCGATACCGGGCAGCCGAGACAGCTCCGACACCATCCGCTCAATCGGTTCGATTTGTCCGGGCATCAGAACAGACCGCCCATACCGCCCATGCCGGGCGCCATCTTGTTCATCGTCTCTTCGCGGTTTGCTTCGCCCTTGCGCAGCGCTTCGTTCACCGCCGCCATCACAAGGTCCTGCAGCATTTCCACGTCGTCCGGGTCAACGACCTTGGGGTCAATCGTCAGGGACAGCAGCTCGCGCTTGCCGTTTACCTTCACGCTTACCACGCCGCCGCCGGACTGCGCTTCGTACTCCTGCGCATCCAGCTTTTCCTGCGCGTCCGTCATCGCCTGCTGCATCTTCTGCGCCTGACGCATGAGCTGCTGCATGTTCGCGCCGCCGCCGAAGCCAAAGTTCTGTCGTGCCATAAAAATCGTCCTCCTAATTATTCGTTTTCTGTCAGTTTCTCCGGGGAAATCCGCCGGATGGTCAGGTTGCCCGAAGCCGTCGTCACGCGGACAGACGGTGCGCCATTGACGATGGATACGCCGTCCGTCAGCAGCCGCCCGGACACCGAGCGAAGAATGGCGTCACACTGCGCGCCGGGAATCTCCAGACTGATGCCGCCTGCGACCGAGCCGCCCTTGAAGGTGGAAAACATCTCCGCAAAAGAGAGCATTGCGCCCCGGCTGACCGAGGACAGCGAGATGTTCAGAAACGCAAGGCGCTCCAGACAGAGCATCCCCGTCGTTGTGAACAGGCTGCAATCCTGACCGGACAAGTCGCTGCCGGCAATGTCGCCGCTGCCGTTCTTGACCTTCAGGCTCAGGCTGCTCAAGTCGGAGAGCATCACGAAGCCGGAGAGCGACTCCACGGACAGGTCACTGACCTGCAAACCGCGGACATGCACGCTGCCGGACGTCGTGCGAATCTCGACCCGCCCCTTCCACGCGCGCGGAATGCGGACGGTCACTTGCAGCCAGCGGGCGCTGAGCGGCAAGGGCGAGAGTGCGGCGGCGGACTGCTCCAGCGTCAGCGTATCGCCGTTCTGGGCGAGCGAAACCGCCTTCATATCATGGTCGTCGCCGGATGCCATGACTTGGATTTCCTGCGTGTCATCGGCGTAGAGTTCCAGCAGGGCGCCGGTGAGGTGAATCACCAGCTGCGTAATGGTCAGCGAGGAAAAAGAGTTGCGCGAATTCATACGCGTTCACCTCCGTCATTCGTCCTCATCATATCACGTTTTGGCGCTTGTTGCAAGGGGAAAAGCCAACTATGAAGCAGTTGGATGCTTATGCGGATAGGCATCGTTGACTTCATTTCCATAGTGGTAACTTCCGCGAGTTCCAGAGGGCATAAAAACAGACGAAGTCTGCGATCGCCCTCTGAACTCCTTCGGCGTTCGCCTCTGGATGCTACTTGATTTTTATTGGAAGTTTTTTAGTTTGTGCGCAGGGACGCTTCGCTGCCTGCGGCGAAGTTGCCGGACTTGTTTTTCCTCTTTGAGTAGGTTTAACGGAGCAACAGTTGGGGCGTTGCCCCAAGCCCCATAAGGGGCGCCGCCCATTAACCCCGCAAGGGGCATTGCCCCTTGACCCTTTTTTCGGCGCCATGCGGGTGCTGTTATTCCAACAGCTCCGCCCCTGTCACCACGTCGTCCATCACCGCGATAACCAGCGGCGTTCCGCGATCCTGCTTGCCTTGCAGGCGCACCGCGTCGCGCTCCACCAGCGTCGCGGGGGATTTCGCCTGCTGCACGCGAATCAGGTGATCGTCCTTCTCCAACCGCACCACGCCCGCAAGCTGTTTGCCGTTGCTGCCATTCTTGTTGAAATAGAAGGACTTCACGCCCTTGCCGTTGCGGTTCTGCTTCTCGAAATCGACGGAGAGCAGGCGTTTGGCGTAGCCGCGGTCGGTCAGCAGCACGATTTGGTCGCTGTCTTGCAGCTGCCCGCACCAGATGACCTCGTCGCCGTCCTCCACCTGCATACAGCGCACCCCGGCGGCGACGCGCCCCTGCACCGGCACGCTGTCGAGCGAGAAGCGGATGCACAGACCGCTGCGGGTGAACAACAGCAGGTCGTCGCGACTGGCGGCGGGGAGAATTGTCAGCAGACGATCGCCGTCCTTCACATTCACGGCGGCGAATTTTTTGCTGCGCACGTCGTAATCCGCGGCGGCGGTGCGTTTTACCATGCCCTGCCGGGTGATGAAGAGAATGTCCGGCAGATGCCCGACGTCTGCCATGCGGATGCACGTCATCCACAGCGCCTTCTCGTCGTCCTCCAGCCCGGCCAGCACGCCTGAAAGCAGCTGCCCGCGATCCTTGGGCTTGACTTCGTTCAGCGACGCAACGGGCAGGGGATAGCAGTTGCCGCGGTCGGTGAAGATGAGCAGCGTCTCGTCTGTTTTGGCCATGAACAGGAAGTCGGCGAACTCCTTGTCGTCCTCCGCGCGGGTCGGGAGCGGCGTTTTTTTGTAGAGCGCGGGATTCATGCGCTTCAATTGCCCCGCGCCCGTGAACGCCACGATGACTTCCTCCGGCGCGGCGGCTTCTTCCTCGACTTCCAGCGGGGATTCGTCCGCTTTTTCGATGGTTGTGCGGCGCTCGTCGGCGAATTCCTCGGCAATCTCCTGCAATTCCTTGCGGATGACCGCCAAGAGCTTTTTCTCGCTGTGCAGGATGCCCTCCAAGCGGTCGATGAGCTTCAGAATGTCCTCGTACTCCTTGCGCAGGGCGATGATTTCCAGATTCGTCAGCCGCTGCAAACGCATATCCAAGATTGCCTGTGCCTGCGCGTCGGAAAGCTCGAAGCGCTCCATCAGGCGGGCTTTCGCTTCTTTCGGGTTCTTCGAGGAGCGAATCAGCGCGATGACCTCGTCGAGGTTGTCTACCGCAATCATCAGCCCCTGCAAAATGTGCGCGCGGGCTTTCGCCTGCTTCAGGTCGTACTCCGTGCGGCGGGTGATGACGTTTTTCTGATGGCGGATGAAGTGCCCCAGCATCGTCTTCAGCCCCATCTGCACGGGCTTGCCCTCGGCGATGGCGACCATGTTCACGCCGAAGGTGACCTGCAAGTCTGAATACTTGTAGAGCACTTTCAGCACCTTGTCCGGGTCGGCGTCCTTCTTCAGCTCGATGACGGCGCGCATTCCCTCGCGGTCGGATTCGTCGCGGATGTCGTAGATGTTTTGCAGCTGCCCCTTCTTTTCTTCCGACAGCTTCAAAATCTTCTCCAGCATCGCGGCCTTGTTGACCATGTAGGGGATTTCCGTGATGACAAGCAGCTTGCGCCCGTTCACGCCGTCCTCCACATGCACACGCGCGCGCAGGGACAGCTTCGAGCGTCCGGTCTCATAGCCTCTGCGGATTTCCTCGTTTTTCACCAGCACGCCGCCGGTGGGGAAGTCCGGGCCGGGAATAATCTGCATCAGCTCATCCAGCGGAATGTCCGGATTCTCCATCACAGCAATCGCCGCGCGGATGCTTTCGCCCAGATTGTGCGGGGGGATGTTCGTTGCAAGCCCTACCGCGATGCCGCTCGCGCCGTTGACGAGCAGATTCGGAAAGCGCGCGGGCAGCATGTCCGGCTCTTTGAGCGTGTCGTCGAAATTCAGGCGGAACGGCACGGTGTCCTTCTCAATGTCGCGCAGCATTTCCAGCGCGAGGGGCGTCATGCGCGCCTCGGTGTAACGCATGGCGGCAGCGCTGTCGCCGTCGATGGAGCCGAAATTGCCGTGCCCATCGACCATCGGCCCGCGCATGGAGAAGTCCTGCGCCATGCGCACGAGCGCGTCGTACACGGAGGAATCGCCGTGCGGGTGATATTTGCCCAGGCAGTCGCCGACGATGCGGGCACACTTGCGGTGCGGCTTGTCGGGCGTTGTGCCGAGTTCCATCATGGTATAGAGAATGCGGCGCTGCACGGGTTTTAAGCCATCCTCGACGCGCGGCAGGGCGCGTTCCAGAATGACATGCTCCGCGTAGGGAATCATGGACTGGTGCATCACGTCCTCGACGGTCGTTTGCAGGATGCGCGACGGGTCGTCCTTGGGAATCGGGCGGTTATCGCTTGTTTTCTTTGCCATAACTTACTTTCCTTCCCCTCGCTGACCTTCCGGCAGCTCGAAATTATCCGGCTTGTTGAAGTCGGCGTTCTCGATGATGTAGTCGCGGCGCGGCTCGACCTTGTCGCCCATCAGGATGGTAATGCGGCGGTCAGCCAGCGCTGCGTCTTCAATCGTCACCTGCATCAGTTTGCGCTGGGAAGGATCCATCGTCGTCGCCCAGAGCTGTTCGGGGTTCATTTCGCCCAAGCCTTTGTAGCGCTGAAGCGTGTAGCCTTTGCCCGCTTCCTTGATGCACTTCGCCAGCTCCTTGTCGTCGTAGGCATAGAGAACCTTGCTGCCCTTTTGAACCTTGTACAGCGGCGGCATTCCGATATAAACGTGACCGCCGGTGACAAGCTCCTTCATGTAACGGAAGAAGAAAGTGAGCAGAATGGCGCGGATGTGCGCGCCGTCCTGATCGGCATCGGAGAGGATGATGACTTTGTTGTATTTGAGGTTGGCAAGGTTGAAATTCTCGTCGATGGACGTGCCGAGCGCGGTAATCAGCGAGCGGAACTCCTCGTTGCTCAGCACCTGATCCAGCCGCTTCTTTTCGGCATTGAGGGGCTTGCCGCGCAGGGGGAGAATCGCCTGATAGCGGCTGTCGCGCCCCTGCTTGGCGCTGCCGCCTGCGGAATCGCCCTCGACGATGAACAGTTCGTTGTCTTCCGCCTTTTTGCCGCGGCAGGCGCTGAGTTTGCCGACCAGCGGCGCGGCGTCAAGCTGATTTGCTTTGCGGGCGTTGTCGCGGGTCTTGCGCGCGGCTTCCCGCACCTGCGCGGCGCGAATCGCCTTCTGCACAATCTGCTGCGCAATCTCCTGATTCTTGAGGTTCTCCAGCCAGTCCGTCAGCTGCTGGGTGATGATGCCCTCCACCGCGGGGCGCACTTCGCTGTTGCCCAGACGCCCCTTCGTCTGCCCCTCGAACTGCGGATTCTTGACCATCGTCGTCAGCACGCAGCTCAAGCCTTCGCGGAAGTCCTCGCCCGTCAGGTTGCTGTCCTTTTCCTTCAGGAAGCCGTTGCGGCGGGCGTAGTCGTTGAACATCTTCGTGAATGCCGCCTTGAAGCCTGTTTCGTGCGTTCCGCCTTCACCCGTGGGGATGTTGTTGACATAGGAAAAAAGGCTCTCGGTATAGCCGTCGGTGTACTGAATGGCGACGCGGCAGATGACGGAATCCTTCTGGCCTTCGAGGTAAATCGGCTGATCGTGCAGGACGGTTTTGCCGTCGTTCAAATACCGCACATAGTCGATGATGCCGCCCTCGTAGTGGAAGGTCGTTTCGCGGCGGGCAGGGTCGCTCACACGCTCGTCGAGAAAGACGATTTTCAAGCCCCGGTTCAGGTATGCCAACTCCTGCAAGCGGCGGAACACCGTGTCGTAATTGAAGCGCACGTCCTCAAAAATCGCGTCATCTGGAAGAAAACGCACGAGTGTGCCCTTCTTGCGTGTGTTGCCGACTTTTGCCAAGGGCGCGTCCGGCTTGCCCGCGATGACCTTGCCTTTCTTCTCGTCGAACTGACTTGTGAAGCGCATGGCATAATGGCTGAAATCGCGGTAGATGTCCACGGTCAGCCACTTGCTCAGCGCGTTGACGACCGACGCGCCCACGCCGTGCAGACCGCCGGAATAGCTGTAATTCTCGTTGTTGAACTTGCCGCCCGCGTGCAGCACGGTGAAAATGACCTCCGCGCCGCTGACGTGCATGGTCGGGTGCTCATCCACGGGCATACCGCGCCCGTTGTCGTACACCGATGCGGAGCCGTCCGTGTGCAGCGTCACGCGCACCTCATCCGCAAAGCCGTTCGACGCCTCGTCAATCGCGTTATCCACAATCTCCCAGAGCAGGTGATGCAGACCGCGCGTCGAGGTGGTGCCGATATACATGCCCGGTCGCATCCGAACCGCTTCCAGCCCTTCCAGCACCTGAATATTGCCTGCATCATAGTGATTTGCTTGATTTGCCATGAAAAAACTCCTCTTATAATGAAGGAAGTATATCAAAATCGCAACGGTGACAAAGCACCAATTTTCATTATATCACAATTCCGCCGATTCATCAAGGCGAACAGCAAAATGACGCTCGGACAGTTCGGCAGAGGAAAATCGGCACAAAAAGGCGCTGTACGCTCAACAGAAACGTAACATTTTATCAAATATCGGAAACATGTTCATGGGAAAACAAAAATAGATATTGAAAACGGGCAGATAATTGCCGAATCAAACAGGGGAAAATCCGCGAAAACGCCGCAGAATTTACAATTCACAGGGAAAAAGCCTCTTGACAATGAAACAATTTTGTAATAAAATCAGGCTGTACGGAAAGGAGTGATTTCCCCATGATGAATTCCGGTCTGCGGCGGCTTCTGTCCGGCGCGGTGGCGCTGATGCTGCTGGGCTGTTCCTCCGCCTTGGCGGATACGGCGACGGTCACTGCGCGCAAACTCATTCTGCGCGAAAAAGCATCCTCGACCAGCGATGCCCTGCAAACCCTGCCCAAAGGCACGAAGCTGGAGGTTCTCGGCAAAAGCGGCAGCTGGTATAAAGTGACTTACGGGAAATACACCGGCTATGTCTATAAAACGTATGTCAGCGTGACCAAGACGGCCAGCAGTTCCAGTTCTTCCAGCAGCGCGACGCGGCTGGAAAAGGGGAGCACTGGCAGCGACGTCAAGGATTTGCAGACAAAGCTGAAAAAACTCGGCTATTATGATGCTTATGTCGATGGCGATTATGGCGACACGACCGTCGCGGCGGTCAAGGCGTTCCAGAAGAAGTATAACTTGACGGCGGATGGCATTGCAGGCAAAGAGACGCTCAAAAAGCTGGACAGTGTCTACAAGAACGCGGACAGCGACAAGGACGACGACTCGCTCCGCATGGGCGACAGCGGCAGCGCGGTCAAGGACTTGCAGACGAAGCTGAAGAAGCTGGGCTATTACAGCGGCACGGTGGACAGCACGTTTGGTTCGGGCACATACGCGGCGGTTCGCGCGTTCCAGAAGAAGTATAACCTGACGGCGGACGGCGTGGCGGGCAGCGAAACGCTCAAAAAGCTCGACAGCGTGTACAAGAACGCGAACAGCGACAAGGACGACGACTCGCTCCGCATGGGCGACAGCGGCAGCGCCGTCAAGGACTTGCAGACGAAGCTGAAGAAGCTGGGCTATTACGACGGCACGGTGGACAGCACGTTTGGTTCGGGCACATACGCAGCGGTCAAGGCGTTTCAGAAGAAGTATAACCTGACGGCGGATGGCGTAGCGGGCAGCGAAACGCTCAAAAAGCTCGACAGCGCGTACAAGAACGCGGACAGCGACAAGGACGACGATTCGCTCCGCAAGGGCGCAACCGGCAGCGCGGTCAAGAATTTGCAGACGAAGCTGAAAAAGCTCGGCTTCTACAATGCGTCCATTGACGGCGATTATGGCGATACGACGGTTGCGGCAGTCAAGGCGTTCCAGAAGAAGTATAACCTGACGGCGGATGGCGTGGCGGGCAGCGAAACGCTCAAAAAGCTCGACAGCGCGTACAAAAACGCGGACAGCAATACCAGCACCGATGACGATTCGCTCCGCAAGGGCGCAACCGGCACGGCAGTCAAGACGCTGCAGACCAACCTGAAGAAGCTGGGCTTCTACACGGCGTATGTCGACGGTTCGTTCGGCGCGACGACCGAAAGCGCCGTCAAGGCATTCCAGAAAAAATACGGTCTGACGTCGGACGGCGTGGCGGGCAGCGCGACGCTCAAGAAGATTGAATCCGCCGTGGCGAGCGCCAGCAGCGGCAAGATTACCACCGAACGCCTCGACTGGTTCAATGGTGGCAAGTACGTCATCCCGAACGGCGCTGTATTCCAGATTAAGGACGTCAGCACGGGGCTGATTTTCTCCGCGCGCCGGCAGAGCGGCGGCAACCATATGGACGCCGAGCCGCTGACGGCGGAAGATACCGCGATTCTCAAGAAAATCAACGGCGGTACGTTCAGCTGGCGCCGCCGCGCAGTGCTGGTGAAGTACAACGGGCATGTGTATGCCGCGTCGATTTACTCCGAACCCCACGGCACAAACACAATTCTGGACAACAACTTCGATGGGCAGTTCTGCCTGCACTTCTACGGCAGCAAGACCCACGGTACAGACCGCGTGGATGCAGATCACCAGAAGTGCGTGGAACAGGCCATGAAGGCGACTTGGTAAAAATCCCAGTCAAAGGGCAAAGCAATGGGCACTGCTGCAGCGCGGCAGTGCCTTTTTGCGCACATCCGAAATCATCCGCCGATGCCCTATTGACAAATCGCCCAAAATCCATACAATAAAATTGCGGCTGAAATCATTCATTTTTCATTCATTCCGATGGACAGCCGAGGACAAGAGAGAGAGGAAAGTACCATGTTCGGATTTCGACCCGACGGACGGCGCGTGTCGTCCATTGACCCCATCGTCGGCATTACGCCGTACCTGATGCCCATGCGCTGCGACGCGCAGGTTTTCCTGCAGCACCGCGTGGACTATGAGCTGCTGACGCGCTACATTGCGGCGCAGGCGGCGAAGGGCGAGAAAATCACGTTCATGCAGATTATTACCGCCGCGTTCGTCCGCACTGTGGCCCAGCACCCGGAAATCAACCGCTTCATCCTCAATAAGCAGTTCTTCGCGCGGAACATGTGCGCCGTGTCCTTCACGATGCTCAAAAACCCGCAGAACGCCGAAATGGGCGAGACGGCGGTGAAGGTGAAGTACGACCTGACCGACACCATCTACGACGTGCGCGACCGCATGGAAAAGGTCATCAACGCCAACCGCGGCGAGGACAAGAAGAACTTTGCGGATAAGCTGGCGAAAGCGGTGCTGGTCGTGCCGGGTCTGGCAACGGGCATCGTCGCGCTGGTTCGCCTGCTTGATCGCTACGGGCTATGCCCCGGCGCACTGCTGGACGAGCTGCCCTTCCATACCAGCATGTATATCACCAACAACGCCTCCATCGGCCTGCATCACGTCAACCACCACATCTACAACTTCGGTTCGGTTACGCTGTTCTTCGGCATGGGTACCGTGGAGAAGGTTGCCGTGGTGGAGAAGGGCGAGGCGCGCATGAAGCGCTTCCTGCCCATCGGCATCACGGCGGATGAGCGCGTCTGCTCCGGCGCGCACTACGCGGCGTTCTTCGGCACGATGTCGTATCTGCTCAATCATCCGGAAGAACTGGAGAAGCCGCCGGAATCCGTCCGCTTTGACGAAAAGTGCGAATACCACGTCCCGAAAGTTGGCGAGCAGCCGGCGAAGAAGCAGAAAAAGCAGCAGAAAGCCACGGTTCAGGCGTAAATCAGCAGGAAAAAACGCATAATACGTCGAAATCCTCCGTTGCAGCGCATTCCTTGAAACGGGAGTGCAGAAGAACGGAGGATTTTTTTCATGCAGAATGTAGGTATTGTCGGCTTGGGGCTGATTGGCGGCTCACTCGCGAAAACCATCAAGCTCCACACACCGTACACGGTTTATGGCACGGACAAGAATGCGGACACGATGCGCCGCGCGTTCCTGATGGAGGCGATTGACGGCGAACTGACGGCGGAGACGCTGCCGCAGTGCGATGTTGTGCTGATCTGCCTGTACCCGCAGGGGATTATTGACTATGTGACCGCGCACGCGGCGGACTTTAACCCCGACAGCCTTGTGATTGACTGCGGTGGCGTGAAGCAGGTGATTTGCGACGCACTGTTTCCCGTATCACAGCGGTATGCGTGGCATTTCATCGGCGGACACCCGATGGCAGGGCGCGAGTACAGCGGCTTCAAGTACGCCCGCGATGATCTGTTCGACCATGCGTCGATGATTCTGTGCGGTCACGGCGACGACGACCCGGCGGTTTTGCAGCGCGCCCGCGACTTTTTCATGAAACTGGGCTTCCTGCGTGTGCAGTTCACGACGCCGAAGACGCATGACGAGATGATTGCGTATACGTCGCAGCTGGCGCATGTCGTGTCGAGCGCGTATGTGAAGTGCCCGCTGGCGGATAAGCACCGCGGGTTCTCGGCAGGGAGCTTCGCGGATATGACCCGCGTGGCAAGGCTGAATGAGGATATGTGGACGGAGCTGTTTTTTGATAATCGGGAGGCACTCCTGCCGGTGGTGGAGGACTTGGTGCAGAGGGTGACGGAATATCGGGACGCGCTGCGGGATGAGGATAGGGAAGGGATGCGGAAACTTTTGCGCGAAGGACGCGAGACAAAGGAGCGCCTGACGGATTAACACGCGGAAAGGGTAGGAAAGAGAAAACAACTCAATCGCGCGAAAGGGGTCAAGGGGAAAATTTCCCCTTGCGGAGTCCAGAGGCGGCGCCTCTGGTGGGGTTTGGGGCAACGCCCCAACCGTTCCACGGGTGACCAGTATGCCAAATGCGCATAACAAAGGCGCAGGCAGCGAAGCGTCCCTGCCAGTAACTAAAAAGCCTTCCAACACAGTCCAGTAACATGGGAGGCGACCCGAAGGAGTCCAGAGGGCGATCGCGAACTTCGTTCGTTTTCTTTGCCCTCTGGAAGCAAGGCAATGACCTGAATGGTAGCGAAATCAACTACGGCTGTCACAAAAGTCGGCACAACAAAAAACGCGCTACGCCCCCAATTCGGGGAAAGCGTACCGCGCTTTTCATTTATACCAGCGTCTTCGTCTGCCACTTGCCGCTGTGCCAGCGAATCAGGAAACAGATGATGCGGAACACCCAGTCAATCTGCATGGCAATCCACACGCCGATGACGCCCATGCCCATCGTCGTCGCGAGGAAAACGCCGAAGCCGATGCGAAAAACCGCCATCGAGAAGACCGCGACCGTCATCGTGTACTTCGCGTCGCCCGCCGCACGGAGCGCGTTCGGCATCGTGAAGGACATCGGCCAGAAAATCACGCAGCCCGCGCCGTGCAGCGCCACAATCTGCCGCGCAAGCACCGTCGCTTCCGGCGAAAGGTTGAACGGCAGGGTAATAATCGGGTTGCAGAGCAGCATCAGGATGTTCAGCGTGCCCATGCAGAGATAGACAATCTGCATGAGTTTCTTGGTGTAGAATTTCGCCTGATCGTAGGCGTGCGCGCCGCAGCACTGCCCAACGACCGCAATCATCGCCAGCCCGATGGCGTTTCCGGGCAGACACTGGAATGAACCGAGCGTGTTGCCGACGGCGTTCGCGGCGGTGCTGGCGGTGCCGAAGGTGGCAATCATGCTCAGCAGCAGCAGCTTGCCGAGCTGAAACAGCCCGTTCTCAAAGCCGCTGGGAATGCCGACGCTCAGAATCTTCTTGACTTCGCTCGGATGCCACTCGAAGGGGAACATGCCCGGATACGGAATCCGGCAGTGCGGGTCGCGGAGGGCACGCTGCGTGATGTACGCGCCCACGGAGCGCGAAATCAGCGTCGCCAGCCCCGCGCCCATCACGCCCCAGCCCAGCCAGAAGATAGTCACGCTGTTGCCGATGAGGTTGACGATGTTCATGATGAAGGAGGAGAACATCGTTGCACGCGGATTGCCAATGCAGCGCAGGAGCGCGCAGTAGGCATTGTAAATCGCCATGACGGGATAGGAGAGCGCCGACATGAGGAAGTAAATCTGGCTTGCTGTCATGACGTCCTCTTCGACATTGCCGAAGATGGCGAACAGCAGCGGTTTGCGGAAAATCAGGCAAACCGCCATAATCGCCAGCGAAACGAGCAAAACGACGTAGAACAGCATCTTTGCGGCAGTTTTCGCGGCATCCGGGCGCTTCTGCCCCAGATACTGGCTGACCAGCACCGCGCCGCCCGTCGCCAAGGCGGAAAACACGCCAATCAGCAGCACGTTGATGCTGTCCACCAGCGAAACGCCGCTCATTGCCGATTCGCCGCAGTAGGACACCATGATGGTATCCATCATGCCAATCAGCACGACAAGAAACTGCTCCGCCAAGAGCGGCAAAAGCAGCTGCTTCAAGTCCTGTTTGGAGAAAATCATCTCGGATTCAGCCGCCGGGAGTTTTTCAGGGGAAGTACGGAAGAAACGCATGGAAACCTCCTGAAAGAAATTCGGAATGCGGAATTCGGAATGCGGAGTAATTCGCGCGCGAACTGCGCCTGAAATCCTCTAACAGAAAACGCCCGACCGACGCATCAATGCGGCGATCAGGCGTTTCAAAGCGGATGGGGAAGCGATTATTCCGCCACAGGATAGACGGAAACCTGCTTCTTGTCGCGGCCCAGACGCTCGAAGCGGACAACGCCGCTCACCAGCGCGAACAGGGTGTCGTCCTTGCCGATGCCCACGTTCTGACCGGGATGAATCTTGGTGCCGCGCTGACGAACGAGAATGTTGCCAGCCTGAGAGAACTGACCGTCGGCACGCTTCGGGCCAAGGCGCTTGGATTCGCTGTCGCGGCCGTTACGGGTAGAACCCATACCTTTCTTATGAGCGAACAGCTGAAGATTCAACTTCATCATGGTAATACCCTCCAATTTATCTATCAAGGTCGTGGCTCAATGAACCTTGCGGGTCGTGAGCCGAAAATACGCGGGGTACTGCTCCGCCATGGCGGAAAAGCCGATGCGAAGCGCCCCAAACAGCAGCTGCGCCTGTTCCATCTGCTTATCGGTGATTCCCGGCGGCAGCAGCACCTCCGCGAAGCCATCTTCACCGCCGTGTTCGATGGGGGAAAGCCCCACCAGGCTGCAAAGCGCTTGGTCGATGGTGATGAGCAGCGTGGAAATGCCCGCGCAGACGATGTCGCTGCCCTCCTCCGCATAGCCGGAATGTCCCTTGACGGAAACACCCGTGATGCGTCCGGCAGCGTCCTCAAAAAGCACAGCACGCGTCATTAGGCGTTGATGGCGGTGATTTCCACCTTCGTGTAGGGCTGACGATGGCCGGCACGACGATGGTAGTTCTTCTTGGACTTGTACTTGTAGATCTTAATCTTCTCGCCCTTGACCTGACCGACGATCTTGCCTTCAACCGTCACACCCGCGACAGTGGGCGTGCCGACCTTGACATCGCCTTCGTTGACGACCATGATGGCGTCGAAGGAGATAGCAGAGCCATCTGCCTGATTCACCTTGTCGATGTAGATGGTTTCACCCTGAGAAACCTTGTACTGCTTGTTGCCAGCGCTGATGATTGCGTACATGACAATAAGCACCTCCTATTATATACTCGCCGGAATCTGAGGTTGCGCAGATGCGCATTGTGACAGACCTCTCCCGTGCGGCTCAACGGTAATGATACCACGTTCGCAAGGGGATGTCAAGAGGAAAATGCGGAAAATTCAAGGCTTTGCGTTATTCCAAGCCGAAAAATTCCGTCAGCTTGCCGGGATGCGACACGCACAGCGACTGCCAGCCGCAGAAGAGCGCGCCCTCGACGTTCCCCGGCGTGTCATCCAGAAACAGCACGCGCGACGGCTCGTGCCCCGTGGCGGAAATGACGTACTGGAAAATCTGCTCGCTGGGCTTCATCAGCTTCAAGCGACCGGAGACGAATTTCGCGTCGAAGAGGTTAAAAAAGTCGTACTTGTGCTCGACAACCGCAAAGGCATCGTCGGCATAATTCGAGAGGACGTAGACCTTCTTGCCATGCGCCTTGCAGCTTTGCAGCGTTTTCAGCCCCTCCGGCAGCACTTTCTTCAAGTCCACCCAGTTGTGCATCACGCGCGTGATGTACGGGCGGAGCGGCTCGTCGCGCCCGATCATGGCCTCAATGGCCTCGTCGCGGGTCATCAGCCCGTGGTCGCGCATGAGCCAGTAGGGGGAACGGAAAATCTTTTCCAGCAGAATCGGGTGCAGGTCGGGGCGATCCGGCACATGCTCATCCAAAATTTCCTGCGGGTTATAAGAGAGCAGTACCTGTCCAACGTCGAAGACGACGGCATCCACCGCGTCCCACGGCATGGTTTCGTAAATATCATCAAAAGTGCGGAGCATATGATTCACCTCATCTGCCATGATACACGATTTTTCGCCCAAAAACAAGCCTTTTCAAAGCGGAATTTATCGTGTATAATAGCGGTAGGGAAACCACTACGCAACAGATAGGAGCGGATCGAAATGAAACGCATTTTTTTGACGGTTTTGGATGTCCTGCAAAGGAAGGAAAAGCAAGTGCCCACGGAGAACCTCTTGGGGTTGATAATGTGGCAGAACTCAGAAAAGCCCTTAACTGGCCATCGGATGAAAGTTTCTATGTACCTGATGAAGTATATGAAAATTACAAAGAACTTGCTAAGAAGGGTGCAAAAAAAGAAGCAGAGTGGAATGCTCTTTTTGAAGAATACTGTACTAAATATCCTGAAATGAAAAAATTATGGGATACTTATTTTGATAAAAACCTTGCTGAAAAGGTTCTTGATACGGAAGAATTCTGGGCGTTTGACAATAAGCCTGAGGCAACAAGAAGCGTGTCAGGTAAAATACTTAATAAAGCCAAAAAAGTTATGCCTAACCTTATGGGCGGAGCTGCAGACCTTGCACCATCTACCAAGACATATATGGAAGGTGCGGGTGATTTTTCTGCTGAGAATTATGCGGGAAGCAATATGCACTTTGGCGTAAGGGAAATAGCTATGGCAGCTATCGGTAATGGTATGATGCTCCACGGAGGATTAAGAAGTTTTGTATCTACATTCTTTGTATTCAGTGATTATGTTAAGCCAATGGCAAGACTTTCGGCACTTATGAAACTTCCTTTGACATACGTTCTTACACATGACAGCATCGGTGTTGGAGAGGATGGTCCTACACATGAACCTATCGAACAGCTTGCAATGTTCCGTTCAATGCCGGGGTTTGCAGTATATCGTCCATGTGATGCTACTGAAACAGCGGCAGCCTGGTATTATGCCCTTACAAATCAGGACACACCTACAGCACTTGTTCTTTCAAGACA
>ENA-OURV01001612-OURV01001612.1-human-gut-metagenome-genome-assembly--contig:-NODE-1612-length-17440-cov-9.538913_pt1 | contig 17440 bp, 16 predicted proteins | sample MGYA00242141_ERZ509072 | MGnify/ENA primary metagenome ERZ509072 (study PRJEB26280, sample SAMEA2338763) | human gut metagenome | biome: human gut; feature: human-associated habitat; material: faeces... | reverse complement strand
TCTAAGTCATCTATTTTACTATCTGCTTCTATTCTTTCTACAACACCATATAAAATCGCAATTTTTCTTTTTTCTGTTTTTATTATTCTTCTTACACAAAATAAAATGTCTTTACCATGAGATTTTCGTACAACAATATCTCCTTTTTTTATTTCTTTCATTATAAATCACCTCATATTTTGGGCTATTATATTTTATGTTGATTTTTTTATTTTGTGCTTTTTGCTTGCTCTTGCTTTTATCAATTATTTGTTAGCTGTCTTACTTAATTATTTACTTTATAATGTTTAAAAGAGCTGACAATTTAAATGTCAGCTCTTTCTGCCCTTTTCTAAAGATTACTTTAATAATTCAATCATTAAATCCGAAGTGCTTCTGCAAAGAATCAAATGAGATGAATCCTTGGAAAAAATATTTCCTCTACCTTCAAGCAGAGCCGTTGGCGTATAATGGCCTAAACAATACAGTTCTCTAGTTGCTGAGCTATTAGCTTGTTCTATGCTTGCAACAATACACCGACCAACAGCTGCTACAGCACGTACTGTTTTCATTTTGTCATATTTTCCTGCATCTTCAAGTCTCATTTTAATCTTTTCTCCGTTTTCATCTACGTAGCAAAGAATAATTTGCCATGGTTGATAACACTTTGTAGCTTCATATAATCGCCGAATTTGAAAATCAAAGTCGCTATATGCAACTTCTTTTTTTAATTTTGCGACTTTATAGATTGCGTCTACCTTTACTTCGTGTGTTGCGTGTTCCATTTTGTTATTTTACTTTTCCAAATGACTATATTTTAGTTTTGTTGCCATCCCTCCTCTTATGTGTCTTTCTGCCTTATTTTCGTCAAGAATTATTCTTACTTGTCTTGCAAGACTTGGATTTATTTTCTTTAGCCTTTCTGATACATCTTTGTGTACTGTACTTTTACTTATTCCAAATTTTTTTGCTGCTCCTCTTACCGTATCTTTTGAATCTATTATATAATGTGCTAAATTTACAGCACGTTCTTCTATTGATATTCCTCTCATAAAAGCAAAACCTCCATACGAATACATTTGTTTAATTGTATTCGCACAGAGGTTTATTTATGAATTTTATTTTATTACTATTCTATTGTGCAAAAATTCCACGTCCCTATTGGCGCTATTTGCATATAATTATATCTTCTCTTCTAGGTCCATTTCCTATCATTTTTATTGGGTGTTCTATTTTCTCTTTTATAAACTCAATATATTTTTTTCTCCATTATTTATTTTTTTGCTTTTTTCTTTTTTCATAAGTTTATTTGTATTTCTATTCTCTTTTAAAACTTTAAATACACTTTCTAATATTAGCTTTACCATATGTTCAATTTCTTTTTTATCTTCTGGATTTACATTTATGTATCCATTTAAGATTATTCCTATTTTTTTTGCTGTTTCTACTCTAAAATCACTAGTTCTTTGAGCTTGTGTTTCCATTATGATTTCATATATCATGTTTATAAAATTTTCTCTTTGCTCTGGAGTTGTGTTCTTTAGCCAATCACTTACAATACCATTAAAAATCTCACTATTATTTGTAACTGTTGGTATTCTAATTAGCTTTGTAGGTTCAATCTCCCATGAATATATATCATGTTGCATAATACCTTTTTGAATACTCTTTACCACTTGATATTCTTCTTCATGCTCTAATAGTCTTCCAACTATTGAGGATTGTGGTATATATGTTTGAATTTTGTTTAATATTTTTTTGTAATTGTCTGTTAAAATTACGCTTTTATCAAATCCCGGTCCATCAGCATTTATAACTCTTTCTATTCTATTTTTAACACTATCTTTACAAAATACTGCTGCATAAACTGCTAGATTTCCCCCTTTAGAATGTCCTCCTATAATAAGATCATCTTTATATTTTTCCGCCATTGAACTTAAGTATTTAACAGCTTCTTTTTGTGATGGAACATCTTTTTTAAATCCCATATTTATATCTTCTTTCCATCCAACAAGAGATGAGTCGGTTCCTCTAAAAGATATATATTTTTGATTTTTCTGAATCCATAGTGTAATAGCAGCAAACTGTTTTTCTGCAGCTTCGTCAAAAATTTCTATGTAATCAGACACTTTTATATCTTTAAACCTTTTACAATTGCCTATTTTTTGTAAAAAAACTTTATCATCATTCCATAAATAATTTTCTATATCTAGGTCTTTCATTTCTAGTGCAATGTTTTCTATTGTATCAATTTCTTTTAACTCTATATATTTAAATGGTAAATACGAAAATCTAGCAAAAATTATATCATCTATTTCATTTATTGGAGAGTTTTCAAAACTTAGATCTCCTCTCCATTCTATATAATCAATTATATTTGGCATAGTAACCTCCTCTGTTTACACTAATATATTAACACATTAGTCTCAAAGAATCTAGTAATTAACAATAAATTAAGTCGTTTTTTTGCCAATTGAAAAGGAACATTTATTACTCTTAACAAATGCTCCTTTTCTGATTACACTCTTTCATCAAAACCTCCTTGCCTGTCCTATTTTAAAACTATTCTGGAGTTTTACATCTTTGTGTACAGTATTTTACTTATTCCAAATTTTTTGCTGCTCCTCTTACCGTATCTTTTTAATCTATTATATAATGTGCTGAATTTACAGCACATTCTTTTATTGATATTCCGCACATAACTACAACCAAATATAAACACTTTTGTTTAACTGTATTCTTATAAGAGCTGTATTAGAACTTATTTTTTATTTGTGTTTAAGCTCTACTTCTGTATGTTATAACATTCATAACACAACTTCTTTTATTATAGTATTAAATTCATTTTCTCTTACATTTCAATTAACAATCTATCTAATATGCATTTGCAATTTAATCTTATCTTTATTATATGCTACAGATATCCCTCCTATCATCTTAGTTACCTCTCTATTTTATTATATAGCTTTTTTCTATTTCTTCAATGGGCTTTGAATTTAGTATCTCGTCTAATTTTTCAAATGGTTCCCAATCATATTCTCTAACTTTGCCATATTTTACAGTATGCAAAACAGCATTCGGATACATATAGATATTGTGTGGTATTTTAGGTTCTATCTTAAAAACATCATATTCGTTATATTTTTCTATTTTTACTTTATTATTCATATATAATGCAACTAATACTGAGCCATTTTGTACAATATATATTTCTTTTATAGATTGATGAAAATGACTCTTTTGCCAATATCCAACTTTTTTTCCTTCTGCACGAATATAAGCTGTATTATCTTTTAAACATAATTGTCTAAATCTTTTTTCTCCATTATCCATTATAGAATGTTCATATTTTATTCCAAGCTTTTTTGCATCTCTCATGCTAATGTCTTCCACTATATCACCTCATTAAATTTTATCCTTTTATATAAATATATCTATTTTATCATAAAATTATACAATATGAAAGTCTTTTTACAGAATTTTCCAATGTTTTTATTTATATTTTTTCTCTTTTTGTAAATACTAAGTTTAATATAATAAAAATAAATATTTTAGGAGGTCTTTTAATGGAAAATCAAAATCTAAATATTTTAGATGAAGTTAACAAAGGTGCTACAATGGGAATGGATGCAATTACATTTGTATATGATAAAGTAAAAGATAAGGAATTTGGAAAAGTATTAGATGTTGAATTTAACAAATATAAAGATATTTCAAGAAGAGTAAATGAGTTATATTCAAATTATAGTGATAAAGAACCTCATGAAACAAACACAATGAATAAAATGATGACTTGGTATGGTGTTCAAATGAAAACAATGACTGATGATAGCACATCTAAGTTATCTGAACTATTAATGCAAGGTACTAATATGGGAATTATTGAAGGAAGAAGATTACTAAATGAAAATGTAAATATTGCTCAAGATGTGAAATCTATTTTAAATGACTTTGTTACAATGCAAGAAGATAGTGTGGAAACACTAAAAAAATATCTATAAATCTTTATAAGAACATTGGAAATTATTTAATCCAATGTTCTTAATTTTAAAAATATTTTGTAAATTATAATAAGCAATTGTTTTCAAACAAATTCTTCCCAAACTATATTAGCTAAGTCTAACCCTCTATTGGTTAATCGTATAAAATCTCCATCAATTTCAATTAAATCTTCTTCTTGTAATTTACTTAATTGTTCTCTAAAAAGATATATCGGATTTTGCATAAATTTATTTTTGAAATCTTTTATTTCTATACCATTTAATTTTCTTAGACCCAATAACATAAATTCTTTTTGTTTTTCCTCTAAACTAAGAATTTCATGAATTATCTGATTTTTACTAAAATTATTTTCATGTATATTTTTTATATACTCTTTCATATCGGTTGTATTTGAAAAACGAATAGAGTTAAAATATGAATGAGCAGCAATTCCTACTCCTAAATATTCATTTTGATTCCAACAATTAACATTATGTTTTGATTGCATTCCATCTTTTGCAAAATTAGATATTTCATAATGTATGTAATTTTCTTTTTCTAATGTTTCTTTAACAAGCCAGTACATTTTTCTTTCTATCTCTTCACTTGGAAGGCTTAAAATACCAGAACTAACTTCTTTTTCTAATTTGGTTTTTTCCTCTAGAATTAGAGAATACACTGATATATGAGTTGGATTTAGCTTTATTACCTCTTTTAATGAACTTTCTACATCTTCTAAAGTTTGGTCTGGAAGTCCAATCATTAAATCTATATTAATATTTTTAAATCCATTTTTTTTCACAAGTTCATATGCAGTTTGAAATTGTTCATAATTATGTATACGTCCAATTTTTTTTAATAATTTATCATTAGTACTTTGAAGACCTATGCTTACCCTATTAATTCCTGCATTTTGGTAATTCTTAAGTTTTTCAGAATTTACACTATCTGGATTTAGTTCTATTGTTATTTCTACATTTTGGTCTACATTAAAATATTTGTTTATATTATCTAATAAATTAGTAATATTTTTATCTTCAATAAAAGAAGGTGTTCCACCACCGATATAAATCGTATCAATTATAAAATTCTCACTATTCTTTTTTGAAAATTCATTTAACTGTTCTGACTTATATTTGATTTCTTTTTTTACACATTCTATATAATTTTGTATATTATTTTCCTCATTGCAATATGAAATAAAATCACAATAATAACATTTCCTCTTGCAAAATGGAATATGTATATAAATTCCTATTTTTTTCATAACTCTACCCTTAATTCATCTGCAATTTGAGATATCACCTTTAATCTGTGGTTAACTCCAGACTTTCCAACTGGGACTTTTAACATATTTCCAAGTTCAACCAAAGAAGCCTCTGGGTTTTCCAAACGCAAAGTTGCAATTTCCTTTAAATTTTCAGATAAATTTTCAAACCTATTCATTTTTTTTATTAATTTTATATCCTCAATTTGCTTTAAAGCTGCATTTATAGTTTTATTAAGATTTGCTGTTTCGCAGTTCACCATTCTATTAACATTATTTCTCATATCTCTCATTACACGAATCTCTTCAAATCTTAAAACAGATGAACTTGCCCCCATAAATGCTAAAATATTTGCAATAGTTCCGCCTTCTTTACTATATAAAGAATATCCCTTGCTTTTTTTTAATAATTTAAATTGAATTTGATATTCTTGTAAAATATTACAAATTATCATGGCTTCTTTTTCTTGTCTAAAGGAAATTTCCACATGATATTTATTTTCTGGATTATTAATTGAACCTCCTCCTAAAAATGCCCCTCTTACTAAAGCCTTTTTTAATACTTCTTGTTTTAAAATATCCTCTAAAAAGGAATTTAAACTTGTAGTATTATCTACAGCCCTAAAATTTTTTTTAACATCAGTTGTTTTAGCTGAAATCGTATAAATTTTTCCTTGTATACCAATAGAATAGTTCATAATATTTAAATTGTTTAGTAGTTTACTAAAACGGTTTATGTTATATTCACTTTCGGTTGAGAAATTAACGCTTTTACCATTTAATGTAACATTTCCTGTTATTATATACCCAATTAATTCTGCTTTTACTGCATCTTTATTAGCTAATGTAGCAGTTTTGCTAAGTTCTTCTTTTACTTCTGATGAAAAAGACATAAAAAATCACCTCATTTTTGCAATTATCATTCGATCGTTTCCTGCTAAATCTTTTATACAGGTTATATCATTATAGTTTGTATCATTCTCTAACAATTTAATTACTTTTTCTTTCTGATTATAACCAATTTCTAAATATATCTTGCCATTCACATTTAGATATTTCCACGCATAATCTGCAATTATTTTGTAAAATTTAAGTCCATCTTTTCCTCCATCTAGAGCAATACTTGGCTCATTTTGTACCTGTTTTTCAAGTGTTTTTATCGTATCTGATTCAATATATGGAGGGTTTGATACTATAATATCAAATTTTTCATTTTCTATTTTTTCGAACATATCTGATAGAATGAATTTCATTTTTTTATGTACTAGATTTTTTTCTGCGTTTAATTTTGCAATTTGCAATGCTTTCATACTAATATCTAATGCAGTAACTTCGCTTTCTTCAATATATTTTGCAAGACTTATACCAATTGCTCCACTACCTGTACATAAGTCTAATATTTTTACTTTTTTTCCTTCATAATCTTTTATTATTTTTTCTACAATTGTTTCTGTATCTGGTTGCGGAATTAAAACGTTTTCATCAACATAGAATTTTAATTTCATAAATTCTTGAGAATTTGTTATATATTGAATTGGAACTCCACTTATAATTTTGAAAACTCCTTTGTTAAAAGCTTCCTCTTGTTCATTATCTAACTCTTTTTCTCCATTTGTAATTAAATATACTTGCTCTTTATCTAAAACAAATTGCATTAAAGTTCTTGTTTGAATACAAGCATCTTCTATATTATTTTCAATTAATTTTCTTTTACCTTCATTTAATAATTGTTTAATTTGCAATTTATAACTTCTCCTTAAATTTTTTATTTATTTTCTCATATTATTTACTATTTTGCAATAAAAAACAAAAAGCCCCGCTTTAGCCGCAAGGTGAATGAAATTTTAAGGACCTGCTTTCACAGGTGGGTGTCTTGTTAAATGCTCCTGGGTTTCTTACATAAATGCAAGCATACACGCCACATTTAAAGACAGGTTCCCGTTTAACGTTTGTTGGTTCTAAAATTCCAGTCTACACGTACTATGCAGGGAAGATTAATATCTTTATTCATTTTGTAAATATATATTAGCATACTACATTTATAATTTGCAAATTTATTTTTTCTTATAATATATATATTATCTTTAACTAGGTCTCGTTTTCTCTATTTTTAAATTGTTTTCCTAAAAAAATCTTATTTTTTTGTTATTTGCTTTTTTAATTTATGTATGTTATGCTTAGTATATATTATGTTAAAATTATTATATCTCTTTTTAATTTATTATTCTCTAATATTCCAGTACCTATTAATTTGTTTTCACTTTGCACTCTATAAATACCATTTTCTTTATTACTGCTTAGTTTTACACCATTTAAAAATTTTCTAGCTTCTTCTTGGCTTAACTCAATAATTCTAAATTTTGCAAAATATTTTTGTAAATCTATGAAATGTGAAAGAATAAAGTCTTTATTATCTTCATTTTTCTGTAAATCTTCTACAGTAATTGAATCTTTAATTAAAAATTCTCCTACTTGAACTCTTCTTAGCTCCTTCATATATCCTACTGTATTTAATTCTTTTGCAATATCTTCACAAAGACTTCTTATATATGTTCCCTTTGAGCAACTTACTTCAAATTCAATAGTATTTGCAATTTGGTTTATTTCAATTAAAGAAATTTTATAAATTTCAATTTCTCTTGGTTTAATTTCGACTTCTTGACCTTTTCTTGCATATTCATATAATTTTTTTCCATTTACTTTTATTGCAGAATAAATAGGTGGAGTCTGCAAAATTTTGCCGGTAAAATTACTAAATGTTTGTAATAATTTTTCCTTTGAAAACACTTCTTTAGATACTTCCTTTTTTTCTATAACTTTTCCTTCTGAGTCGGCAGTATCTGTTTTTTCTCCAAGCTTTAATGTTACAATATATGTTTTATCATGATTCATTAAATATTTAGATAATTTTGTTCCTCTGCCAACTAATAATGGAAGTACTCCAGTTGCATTTGGATCTAATGTTCCAGTATGTCCTACTTTTTCATTTAATAACTTTTTTACTTTATACACTATATCATGTGAAGTAACACCTTTTGGCTTATCTATTAATATGATTCCATCCATTTAGCTCCCACCTTTTTATATTAAGTTATTTTTTATGGTATTATAATTTATTTTAAATTAGCTTTTACTTCATTTACAATTCGTTCTTTTGCTTGCTGAATAGTTGCTTGCATATTACATCCTGCGGCTCTTGGATGTCCTCCACCACCAAATAATAATGCAATATCAGATACATTTACATATTCACTAGATCTTAGTGATATTTTAACTCCTTTTGTTTTTGTTTCTCTTATGAAAATAGAAACTTCAACACCTTCAATATCTCTTCCAATATCCACTATTCCCTCATGGTCGCCTGTTTCTGCATTTACACTTTCTTCATCATCTCTTGTTATATAAGTAAAAGCAATTTTTCCATCTTCTAAAAATTCTAATCTATTTGAAGCAATACGATTTAGTTCAAAATTTCCCTTTGTTCTTACTTGTAGCACTTTTCTATAAACACTTGAAACATTTACTCCTTTATTTAAAAGCCATGCAACAAATTCAAAAGTTTCTGCTGTAACTCCTGAATATTTAAATCCACCAGTATCTGTAATAATACCAGCTAAAATACAAGTTCCAATTTCTTTTGTTATTTCCATTTTGAAATAATTTAAAACAACAACTAAAATTTGTGCACATGCTGGTGAATCTGGATTTACAAAGTTTAAATCACCATACATAGAATTTGTACCATGATGGTCAATTACAACTCTTGTTTTTGCATTTTCAAAATATTTAACATATCCATTTAACATGTCCATTGACGCACAATCTAAAGAAATGGCTAAATCATAATTCTCATATGTACCTTCTTTTTTTATTTCATTAGTTCCAGGTAAAAAATTAAATGTTCTTGAATACTCTGGAATAATTACTTCTACATTTTTCCCATATGCTTTTAGTGCATGGTACAATGCTAAACTGCTTCCAACTGCATCTCCATCTGGATTTTCGTGTGTTAATATAACAATACTATTTGCATTATTTATTTCTTCTAAAATATTATCTAAAGTCATTAAAAACTCTCCTATCTATATAAATTAAAAATACTAACTAATCTGCAAGGTGTTTTTTGTAAATAATAAGTAAAAGCCATAATTAATAATTTAGTAATTTTACCAGTATGGCTTCTACTTATTTACATTAATTGTTAGTTTCATTTGCATTTATTTCTTTTAAAATTGAATCAATTTTCATTCCATATTCAATTGAATCATCAAATTCAAAAACAAGTTGTGGAGTAATTCTTAAATTAACTGTTTTAGCAATTTGAGTTCTAATAAAACCGCTTGCATCTTGAAGAGCTTTAATTGTCTTTTCCTGATTTTTTGAATTAAGTATACTTACATATACTTTTGCATATTTCAAATCCGGAGTTATTTTTACCTTTGTTACACTAATTAATCCAGTAGCATCTGGGTCTTTTAATTCAAAAGTAATAATATGGCTAATTTCCTTTTTTAACTCCTCATTAATTCTTCCTAAACGTGTCTCGTTTTTTGACATAAGGCAATTTATTCCTCCCTTTTTCATATATTATAGTTTATCTTTTTACTTGCTCCATAACAAATACTTCAATGATATCTCCTTCTTTTAAGTCATTATAACCTTCAATTTGCATACCACATTCGTATCCTTTTGCAACTTCCTTTACATCATCTTTAAAACGTTTTAATGATGCAAGTTTACCTTCATGTATAACTACACTATCACGTATAATTCTCACTCCAGCATTTCTTTCTATTTTTCCATCTAGAACATAACATCCAGCAATTGTTCCAATACTTGAAACTTTAAATGTTTGTCTGACTTCGGCATTACCAATTACTTTTTCTTCAAAGATTGGATCAAGCATTCCCTTCATTGCAGCTTCAACATCTTCTATTGCTTGGTAAATAACAGAATATTGCTTAATTTCAACTTCTTCTTTATCTGCCATTTCTTTAGCTGTACCCACTGGTCTAACATTAAATGCTATAATAATTGCTTTTGCAGCTTTTGCAAGTTGAACATCAGATTCTGTAACTCCTCCTGCAATAGCATGAATTACTTTAACCTTTACTTCTTCATTTGATAATTTTTCTAATGATTGTTTTACTGCTTGTGCAGTACCTTGTACATCTGCTTTCACAATAATATTTAATTGTTTTAAGTTTTCATTTTCCATTTTTTCAAATAAGTTTGTTAAAGTAACTTTATTATCTAAGTTTAATGATTTTTCTCTTTCTTGGCGTTTTCTTCTTTCTATTAAATGTTTAGCCATTTTTTCATTTTTAACTTCATAGAAAGTATCTCCAGCTTCTGGAACTTCTGTTAATCCCATTATTTCTACCGGTGTAGATGGTCCTGCAGCTTTTACACTTTTTCCTTTATCATCTTTCATCGCTCTAATTCTTCCTATAGATGAGCCTACTACTATTGTATCTCCTACATCTAAAGTTCCTCTTTGTACAAGCATTGTAGCAATTGCTCCTTTTGATTTGTCTAATCTTGCTTCTATAACAGCTCCTTTTGCTTGTTTATGTGGATTTGCTTTTAATTCTAATACATCTGCTTCTAATAGTACCATTTCTAATAATTGGTCAATATTTTCTCCTTTTTTAGCAGATATTGGTACATATATTGTATCTCCACCCCATTCTTCAGGAACCAATTCATATGCCATTAATTCTTGTTTTACTTTTTCTATATTTGCATCTGGTAAATCAATTTTATTTATTGCAACAATAATAGGTATTCCTGCTGATTTAGCGTGATTAATAGCTTCTATCGTTTGAGGTTTTACCCCATCATTTGCTGCTACAACTAAAATAGCAATATCTGTAATCTGAGCTCCTCTAGCTCTCATTGCTGTAAACGCTTCATGTCCTGGAGTATCTAAGAAAGTAATTTCTCTATCTTTTACTTTTACTTTATATGCACCAATTGCTTGTGTAATTCCTCCTGCTTCCCCTTCAATCACATTTGTTTTTCTAACAGCATCTAGAAGTGATGTTTTTCCATGGTCAACATGCCCCATTACAACAATTACTGGAGGTCTTGTTTCTAATTCTTCTTCTTTATCTTCAGAATCATCAAACAATATATCTTCCTCTGTTACTGTTTCTTTTTTAGTTGCTGTAATTCCAAATTCTTGTGCAATTAAATAAGCTGTATCAAAATCTATTTCTTGATTAATTGTAGCCATTATTCCATATCCTAATAGTTTCTTTATTACCTCTGCAGTTGTTTTTTTCATATCTGCTGCTAAATCTTTTACAGTTACTGTTTCTGGAATTTCAATTTCTGTTAATTGGAATATTTTTTGTTTTGTTCTCTCTTCTTGATTTTGATTTTTTCTCTTTTTGCCTCTTCTACCTCTCTCTGTTGTTAAATCATAATAATCTAACATTCCTCCATCTTGTTCATCAAACATATTTGACAATCTGTTTGCTTGTTTCAAGCTTTTTAGTTTTCCTTCATCAAAATCTCCTGCTGAATTGTTTCTTCTTGATTTTGATTTTTTCCCTTTATTTTCCTCAAATTTATTATTATTTTTTTGTTTATCAATTCCTCTATTATATTCTCTAACACTTTCTTTTTCAACAGTTTCAACTGACATGATATTTTTAATATTTTTTTCAATCCCTTTTTCGTCTAAAGGTCTTTTATTAAATCTATCATTATTATTTCTATTATTAAACCTATTATTTCCGTTATTGTTATTATTACCATTAAATCTGCCATTATTATTGCTGTTATTATTATTAAATCTATTGTTATTATGGTTAAATCTATTATTATTTCTATTGTTATTATTATAATTATTAGAATTTTGGCCATAATTATTTCTATTTTGTCTATTGTCTCGATTTTCTCTATTCATTTTATTTTCTCTTCCAATCGTTTTGTTTTCTCTTTCTTGCTTTTGAGGTTTAGAATCTAATGCAACTTTTTTTAATGTTTCTTCTTTTTTTACTTCTTTTACTTCCTCTTTTTTCATTTCTTCTTTTTTATTTTCTTGTTCAACTTTAACTTTTTCTTCTTTTTTTGGTTCCTCTTTTTTAAGTCCAAATAGTTCACTAACTGTCATAGGTTTGCTTGGTTTATTTCTATACACAATATTATAGTCTTTGTTTTGTTTTCTTTCTACAAATCCTACATTGTTCTTTTTATTTTCCTTTTTTACTGGTTCTTTCTTTTTTGTTTGTTCTGCTTCTTGTGAAATAATAACTTCTCTTCTAATAATAACAGGTGCTTTTTCTTCCTTTTTTGTTCCTATTTTTTCTTTTTTTACTATTTCTTTTTCTTGCTTTTTGTTCTCTTTTTTGTTTATATCATCTTCAATTCTTTTCGCTTCTTCCTCTTCTATTCCACTCAAATGACTTTTCACATTAATATTTAGCTTTTTTGCTACTTCTAATACTTCTTTACTGGTTAAGTTTAGCTTTTTTGCTATATCATATATTTTTATCTTACCCAATAACTTCACCCCCATTATTTATTTTTTGAATTTCTTTTGATAAGTTTATATCTTCAATTCCTAATATTGCCTTATTTGATTTACCAATTGCTTTGCTTAATTCCTCTATTTTTCCAATTATTATAATTGGCACTTTATATTTTTCGCTTAAATATTTAAATTTATCTTTTGTCCTCTCCGAAGAGTCCTCAGCTACAATTATTAAAGTAACTTTCCTATTTTTTATACTATCTTCCACACTATCTGATCCAAAGCTTATTTTCCTTGCCTTTGCTGATAATCCTATTAATCCTAATATCTTTTTATTTATCAAGAATTACACCTCTTAATTTCTCATATATTTCATTTGATATTTCTTTATCAAATATTTTTTCTAATCTCTTTGATCTTATTATCTTTTCTAAGCATTGGACGTTGTCACATATGTAAGCTCCTCTTCCATCCAATTTTCCAGTTCTATCAATATTAATTTCATCATTTTTATTTTTAACAATTCTTATCAAATCATTTTTTGCTTTTTTTTCATTACATCCCATACATGTTCTAGTTGGTTGATTTTTCATATATTTGTCCCTCCTTTATTGTATGTCTGCTTTTTATTTTTATTCGGTTTCTGTTTCTTCCTCTGTTTCTTTTTTATCACTTTCTTGTGATTTTATTATCATTTCTCTAAATTGTGTTTCTGACTTAATATCAATTTTCCAATTTGTTAATCTTGCTGCTAGTCTTGCATTCTGTCCTGATTTTCCAATTGCTAAAGATAATTGATCATCTGGTACGACAACTTGCGCAAATTTTTCTTCTTCCTTAATGTCAACAGCCAATATTTTTGCTGGTAGTAAAGCTGAAGCTATATAAATAGATGGATCTTCATTCCATTCTATAACATCTATCTTTTCTCCATTTAATTCATTAATTACGTTTTGAATTCTTACTCCTTTTTGTCCTACGCAAGATCCTACAGGGTCAATGTTTTGATCTGGTGAATAAACAGCAACCTTACTTCTATATCCTGGATCTCTTGAAACACTTTTTATTTCTATTACTCCTTCATATATCTCTGGTATTTCAAATTCTAATAATTTTCTTACAAAATCCGGATGACTTCTAGATACTATTACTTGTGGAGCACCTTTTGCTCCTTTTTCTACATCTAAAACATATCCTTTTATTTTGTCGTTTACTTTATAATGTTCTGTAGGAATTTGTTCTTTTAAAGGCATTACTCCTTCTAACTTTCCTAAGTCCATTACGACAATATTGTGGTCAGCTTTTTGAATAAGTCCTGAAACTATTTCTCCTTTTCTTTCATTGAATTCATTATATACTATTTCTCTTTCAACTTCTCTTAATTTTTGAATAATAACTTGTTTTGCTGTTTGTGCTGCTATTCTTCCAAAATCTCTTGGAACGATTTCTGTTTCAACTGTATCCCCTTCTTTTAAGTCTGGGTTTATCTTTTGAGCTTCTTTTAAGCTAATTTCTGTATCTTCATCGTTTGCTTTTTCCATAACTTCTTTAATAGCATATACATGTGTTGCTCCTGTTTGATGATCCATTTCTACTCTTACATTTTCTAATGAATCAAAGTTTCTCTTATATGCTGTTACTAATGCTGTTTCAATTGCTTCTAATAAGTACTCTTTCTTTATTCCCTTCTCTTTTTCTAATTCTTCTAAAGCTAAAATTAATTCTTTGTTATCAATTGCTTGATCTTTCATTTTTATTCCTCCCTTTACCAATTATATACTGTTTTAATTTGTGCTATATTTTTTCTTTCAATTTTTATATTTTCTTCTAATTCTATATTGTCTTGGTCAAATGCTTTTAAAATTCCTTGATATTCTTTGTTTCCGTTTTTATCTTTTTTAAATAACTTAATATTAATTTCATGGCCAATATATTTTTTTAGATGTTTTTCTTTTCTTATGATTCTTTCTATACCTGGAGAAGAAACTTCTAAAAAATACTGCTCTTTTATATAATCAGCTTCGTCCAAAATTTCATCTATTTCATTATTCACTTTTTCACAGTCATTTAAGTCAATTCCTCCAGTTTTATCTATAAATATTCTTAAAAAGTAATTCTTACCTTCTTTGCTATATTCTACATCATATAGTTCATATCCAATTGCTTCAATTTTTTCTTTTAATAAGCTTTCCACTCTCTCTTCTATACTTGCCAAAATATCCCTCCTTTTTAACATATCTAATCATAAGTATTTATTTTTTTCTAATAATTAAGAGTGGGATTTGTTCCCACTCTTCTTAAGTCTTTCATAGTTTCCATTGTTATTATACCCAATTTTTGGTATAAATGCAAGCTTTTTTATAGTTTTTTATTTTATTTTTTCCAAAACTACAATTTGGTAAGTATACTCTTTATATTTCGGTTCAAATTTTTTGATTTCAACTTGTTTATATTCTTCTTTATTTTCTAATCTGTTATAACAACTTAAACTACCATCATCAATTATAAATATTCTACCTTTTGCTTCTTTCATAGCTTCTTCAAAACTATATGCCACTTTCATTTGTGGAGCATACGCTTTATATGCTTCCTCAATAGTCCAATTATCCACATTTAAAAAGTACTGCTGATTTGAATCAATTAATGCTGCTACTACTCCTCCATTATTTATACTAGTATATACTATTATATCTTCTGGTTGTAAATTCTCTTCTAAATAAGCAAATGGTTCATTATTAGAAATATCATAATTTTCTTCAATATTTTCCTTTAAATTCATTACTGACATTATTAAAATTGCACCACATATCATTCCTATAATAAATGTTTTATTTTCCTTTGCTAAAAAATAACAAATTGAAAAAATTAGAAGTCCTGATATAGGAAATAAATATCTAGCATATAAAATAGGAGATTTTAATGAAGCTATTGCTGCTATTGCAATTACCAATATATATATTATTATTGGTATTATTCCTTCTTTTATATTCTCTTTCTTTTTTATATTTTTTATAATAATATATAAAATATAAATCAATAGTATACTAGCAAAAATTGTAGGTATTATTTGTTCTAAACTTCCCTTAAATTGAAAATTTATAATATCAATTAATATTTGAGGAAATTCAATTCTAATCCAAAATCCTCCCCCTACTCTTGTTAGTTGTTTTATAAAGTAAAACATCCATGGAATATATAGTATCACTTGTAACGCTTCTACTAAAATAAACTGTTTTATTATTTTATTTTCTATGCTTTTTCTATTTTTAATTATATAAATAATTAATCCTAAATTAATTATTCCTGCACAAACAAGAGCATAATAATGCATATAACAACTTACTATACTAAATACTCCAAATAGAATTAAATTTTTAGTATTTTTGTCCTTTATAAATCTATTTAAATAAATTACCATTAATGTAACAAAGAAAATTGACCATGAATACATTCTAATTTCTAACGCATAATTTAACATAACTGGTAAGAAGAAACTAAAAAATGTAAATAATAGCCCTGTTTTTGTTCCAAAATCTTTTTTTATATGAGTAAAACCTAATATTCCTAATCCAACAATTCCTAAAACAGAAAAAATTCTATATATAATTATATTGCTTCCAAATAAAATATTTATTATTTTAAGCATCCAATAATAAAGAATAGGGTGTACATCATTTCCGCCTATTGTCCATATTTCACTAAAAGAATGATTTGATATTGCTACACTGTATGATTCATCAAACCATATATTACTATGAAAAGCTGGTATTAGAATTAATATTGTTCCTAATAAAATTATTGCTATATGTAATAAATTTTCTTTTTTTAATAATTCTTTTATCATTTTCTTCTCCTTTTTGTAAATATTAAAGAAAGTTGGCTTAAAAGTCAACTTTCTTTGTGTTTATATTTTTAATTTCTTTCCTCTTGTAATCCTTCTTGTAAACCATCATCTGCTATTTTTATATTTCTAACATGATTAATCTTTTCCCATGTTGTCTCTCTTTTGAATAAACATTTAAAGTTGATTAGCAACCATGATCCCATAAATAATGGATAACATGCTAAACCTTTTAGCATTGGTTTAATAGGTCTTTTATCTAAATACATTGCAATAACTCCTGTTGCAATTGGTAATAAAAATGTTGGAACTAAATATCTAAGCATATTCATCATTAATTCTGCTTGTGTCATTCCATCACCTGCATACATTAAAAAGTTAGTTGCTAGTAACAACAATGTAAGAATAAACATTGGTATACTTCCTACTATATATAGTAATCCATCAAAATTCATCATTGTTTTGTTTTCTTTTGCCGCTATAGCTAATTTCTTTGTATATTCATGAATACATTGAATATGGCCTACTGTCCATCTACTTCTTTGTGACCAACTTTGAACAAATCCTACTGGTTGTTCATCATAACATATTGCATCTGTTGCCCATCCTAATTTTTTGCCTTTTATTATTCTTTTTAATGAAAATTCTATATCTTCTGTTAATGTTTTTGTATCCCATCCTTGAGGTTTTACTACATCAAATCTTACCATAAATCCTGTTCCGTTTAGTAATGGTGATAATCCTAAATTATATCTTGCTAAATGATAAAATCTGTGCATTGTCCAATAGAAAATAGCATATCCTGCTGTAATCCAGCTATCTGTTGGATTTTTTATATCTCTATATCCTTGAACAACATCTTCACCTTGACACAATTTTTTGTTCATAT